>Ga0157364_1007265_pt1 | contig 11463 bp, 3 predicted proteins | sample AttsexASBM2_FD_111476 | JGI IMG/M metagenome (GOLD analysis project Ga0157364, IMG submission 111476) | Fungus gardens microbial communities from leaf cutter ant in Ribeirão Preto, State of São Paulo, Brazil - Atta sexdens ASBM2 | ecosystem: Host-associated > Fungi > Mycelium > Unclassified ...
ATGATGAGCAATACTCCAAAAAGATTTGACATCTTAGTAATCAGTTTCGACATAATTATTTTGATAACCAATAAAATTTATTTTCAAATTTAGTTTTGATACTTCAACAAAACCATTCTTTTCGTATACGATAATGAAGTCAAGTATGTTTTTATGCTATTCGATTTGATGAATACAATCTTTGGGAACTCGGTGGTTTCAGTAAAAATTAACGAGAGTCAGTTCCCATGGAAAACAAGTCAAAGGGCAGTTCTATATGCGGTTGGCATCCTCGACATTATTCCGGGTCGCTTGTCGTCGATATCATGAGCCTGGCTCGTTCGAGTCGACACTGACATGACGACCGCAACTTCATCGAACCCAGTCACGCGCGTCTATTATTTTTCGCTGTTGCAAACCACTCTTCCATCCGTCTGATAACGTACGACGGGAAACGCGCGACCCGACAATAAGGATTGTCGCCGTGCGGGAAATACGAGAATGCGGGGGTGACCTCCCCCCTCCCTTTTGGCTCGACGCGACGTCGGCGTCGACGAGCCGGACCCCATCGTGCTTTTCACTCCTTCCGAACAATGCGGCGCGTGTTCCATCCATGTCGGAGGCCGGTAAATTCGCGCGGTTTATCTCCGCCCGCGCGAAAATCCACGTCCGGAATACGAGGGGTTGCGGGGATGGAAGACGCGAATGATATCGAGCGTCAGCGCATGTATATGCGGTCCTAGACCGGATAGACATCGCTTCGAATGATGGAGTGCCCTAGACCACCATGAGCACACTCTTACGAACCGCGTTCGTCACGCGAGAGAGGTATTATTACGCACACCTGCGAAAAGAGAAAAAAAAAGCGACACAACGCGTCGCAGAGGTTCGGAACAAAAGTGGAACGATAGTGCGGATGTGCGAGCTGTTCCTCGATGAAGCTTTTATTTGTCGTTGTCTAGACACGATGAAACATTGATCATGTAACAAGAGTAGATCGAAAAATGACACTTCTGATAATAATTCAGATTCTGGTAACGATTTTCTAAACAATCTACAAAACAGTGTTGGAATTTAAAGTAATACCTTCGATCCTTTTGGCAATCTCATTAGAATTCATTGTACTGTCCAAGTGAAAGAGAAAGAGAAATATTGCAGCGAGTGATCAATATAATTTAAGTTAGAATGTTTTAAAATTTCATAAACATGTTTTTGAATAAAAAAGAAGAACAAATGAATATTAGATTCCAAATGTTCAAATCAAAATAATATGGATACAAATAAATTTTAAATCATCATCGGACTTGAATCTATTAGATTAAATGATCATCGGACTTGAATCTATTAGATTTTGTTTGAAGGATCATTTGTAGACCATCATCTATGAAATCCCATATGGAAAGAATTTGCTGAAAGACTCAAAATTTCGTTGGATACAGGTCTGAAAATAATTATGTTGGAAACTAAAAAATGATAAACAATGCTGCAAAAAATTTTAATATTTTAGCAATTAGTTTAAGTTTCCAGCAAAATGATTTTTATGATTCGAAAATTATTGTCAGATCTGTATCCAACAAAATTTTAAATATTTCAACACATTCGTTCTTTCCATGCAGTTAACAAATGAAGAGGACCTATAGGAATGTGTGCATGCAGATGATCTATAAAAATCTTGATATTTACGAATGTGCCAATCATGCGTACATACATCATACATGTATGGAAAATGATAGAGGGCACTTTGAAGGGCATCTCTTGTAAAAAAAAATATTCACTTGAAGCTTAAATAAAATTATTATTTGGTACTATGTATTATTTACTATGTTTATTATTTCATCAATGAAGTATTTGTGACTTAATGCTCATAAGAACATTTGTTTTTTTCTTTTATTCAGAAATATATTTACAAAATTTTAAAACATACTTATGCCTCACCCTATATAAACTGATTCTTGTAAACTTTCGCGTGCCGTTGTTGTGTGTAAATTTTCAGCACCGAATTTCGCGTAATATGAATGTTGAGAAAATAGTGACATTATAAACGCGTTTGTCTCCTGCCAAGAATAAAAAGAGCTTTTGGTCGCGTAAATGTACATCTGGTGACGGCATGCGATTCATTATCAGATTTCTGAGAAAATAGGAGAAAAACTCGTTGAAATTTCATCTCGTTTTGTGATAAACGAACGAGCTTTGCTCTGGATGATTTATCATCCACTTGTCTCTTCATCGCTCGTCATCGCGAAGACGTGAAGAACACGAGAAGTTTGCTTAAGAATTTGTTAATCATAAGTGTGTAGAGCGCTAATTACTTCTAAAGGAATGGAACGTAAGCAGGAAACTTTCGATCTAATACCAGGAGCATAAATTATTATTGTTATTACAACAAATATTACGATGTACTTGAAGAAAAGGAAGTACAATACAATTTCTAATTTTCATACGTTTGAAAAAAATTACAATTTTCCAAAAAAGTTTAGATTTTAAGATTCTTTTTATTCCTGAACGCTATATTTCCGAGTTCAATATATTTTCTCTCGCGATCCCACAACATGTGTCTGTAAAACTTTATTGTCTGGCTCCGATTCTCGATTGTAAAAATTTCCGGCGAGATTGAGAGCGATTGTTCGACGAGTGTCATTCTAAAAATTCTATTTCCCGAAAGTGACTCGTAATACTGAAAACTATCAAATAGAAATTTAGAATTTATTTGTTCGACACAAAAATCGCTCGAGATGAGATGGGAAATTACATTTAGTTAAATATGCATTGAATGCACAGTGAAAAAAAACCTAGCGAAAGAATGATTACGAAATATTATCGCGCATGCTTTCGCAAAAATGCTTAACACACCTCGATGTTGCAGATTATATTTAATTACGGCGCGACATTACGGCCATTTACGCGATGATCGCAGAATGTCGACCAGCGTTTTAATACCAAGGTTTTCATTCTGCGCTCGTATATCACGGCGTTCCCATGTCATGCCACTCAAAAGCTAATCGACAGAAATTAATGTGTCGAGCGGCATGCACGGCAACGTGCTTTCAGAGCGCTTTTATCGGTGCACCTTTAAGCAATCGCCAGTATGATGCTAATCTAATTCTCTTTCGATCTATAAAGGTGTTAAGTGCATCGTAGGATAATTATTGTAAATTAATAATAGGTTTTAAGGATAGTTTAATACTAATATCTTGGCAGAATAATGTCTATATTTATGATTGTAAAGTTTCTCAACTAAAAATCCTTTTTTTTTTCTTTATGAAAAAAAAAAGTCTCGAGCATTGCATATACTTAAAACATTCAATTTTCTAATTTCATTCTGTAATTCCGTATCAATTTCTTACACGAGATGTCGGTAGTTGAAGCAATTGCAGTTAATTGCAACTGCGAATAAACGTGTTTGTGATCGAAAATGGAAACTTACAAGATCCGTTTACAATCGCATAAATAGACGATGTTAAAAGATTACACACCTTAATTTACAGCCGTGGAGTTTAGTTTAACCCCTACGCAACTTCTTGAGCGTAAACTCGCTTGACTCGATGGATCTTCGAGACATCAGATAAAGTTCGATTATTTATGCATATGATTATTATGCATACGCGTGTGCGTAAATGCGTGGGTTAATATCTTCGTTTTGTACAACAAAGAAACTTTGTTTCGCAACATTGCCCGTCTTTTTATATTCTAACACTTTTATGGTTATAGATTATATATTATCAAGCAGAAGAATATTTAAATTAAATTTTGTGAATTTGAAAAAATGATCAATCTTTAATCAGTATAATTCCACTGATGAAAATTTTTTTCGAAAATGTTTTGATCTAAAAATATTTTGTTTAATTAATTATGTTTGTTATAATGGTATAACAATTTTCGAAATAATATTTTTATAATAATATATAATATCTATAATATTTATCAAATAAGAATGTGTTTGTTTCCGATAACGTTCTGCATTTATCTAAAATCAGCTTATGCTAAAATGCTTATGCTAAAATTTACTCTTGTTTGAGCCATCACATAAAATGATATAAGTTACGTAAGCATAAGATCATTGAACCAATAAGTCTCTTATATAAATCAATATAGCCTTTTTGTATCGGATACTGATCGGTCCTGCGGCTTTATATTACATTTATGCTGCTTATGTCATTTTGTGTGATGGACTTCAGGCAGAAGTTATGTGATAATTTAATACTAGATAATCAATTCGACTATCGTTTGCAGGATATTTGCTTTATTTCTGTTTAATTTGTCTGTGTCATCAAATCATGCACTTCTTCTCTAGGCAAAAGAAGGAAGTCGCGCGGAGACGAATGGAACATAAAAGAGAGAGCAAGCAATGACACTCGTCTGGGTGTAAATATAATTCGCGGTGTCTCGCGGACGAGTTAAGTGGTCATGGGGTGAGACGGCGAGCGCAGAATAGGCTGCAATTAAGGAGTCAAGTCGAGACGAAACGAACGGTCCATATGCGTTACACGGTGAAAATAGCATTCTTCGAGGCATTCTCCATTTCAAAATTACGATTGTCTTCTTCTTGATTATAAATTTTCGAAAGCAGCAGAAAATTAGTACCACAGTTTATTTAGATGCAGTAAATTATGATAATTTATATACTTCAAAAAATTCTCATGTACTCCTCGATATCAGGATCGATTAACGATAGTATTGTATTTACTATCATTAATCTCTATCGTGTTACGCATTTGTGAGTATAATCTAAATGTTATTGCATGAAAATATAGTTTTCTACAGACATATTTGTATAGATTTTTTAATAGAAGTCATTTCTTCTTTAATAATATCTTTAATAATTCTATAGTTCCAGTATTTTATAGATATATTATAGATTTTATAGATATTTTATAGAATAATGTCTTAATTTTATTAAATATATTATTTTAAATTAAACATTTCTATTATAAATGAAGTTTCTTTGAAATTGTTTTATTTTTTATATTACTATAGTTACATAAATCGTAGATAGATGTATAAAATCTTGGTCTCTTTTCAAGAATATATTAAAAATGTAATATATTAAACATATGCGAAACATACGTAATCATTTTCGAACCTGTTTTCACTGAAAACCCGTCAATAAAACAAAGATTCTGATATGAGCACCTCTAAAGGACGTAAAGGAAGATGAAGGGCCAATTATCCATAATTTCGTGTCTCACGTAATTGGAGGTAGAGAACGAGGCGGCGACGGTTCATTTTGAACGTCCACCTATGATCTTCATTTTGCTGTCTCACTGGCGATCCCTCGCTCTGGCCACGGGAGATTAATTTAATTTTCGTCTAACTGTCTAGGATTTCTGGAACAAAACTGTGTTGCACGTTCCTAAATCCGGTTCTTGTTAAGATCTCGGAACCAAGAGATCGTGATTGTAATTAAGAACAGCGTCACGCAATAGCTAAGATTTCGCGACTTTAAATTAGTCGCCGATGGATTTTTCGCAAAAGAGAAATCGCGTTGAAAGAGACTGTAGGGATTAAAACCGTTGATTATTTTTCAAACAAAATCGTTAATTATTTTTATATCTCCCTATGTAACTATGTAATTGACTGTAATAAATATATTCTATTCTAATTATTTTCATATCTTGAACATCACGAAAACCGAATATTGGAAAACTTTGATGTAACGTGATTTCTCTTGCTTTAAGATATCTTATAAGAGCATTTTAAAATATACGTATAACCAGAGCTTCTATAAAGGAAACTTTTTCGGATTTTCAAAGAGAATAATTAAAATGATAATTTTTTAGTATGACATTGCAGATTATTTAAGCGATAAATAATTATAAACATTCTTTGTATTTCTTGTTTTTTAGCACAGTATAATACATGCGATTTAATTAATAGATGACCAATTATCGATATCAAAACCAAAATCTTTTTATTATTTAGATTTGCCTTTATATTCTAATTAATATAAATTATTCATTATTATATAGTTATATACAATTTGAAGCAATAATTTTGTTCACATGAAATATTTCCTTTATTTTTAGAAATTAATAATGTATAAACTATTAAATTGTTTATATATTATTAAAAATTGAATCTTGTTGTGACCTTTGTTGGAAAATATTCAAATCGTTTTTTCTACTAAACAAAAAGAATTAAATTTTAAATATGTTTATAAGATCACAACAATATTAAGTAAGATTAACAAATTATGTTCGTACTTTTGCATTTCAGTACGCCAGCGTATGATTATGCACCGAATCCCGACAAACAATGGATACTTCAAGTTACGCAGAAGATGCAGCCCATTCATAAGCAGTTTACAGATCTTTTAATGACAAAACGATTGCAAACTTTGCAGAGCGTCGACGCTGCTGTGGATAGGGTACAGTTAACATTTGCGCACAATTACCTATATATATTATACTTACACTGAGGAAAAATATACTAATTTTAGTAAATATTTATTTGAATAGTGCCAATTAAATTCCCAGTAAATAAATATTTATTCAATAAAAAGAAATGATAATTAAAGCAAAATAGTTAAATCAAAATAATTGTTTTGTACCAAATAAGTATATCTTTATATTTAATAAATATTTTATTGATACCATTTAAATAAATGATTTACTTGTTTGTAAAAAATTTATTTGTTTAGTGTAAAACGTTTGAAATTTAGAAGAAGAGAATCTAATTGTATAGTCATATCATTTTTGGAGAACTATTTTTAACAAAAATTAGAGTTCAATACGTGTTACGATTTATTTTACGATAGATTTATCAAGAATTAAAGGATCTGGGTGAACTAGATAACACGTATATTATTTATACGTCCGACCACGGATATCATTTGGGCCAGTTCGGACTTATAAAAGGCAAGAGCTTCCCGTTCGAATTCGATGTACGAGTGCCATTCCTTATTAGAGGTCCTGGTATCGAACCTGGATCCATGTAAGTTGTTTCAATTGCATATTTAATTTTAGATATTCGTAATTATGGGAATTTGCTCAAAAATTAAAGGAATTTTAATTTTTGTAATTTTGAAAAATTTTTTTCTTTAATTTAAGTATGAAGAACTTGAATTATAAGAATAGTTAGTCCTTATATAATAGATTATGAATCTGAAATTTGAAAAAGCGGACGATGTCTGAAAGAGCGAATAACATTCTTGTAAAATTATATTGATTCTTCTAAAAAATATTATATATATCCATATAGAAACGAAACTTTTGAGAACAGAAAATAAATTGTAAATTAGTAAAAAACGATAGGAACAGATTATATTCCCTATTTTCTATTATGTTTCTATTTATATTTGATGTATTAAATGTGAATGATTATCAAATGAGCCAAATGATTCATCAGATATACTATATTAAATTCTTTTTTTTTATTACCTTCTCTTTTCTTAGATAAATTTAAGCTGAACTAGACTTAAATTCAAGAAGAAATAAAATCGTTCCTTGTAACAACACTATAATAAAATTTTTAACTGTTAATGTCTGTCTAATATATCTCTGAGAATAAATGAACATCAATAAATGTCGAGAAATCGTTAAACGTTCTTTACGTCAAGTTCTGAAAATACAGCTATATATGGCTATAAGAGGTTTATTGGACATATGAAGTTGCGGTGAGAGGTCATTATAATGCTGTTACCCGCGAAACTTGCGCGTTGGCTTTCGTTTACGGAAACTCGTTTAAGAACAAATAAACATCGGAAAGTGTAGGACCCGATATTGGGTCGCAATAAAACATCTGCATAATATTGCAGAGTAGACGACATAGTTTTGAACATCGATTTGGCGCCGACGTTTCTGGATATCGCCGGCGTCGAGACGCCACCACAGATGGATGGTCGTTCCTTCAAGAAACTCTTTCTTAAGTGAGTATCGTTGACAGTTTTTCTTGAGGTCATGCACTTAAATCTTTAATTTTATACTTATATATGTGTGTGTGTGTGTATATATATATACAAATATATATATATGTATATGTACTGACACTTAAAATATTTTCTCTCATTTTCTAGCTGATTATACAGGATGTATCATTACAAAAATCTAATATTGAAAAAACTGTTTACTTATTTACTCATATTAACTAAAATTGTCAATTTTACAGTATCATTCTCTCAGTAAAATAAATTGTATCTTACTGAAAATGTTCTTGAAATATTTTTTAACTGAATTTTTTTCTAGTGAGATTTTATCTATAGAAAATTCAATTATCTTATTTCTTCTTGCTGAAACTTAATTGCTTGAATATTAGTACATTGACCTCGAGATCTTGATCATTTGGTACGGCGCGTTATGTCACTCGCATGATTCCCACGATGAATTCTCAATGTAATAATTTTCAATTGCATGTTCGAGTTTAACGTTCCTAAATATCTAACTTTAATGCGAGTCACATAACCGAATTTCAGTCCATATTGAGCTAAAATTCCTGTTTTATAAGTTCATTAATTTGTCAGAACTTTCTGACTTGATTAGACGAAGTTACGTTGTTAAAACGCCCTTTTTGCAGTGTGACTTTTTACAGACTTTACGAAGCTAGCGAGTTAAAATCTCCGTCATGCAGCTCCATTAAATTATTATAACAGTAATAATCCCGTTATCGTGAAGCGCAATATTTTTTTCTCAAAGTAAACCTCTCGCGCCGTATCGATCTCGCTTGTGACTAAAGCCCGTTACAGTAGCAAGCACGGCAGAAGGTCGAAGTTCAAGTGGCCCGACACATTCCTGATCGAGTCCTCTGGCCGCCGTGAAACTCCGGAATCTATCGCTGAATCGAAGGCGCGAGAAGCCAGGAGACAAAATGCCACCCAAGTCAAGCGGCCGTTGAGTTCGACACCAGAAGGGGAGGACGATGATATTACTGATCCAGATGCGGATGTCGAAACAGAGCATCGATTCATAGAGAATGACACCGGAAGTGATCAGGATATCTCTGATGATGAGGATTTTGAGGACTCAATGATCGATGAGACGAGTGAGTTTAAATAGAAAGATTTTATTCTACTTCTATTTTCTTTTTTTAACAGAACATGATTCTTTGACGAATTGGATTTTTTGTCATTTAAAAAATACTGAAGTAATTTTGTCTAAAGAAGAATGCAATGAGAGTTATTTCATATTTTATTCTATATAATAAGATATGTCATCTAAAATATGTTTATAATTATATTCATGGATAATATACAATACATATTCAACAGTTGTGTTTCGTAGATGTCAATTTTTACTTTAGATAAAGCCAAACAGAAATAGTTTCTTGTATTTAAAAATACACACAATTGGTTATAATTAAAAACAGAATTAAATCATTTTCTATTATTATACATATAATAATATTTTGATTCCAATTTTTGGAAAATAAATAGTCATCAATAAATAGTAGCAAACATAAATTGTCGCCAGATAAAAAAAATAATGCCGATGAAAATAATAGTCGATGAATTTCTTTATTTTTTGATAAAACAGAATATAACAAAAAATCAACAATTAAAAATCAAAATCAGATTATATTAATATATAAAAGGGAATATATGAGAATCGTAATAAAAGGGAATACATGAGAATTATTTCATATTTATATATTTCATATTATTTCATATTTTATTCTATATTTTCCGATAATAATAAGATATGTTGTACGTGTATGTCTCAGAAAGTATGTTTATATGTTTATATGGATAACATATATACTCAACAGTCGTCTTTTCCTATTGTCAATTTTTACATTCTAGATGGAGTTAGACATAGTTTGTTGTATTTAAAAATTATATACAATTGGTAATACATATACAATCAAATCGTAATCCTAATTATATTGTAAACTGATAAAAACATATAGGAAAAGATTACATTTTTATTTTCTATTTCGTTAAATGTGAATTAATTTTACTATTGTCTCTCGTTTTAATTATTAACAGCAATTCTTTGGATTTTTCGCGCGGTGATTATTTTAACAAAACGTTTTTACGTATAGTATGAAAATTAGATGTATTCTAATCAAATGACCAAGGCTCTGACGATAAAATATAAATAGATAATAAATTGAATAATTAATTCATAGGATCATTACATTCATCGGATTATTGGAATCAATGAGATTGTTCAAATTCTCATTACATTTCAAATTATATTCTCAATATTAAAATTAGTTAATGATAATCCAATAGAAATTATCAATTTTTATCTTCTTTTTTAAATTTTATTTTTGTTAGAAAAATTAGATTAGAAATTGCCAACACATTATACACATTATAAAATGACATTATAAAATGACACATTGTAAAATGAAGCTCCAGGAAGCGTCAAGGCAGAGCAATATTAATCTTACGAAAACTCGGATAGATAGATCCGTTGATTCGACAAGAGCAGATGCTCTGGGCGTACAGCACAGCGTTACATTATAAAACCTACCGTTACACCAGATGCTGTGCGTATTACGCGTACACGCGCGGAGGAACAAGTTCTTTCCCTGGTATGCATTAGCATAAATACCCAGTCCTCGGGATCGAGCCGGGGCGCATCCTTCTTCCTGTTATCCTGCTCTCGAGATTATCGAGAGAGGGCTTTGTCGCGAGGGTATTTTTGGCGATAAACGTAATGCCAGTAAAAGCAAAACGTATGTATGAACATTATCGATGATGATGTTTCTCCAAACGCACAGGAAATCTCGAGATTTTGTATGTACGTATTATGGAATCAAGAAACTATTTGGGGTGGATTTTTTTTTTTAAGGGAGATTTCCGCGCAAGGAAATATACAACATTCGGGTTCTAATGCCCATTTCTATCAATGTAGATTAACTTTAATCTCGGTTTAATTCACTTTCTATTTGTCTGTAGTTTTAAGAATTAGAAAAAGATAAAAAGTAAATTAAAATTGAGATTAAAGTTAATCTCATTGATAGAAATGGATATAAACTTGCTTGATTCCAACGATTCTTTTTTTTTAGCTAAAATCTGCAGTGATATTATCGAGTATTCCTCCTTGTCATCGAATATCAAGCTTAGAGAAATTAATTCGAGTTCTGTTGGTCTGTAATACTATGTTGCGTTATGTTTAACTTCATATGAATGTTTGTTTGCATATGAATATGAAGTTGATCCCTCTATGGCTCCGTTTTCTAGATACTATAAACCACTTCGCATCCGCTTTCATTAGAGATCAGTGATTTCATAAATGATCACTTTAGTTTCCTCGTTGGAGCGATAACAGTCACAAATAATATAAATATTAATCTTCTGTCTGTGTACAAATATTTTAACGTTAATATATCACAGATAACGAATCATCAATATCCTACGAAAATTTTGAAAATTCGGCAAATTTTTATTTACGTTTTTAGCTTGGGATGTGTTTGCATCCATATGCACAGAAAGTTAACAAAACCATATATAATGAACGAATACTTCCAAAAAAGAAATTTTTGGAAAAATATTTGGAAAAATCTCGTCGAAATTTTGCTGAAAATTCCCATTTTTTCATTTTA
>Ga0157364_1007267_pt1 | contig 11463 bp, 4 predicted proteins | sample AttsexASBM2_FD_111476 | JGI IMG/M metagenome (GOLD analysis project Ga0157364, IMG submission 111476) | Fungus gardens microbial communities from leaf cutter ant in Ribeirão Preto, State of São Paulo, Brazil - Atta sexdens ASBM2 | ecosystem: Host-associated > Fungi > Mycelium > Unclassified ...
ACCTAATATATATATAGATATATCTTTCTCTCACGTAAGATTTTTCATAAAATTACTCGTGACCAAGGCTTTGAAATATTTTTATTTGAAAAACAACATTTGTAGAATAATTGTATTTTGTATTTCAAATACTAAGATTGAAAATTAATCTTATTATTTGAATTATAAAATACAAAAGCGTTCAATCTTTCGACTTTATATACAAAATATGTAATATTTTCATACTACCGTTGAAATACAAAATACAAAATATAAAAATACACTCTAAAAATACTGTATTTTAAATAAAAATATTTCAAATATGTGCTCAGCTGTGCTCGTGGCTAGATTATGTTGTAGGGCTTCTAATCGAAATCAGTGCGAGGACATCGAGCATTACCACAATTGTGTGCACACCCGGTAAATCATCTTCAGAAGTGTTATTGAAGTCGGTGGAATTAAAAGGCTTGACTTTGGATCTGCAGGATAATAACAAAAGTGTTAAATGCATGTCTAAATATCGGGTAAATCTGTATTAGACTAATGTCGATTTTTCAAGCTTCTGTTTTTGTATTAGATAAAATCAAAGAATTAAATTATTACTATTAACGGACTCTTAAAGTTTAAAACGTTTCAAAATGTACAAGGCAAATAACAGTTATTAGGAGCAATATTAGATATAATAATAATATTCGGATAATGTATAATAATGTTAATTTTATTATAGTTATCTAAATATATATTATTATTATTTCTAATATTGCGCCTAATTAACTATGCGCGATTGTCATTTACTTAGGTATTAGGTATGGGAAAAAGTTCGTGGCGTTTTTTTAATGCCATCTAACGGGAAAAACGCCACGAACTTTTTCCCATACCTAATACTTTGAATCATCAAAGAATCAAAATTTTTTAAAGATTTTTTTTTTAAAGCAAAGATCTTCCTTTCAGATGAAGCAAATGTTGAAACTTTATTTGCAACTTTAATCGATAAATATGACGAAGCTTTGCATCAACTTAGCATTCCATAAAGCAAAGCAACATTGCAAACATTGCATCAATGTTGCTTTTGTATTAAACAACATGTCTTTGACACTATGTTATCTTATATATAAAATAAATGTATATATAAGATAACATAGTGTCAAAGAAATGATGTGTTTCCGAGAATTTTCTCGCGACAATTACATGTGTCCAACGTTTAGCTCATAATGGGAATTGAAAGCGCAACAGAAACCCTCCTTGGATTTGATGGTCTTGAAGATCTTGCTGCAATCGTGAATCTTGCCGATCCAAACGCATCTTAACAATAACGCGTTGCAAGGTTGCATCAACTGCGAAAGATATCGTTAATTATTAACTCGAATCTTTTTTCGTCATCTGAATGGAATCTATGATTAATCTGTATCTCCTTGAAGATACAAATTGATCATTAGAATAATCATTTTTCACCTGCTCCATGAGCGCTTCGACCGTCATGTCGAGTCTATTGAGGACCTGTCTCGCGGTCGCATTGTCTATAAAGATTTTGTTGGGTCGTATTAATTTTATTAGGGATGAAAAAAATTTATCGCTGTCATTCGTGGTGAATCCATCCATGTATCTGTTGAATCGTGTAAAATCGGGACATAATATCAGACATGGAGATTTCAAATCCATCGATCCAAAATTAATTAAACTAATTTTCACGCATAATATTGTCATATTAGATAGGTACGAAAAATTTGTCATATCAAATAGCTTTTAGCGAAGAAAATTGAAAGAGAAATTAGCAAAACTGAAACAAAATTGTCGAATTTAAAATAAATTTTTTTAAACCAAACAGAAATTTTTAATTCCACTTTTTCTCCAAAAATTTCAATTTTTTAAAATTTTGCATGTATGTCAAACATTTGCGATATACTATCATCAAAAAACTACATTTTTTTTTTAATTTTATTTATTAATACAAGGGTTCATGACAAACGACGAATTCTTCGCACCCCAAAAGAATATATTAAAATATCTTATTAATCGCTTACAAATTCTTGACAATAAGATCGGCGTGTGGACGGTAGACCTTATTATTATTACATATGGTGACGGCTGGAAAAGACACGTTCCATATCGGATTTGACGTGTAAATAGTCGTAATTATGGGATTGTTCGAGTAATTGATCCACAAACGTAACATCAATATAATGCAGAATACAATGGACAATATACAAATCTGTCGAATTTGAGAGTAAATTACGTTTCCTAGGCAATATTACTGAGTCTACTTTTGAGCTTTTGAGATTATTATAAGGTTCTCACCAGGAACCAGAGGATATTCTCGATTATCGACGATTCGTCCATATTTATGTAACGAAAACCGTGCAGATTCGTATTATCACAATAGACATTAAACCAGTCCACATGTCTTTTCACATATGCTAAACATTTGCGATATCCTATCACGATCATGTAATATATTAATTTGTTTCCAAAGATATATAAATATTAAATCCATACTGAATATTAATAAGCACCAATATGTATTAATAAATTAAAATAATATTAGTGTCTTACCATGCTTTACATTGTCGAATTTAGATTTCTTATTCCAATTGGGCCTCATGTTTTTTGAAGCTATCGCGTTAATGCTTATATTATAACTGCCACTTGTCAAGGAAACTACCGAATGACTAGACGTATTGCCGAACGCGTACTATAATTTCTTTGGCCAGCGGCTACCCTTCATTTCCGACTCGGTCGCTGTATATCATTTAATTTTCTATCAATATCCCTAAGTAAATTCGATGAAATGACATTAAGGTCCCAATAATGTTCACCTAAACATCCAATCTATTTTGATTATCTGCTTGCGAAGATCACGAATTTTAGGTCGAATATTCTATCATGAAACTCAATAATTTAAGATTTATTACATTCCACTAGTTTTCTGTTAAGTAATTGAAAAGAAAATTACTTTTAAAATATGACAAATTCATCGTACAGTCAAAATGTAGATATTTTTACAGGCATTTTATGTACTATCATTTCTAATTATTCGACTAATTTTTTTGCTAAGTAATTGAAACATTACTCTTTTTAAAAACGTGACATATCTTTAGATCTAGACATATTTATACAAATTCAAGAAAGTATTTTATATCTTTATCGCTTTTTTGACAAGTTATTTTTATTTACAAAGAACTTAAATAGTTTTTCAGACTCTTTCATTTAGAAAAATTATTATTATTAATATTCACCATGCCGGATATTATTAAATCATAATAATAATAGGTAATGCATCAGCAACAGCAGAATAAATTTAACTTAATCGATTTTACTTGATAAAAATAACAGTGTTTCTCTTTATATTAACTTTTATTTGACAAATAAAAGTAATAATTAGTGATTCTATTTATCTATAGATCTTCAATGAAAATCCAATAGATATAATAATCACACAAAGTAAGCCGCGAGAGTTTATTGTTTCTAATAAATAATAGTACGTAATTATTCTACGTAATAATTAATAATCGTAAACATTATACACTGAAAAGAGGTAATAGTTAACAAATGTATTTTGTTTAATGTATTAAAGCAATATTTAGTAAACAATATTTAATAAACAATATTTAGTCATTAAATATAAATAAGTAACTGTTTGGTGTAACACAAGATAATTAGAAAAATAAAGTAATATTAAAAAAATAAACATTTAATTAATTTTAACTATATAATCAGACATTTGATTGAAATTATTTCGTCAAAGCTTTAGTAACTATCATCTAAGTTTAATTTATTATTATCGGATTTTTTATCAGTGATACACCACATTATATATTTTCTATTTTTTAAGTTCTGTACACAATGGAAGAAATATTACAAAGTAAAGAAATAAAAAAATTAGAACTATAAATTAAACATAATACACAATATATATATATATATATATATGATATATGTCTTATATTTATTTGTATGTTATCAGTATGTTATCATATAATACGTCTTATATTTTATTTGTATCTGTTGAGCGTTGCATTTAATTTCTATTCCTAATCATTTATTTCTCTGTATTTATACTTGTTCCTAATATTTCTTCCATTATATGCAAGGCTTCAACCACAAAAAAATTTTTTAACAACTTGTTAAAAATCATTTCGTTTAAAATAAACTGTGACTTAACCGTGATTAAAATTTGACATGTTTCATGTGATTCATGTTGTCGAGACTTGTTATTTTACGTTGGTGAATGATTGGTTGATACCACGTGACGAGAACACGCTTGTCAACCGATTCCTGATGGTTTCGCGGCTTTCGTAATTGAACTTTCTCTTTAGCGGGAATCGATAGAAACACTTCTGACGCCGGCGGCAATTTCGTACATGTTTGTTCCTGCCATTTGCGAGTCTCTCTTCTAAAGAGGTGCCTGGCCAAGAGATAAGCAAATTCGATAACGCTCAACACGGAACCACCGAGACAAAGACCGAAGATACCACCGAAGGATGCTGTAATAATTCGCACGATTTCGTTACATTCTACTGAGTAAAATTAATTCAAGCGAGATCAAAGACAAATGAATTCTCTGTCACCAACTATTCGAGATATTGGAATCTAACCCACCGATGAGTGAATCCCAGCTGATGATACTTTCCTTGCGATACTCAATGTACGAGGCATCGCCGAAAAATATGTATACGAAAGACACTTTATTTTTATCGAGGTCGTGCCTAAAAATATAAAAAGTATGAAAAGCAAGTATAAAAAAAAAATATAAGAATATAATCTTTTTACATCTCAATAAAATGCTACTATTATTAAAAATTTGTGAAAATAATATGAATAATTGCATATCTCGAAGAAAAAGCTAACATTCTTTTCGTTAAAGACAATGATGTAGACTCACATTAGATCAGAATCATATCCCACGTCCTGCATTTTAATATTTTCTGGATTGATAGTGTAGAATATATCTGAGCATTGAGGCGGACACTTTTTGTTGCAATATTTCATTTCCCCATAATTTAGTTTCGAATCTGAATTTTGAAAAACAACATTGTATACCTACAATTCTGTATAATTAGATATATGAAATATCTAATTATATTATATATATAATTAATATGTATGAAGCCATTTTCTTACGTCGGATGCTCAAAAGGCAATTTGTGTCGGGTAAGTAACATGTCCTTATCCCCTTATCTGCTAGCCCATTATATCGTAACATAATGTAATTATATTAATTATATTCTTCTTGTATTATTATGTCGCGTATTAATCTTCCATCTGCATTCAAGATCTTTTTATTTAGCCTAAATTTTATTCTCTGTTGTAGACTTTCAAAAAAGTGTAGAAAAATTCAGAGTTATTTTTCAATATATCTACAGACATTGGTAACAAAAATTTATTTTAGAAAGGAGAGAGAGAAAGAGAGAGAGAGAGAGAGAGAGAGAGAGAGAGAGAGAGAGATAGCGAGAGAAAGGAGAAAATCAAATTTCATTCTTCTTTATTTCGGAAAAATTTAAAAGTGGTATTTCACTTGTATCAAAAAAGATCCAGATTGCAGATAAGAGTTTATTTATATATTATCGATTATTGTATTAACGCATTTCCAAAATGTCTCTTTTTATCAGGTATGGAATTATAAAATTGATAAAGTTGAAATTGAAGAATACAGCACCTATGTTATCCCAAGAATTAAATTCACTCTATTAAATTTTATGTATTTTTTTGTGTACACTCACGCGCCTCCGGATAATAAAATGGCAGGCAGCCGCACATACGATGTATGTACTTGGTTATGCACTCTGATACGCACGATTGATAGCTATAGCGAACCTTGCCTGGTATCTGTAGGTATATTCATTACAATTACGTGAAGTATAGAAGGCGAGAATTTATAGAAGTTAACGCGTTAAATAATGCTTGATTTAAGCCGAAAAATATACATAATTTTACCTCGTTGTGGAAATAACACATACGTTTCTCCTGAGATATGGTCCTCAAACTTTCCATACCTCTGATAGACGTCCCGGTAACGGATATCTCCAGGACGTGACCAATCGGCACGGCCACCATGTGTGCATCAATGTCAGGAAAATCAATTGCATTATGTATTATAATGGAAGCTCCTACATAAGGACGCGAAGTAGCTTTATACATGTCAGGCTCAATGTTTAAGGCCACCGCGAGTCCCACGTCCTGGCCGCTTCCGGGTGCGTTCTACAAGAGAAGAGTTTATCGTGTGCAATCACAACGTAGTCGAAATTAGAAGTCCTATAACAGAGTCTGACCAGGAGCAAGTTTATCAAAATCCTACGAGAGAAAAATATATATATATATAAAATGTCCCACTCTAACTTATATTGTCTCATTTTGTGATCTTAATTAAGATTATAAGATAAAATATAATTAAGTGAGAATAAAAAAATATGTATGTTATATATATATATGTGTGTGTGTGTATATATATATATATATATATATATATATATATATATAGGGAGGTAGGGATATAATATATATCCCTTTCTCTCTCGTAGAATTTTGACAAAAGGCTTATTGAAATAATAATAATTAAAATAAAAGCTATTTGAAATATTTTTATTTGTAAAACAGTAATTTGTAAAACAATTGTATTTTGTATTTTGTATTTCCAATACTAAGATTATGACAATCTTATTATATGAATTACAAAATATAAAAAATTTTCAATCTTTCCATTTTAAATACAAAATACGTATTTTCATGTGCTCTACTGAAATACAAAATACAAAATGCACTTGTATTGCAAATACTGTGTTTTAAATAAAACTATTTTAAATATACATGCCAGCTCTGCTCCTGGTTGCTCCTAGATTCTGATACAGAATCTATAGTCGAAATTAAAATATTGAGCGAAGATATTGAGCATTACCAAAATTGTGTGCACACCCGGCAAATCATCAGAAATGTTGTTGAAATCGTTGGTATTAAAGTCATTGGATCTACGGAATAATGACGAAAGCGAAAATACATGTCTAAATATCGGATGAGTCTACATATATCGGACTATTATTGAAAGTTTGTTCATTTTTCTATTAAGTTTTTGTGCTTCTATTTTTGTATCAAATAAAATCAAAGAACCAAATTATTGCAATTAATTTAAATACAAAAATTATTCAAAATATACAGGGCAAAAATGATTAATTAGGCGCAATATAGAAATAAAAATAATATTTAAATAATATAAGTAAATAATAAAATTAATATAGTGTTAATTTTAGAGAGGACTACTTTTTCCTATAAATTGCCTACTGTATCATTTACCTACATTTCATTTGTCTACAGATCGATTGTCTACGTGTATTGTATTATTGCCAATAACTACATGTATTAATGCCTACAACTCGACTGCTTGCAAACACTTTTGCGCACAAATATATAAAATTAAAATTAAATTATATAAGAAAGTAATTTTTGTTTTTAAAGTGAAGAATTTGTATTTTAAAACAGAGAAATTTATGTTTTTAAAGTGGAGAATGTTTTTAAAGTGGAGTGCTTGTAAGCAATCGAAAAAATCTGTAGGCAATAATACATACGCAAATGTGACTTCATTTCTGAAATTATTATTTTTGTACACAGCGTATGTTGACAATCGATCTATAAGCAATACAATATGTATAATAATTGATCTAAAGGCAAATGAGATGTAGATAAAGGGGGTCCACCCTTTATTTTATTATACTTATCTAAATATACATTATTATTATTTCTAATATTGCACTTAACTGAGCTTGACTTTCATTTGCCTTGTACACTTTGACTCGTCAAACAACCAAATATTTTTAAAAATTAAAGCAGAGAGCTTCCTAGTTTCTAGATGAAGCAGAGACGATTATTTTGAAATTTCATCTGCAACTTTATCCGACAAATATGACAAACTTTTGCACCAACTTGGCATCTAGCAGGCCTATCTAATTTGAGCTCTGGAACCAAAACGCAAAGCTCAATGCAAAAAAATTTATAGATAAGATTTCGAGGACTGTAAAGTGTTGATACGTATTTAATTATAAGTGATGCTTATCAATGCTTTATAGTTCCTAAACTCACATTGGTTTTTTTTTACGTCAATGGCTTTGCGTTTTGATTCCGGAACTGAAATTGGATAGGCCTGTCATACAGCAAATGTTCCAGCAACATTGCAAATGTTGTAGCAATGTTGCTTTGTATGTACACAATATAAAGAATAATATAGCGTCAAAGAAGCGACATGTATTTCCGAGAATTTTCTCGCGACAATTACATGTGTCCGTTAAGATTGTAGTGATAATTGAAAGCGCAACAGAAACCCTCCTTGGATTTGATAGTCTTGAAGATCTTGCTGCAATCGTAAATCTTGCCGATCCAAACGCATCTTAACAGTAACGCGCTGCAAGGCTGCATCAACTGCGAGAGATATCGTTAATTATTAACTCGAATCTTTTTTTTGAAATGGATCTTATGATTGATCTGTATTTCCTTGGAGATACAAATTAATTATTAAAACAATTTCTTTTCACCTGCTCCATGAGCGTTTCGACCGTTATGTCGAGTCTATCGAGAAATTGCCTCGCAATCGTATTGTCCATCGAGATTTTGTCGGGTCGTATCAATTTCACTAGGGATGAAAAAAATTTATCGCTGTCGTTTGTAGTGAACCCATCCATATATCTGTTGAATCATATAAAATTGGGACATAATATCGGATATGGAAATTTAACTCCGTTGATCCAAAATTGAACTAATTTTCGCATATAAATTATCATTAGATAAAAATAGAAAATTTATCACATCAAATAGTTTTTATTTGATATAATAAATTTTCTTCTTTTAAAGTTTTTATGAAGAAAATTGAAGGAAAGATTAGCAAAACCGAAATAAAACTATCGAGTTTAGAATAAATTTTTTTTTCAGATAGACAGAAAATTTTTAATTTAATTTTTTTTTCAAGGACTTTGAAATTTTCTAATTATTTATTTATTAATATAAGGATTCAAGGAAAATAATGAACCCTTCGCACTTGAATGTATTAAAATATTTATATCTTATTAATTCTTATTTATATCTTACAAATTCTTGGCCATAAGATCGGCATGTGGACGGTAGACCTTATTATTATTACATATGGTGACGGCTGGAAAAGACACGTCCCATATCGGATTTGACGTGTAAATAGTTGTAACTATGGGATTGTTCGAATAATTGGCCCACAAGCGTAACATCAATATAACGCAGAACACGATGGACAATATACAAACCTGTCGAATAAAAGAGTAAATTACCTTCCCTGGACAATATTACTGAGCTTACTCTTGAGATGATTATAGAATCCTCACTATGAACCAGAGAACACTCTCAATTATCGACGATCCATCCATACTTATGTAACGAAAACCATGCAGACTCGTATTCTTACAATAGATATTAAACCAACCTAAGTGTTTTTTTACCCGAACGTGTGCCAGACATTTGCGATATCCTATTACGAGATGTAGAATATTGATTTGTTTGGCGAAGTAATAATTAACTAAATCGATATTGATAAATATTAATATGCAGGAGCATACAGAGTGTCTAAAATTTAAATATCAAAATTTCGGGAGTATGTAGAGGATCGATAAACTAAAAAAAAAAAGTCTTGTAAAGATGTGCTCGTTTTTGCTATTTTGAAGAAAATCGCAAAAAAAGACAAAACGTAGTTACACTACCTTTCGTTCTTGTATTGCTTCTAAAATATTTTCGTCATTAAAATCACGAAAACAATAATAATAATTCCGTTTTCAGGCGAAAATTTTTTTTATTTGTTTTATCTAATGGGATCATTTTTTTTTATCCGATAGATTAAATACAGCTAGATATATAAATTTTTTTGGAGATTAACTTCTTTGATTATTTAGAAGATTATCCATCTGCAGCAACGGATTGAAATGTAATTTCAACTCGATGGGTCCAACTCATTATGGAAGAACTACTCAAACTAGACAGACTTAGCTAGACAGATATTTTCCACAACGATGGATTGAATGTGGAGAAGTAGTACCTTGGCCATCCCGATCACCTGATTTGACACCACTGGACTTCTTTGTATGAGGGGATCTTGAAGCAGGAAGTTTATTCATCGTCAATCAACTCAAAAGAACAATTGAGAAATCGAATTGAGGCTGCAGTGCATCAAATATTACCAGATCAGTTTAGCTGCAACACGAGCTATCCTTACTAGATGCAAGAGGCTAACATTTTGAACAATTAAGTAAGTGGATAAATGAATTAATAATAAGAAAGTACCAAATGTAAACTATGTTTTGTTTTTTTTTGCAATTTTCTTCAAAACGAAGCAAAAATGAGCATATCTCTACAGGACTTTTTTTCTTAATTTGTCGATTCCCTACACATTTCCGAAGTTTTGACATTTAAATTCCAGACATCCTGTATATATTAATAAATTAAAATAATATTAGTTTCTCACCACGCTTTACACTGTCAATTCTGGATTTCTTATTCCAATGTGGCGTCATTTTGGAGCTAAGTTAATGCTTATAGAAAACAAACTGCTATTTATTAAGAGAACTACTGAATGACTGCAAATGTTACCGGACTCGTACTGCAATTTCTTTGGTCAGTGGCTACTTTTCATTTCCGCTGTATGTCATTTAATTTTCTATCATTATCTCTAGTAATAAAGTAAATTCAGTGAAATGATATTAAAGTCCCAGTAATATATATATACGTTCACCTGAACGTCCACTCTATTTTGATTATTTGCTCGCGAAGGTCGCGAATTTTACATGGAATATTCCAATACCATAAAACTATATAATTTAAGATATATATTACATTGGACTAGTTTTCTGATGAGTAAATGAAAAGAATCGCTTTTAAAATGTGACAAATTCATCATACATTCAGATCAAAATATTGATATGTGTGTATAAGTCTAAAATATTTTATGCACTATCGTAATTCTAATTACTCGGCTAATTTCTTTACTAAATAATTGAAACATGTATGGCTATCACTCTTTTTAAAAGATATATTTTAGAAGACATTTAGAAGACATATTTTATACATTGGATCTAGATATATCTATAGATATATCTATAAAAGTTTGAGACGAATTTTACATCTTTATTGCAATTTAATAAGAGTTAGTTTTGTTTACAAAGAACTTTTATAATTTTTATAATTTTTTATTTATAGGAATTATTAATATTCGTCATGCTGGTATTAAATCACAATGGGTAATGTTAAAAACAACAGGTCGAGCTTTTATTTAACCGATTTGACGGTTGACTTGATAAAAATAACAGCGTTTCTCTTTGTACTAACTTTTATTTGACAAATAAAAAGTATTCGTTACAAATAATTGTAAACTGTTTATCTTATACAGTACACGTAATCGTGATACGTACGAGTGTATAGCGCTCTCTCTCTCTCTCTCTCTCTCTCTCTCTCTCTCTCTCCCTCTCTCTCTCCCTCTCTCTCCCATATTTG
>Ga0157364_1007268_pt1 | contig 11463 bp, 5 predicted proteins | sample AttsexASBM2_FD_111476 | JGI IMG/M metagenome (GOLD analysis project Ga0157364, IMG submission 111476) | Fungus gardens microbial communities from leaf cutter ant in Ribeirão Preto, State of São Paulo, Brazil - Atta sexdens ASBM2 | ecosystem: Host-associated > Fungi > Mycelium > Unclassified ...
AAACGGATTGATGAGCACTTTCCAACACAAGTTCAATTGTGCGAACTGTTCAGCCGTTCATGAGATATTAGCAGACAAAGCTTTTACAGCTACTGATGGCCTGATATCTCAGTCATTTGTTGTTGCTTTTGTACATCCCACATATGTGCGGATAGCCCTTATTTGAGGCTTTCCAGTGCAACTTAGTTTGTGGAAATAGGTCCACTGGTTGTGGAGATACAAGCTGAATGAAGTTTGTGATATATAGGAAGTGGAGTGGAGTGTCATACTTCTATCTTTGTGCATTCTGATATATTCTTTGTGATTTCTGACAAGTATTTTCATGTATATCATATATTATATTAGAATTAGGAATCCTCCCCTTTGATTGCCATAAAAAACTCTGCAAAATATTGGTAGGATATTCCATAAATATTTCTTTTTCTAAAAAATATCTAAGTTTGATACTTAGATCTACTTGATTCAGAACCTTATTATCAATCTCTTCAACCTTTACTATAGGCTTTTTAGATACTAGAAGAGGTAAGAGAGATGGAGACTTATAAGATAGAGAGAGTGAAAGAAAACAAGGAGAATTGTTTTGAATAGGAGAAATGGATATATATAGAATGGATACTAAAGCAGGTTTATATCCTTTCACACAAGATTTAGTGTATTTAGGAAAGAATTTCTTGTCAAAAATAGTATATGTGGAACAGAAAATAATATTTTCTTGTGTATGGTACATAAAGTGATAACTATTACCCTCATATCTAATGAATATTATCAATTTAGAATGGGGCACAATTCTATTAGCATGAATTTAATTAAGGAGGTACATATATACTTTACAACCAAAAATATGGAGATATAATGATTTGAATTTACCATCTGAGAAAATCTCCTAAGATATTTTCTATTTAAGATGTCTAATAGTTGTATGATTATATATATGAGCTATAACTACAATAGTAAATTCTTACCAAGAATTTGGTATACATGTTTCAAGTTGCATTAGCTATGCTTTTTTAAGTAATGTGTAGTTAAAAAGAATTGTAATTTGATATTACATATTCTCTTCTATTATCAGTGTGTAATTTCTTTACAGGATTCTGCAGCTTCAGACTTTTTGCACAAAAAAGCAATATTACAATAAAAGAAATAATCATCAAGAAATGCAATTATCTACTTGTACTTTGAATAAGACAAGATGGAAAGCTCAAAGAGATTTAAGTGAATCAATCCTAGAAGTTCACTAGAGCAAACAGGATTCTCAAAGAAACTATATTGGTGCACCTTTCTAAGAGTACAACTATAGCAGATATATTTCTGTGTTGAAAAATGAATCTTCTTTGTATCTTCAACATTGTTAAGGACAGAATACATGACTTTATCAGATATATGTCTAAAACAGCAATATAAGATCCTAATGTCCAAATATCTTGCTATAAAACTCACAGAATTAAGAATATTATACTTAAAAATATAAGTCTTTACAATCTGGATATTATCTCAAAAATTAGAAGTAGCTGATAGAATAATATTACAATTTATTGTCAAAAGTAAAACTGCTTTTGTCACCATTTACTCTTAATCCATACTAAAAAAAAATTGTTTAGTAGAAAGAAGATAAATCTACATCTATATGTCAAAGATATAATATACTAGCTATAGTTTTGACATAGTAACTTTAATAGTCTTTTTCAGAAACAAAGATTTCATGTTCAATCAGAATAGTGCCAGAAGCAATAGTTCTTTTGAGTTTGTAATCTTAACTCAATCATAATTATTCAAAGTCATATCAATAAAGTCAAACTTGTTAGGAATAGACCAGCCACTGAACCAGTTACACTAAAAGTGCACAATGTCAAGCTTAGCTTTGACATCTGGCTGGTACTATATATGTACTTCATACTGTACTCCTGATAAAACTCAAATAGAGTAAAGTAGACAGAGTATTAGATATAGTTCATATCTCATTATCTAAAATCCAATAGAGCATCTTAGAAGCTCAAATAAGTGATTAGTGTATTATCTGAAAATACAGAAGATAGATCAGAATGACCTTTGTGTTATAACTCAAAGATCTTAAAGTGGATCAAAGAGAAAGAACCTTGTTATTGGGTAACATAAGAGAACTTGATGAAGTTCCTAGTATAAGTATCTACCTTTTTATACTACACTAGATGGTCTGTGCTACTACTGCATCTATTCTACTCTAAAGACCATGTATAAGTTATAAGATCAACATGTGTTATATATGTTGTATGATATCATTATTCTAGAAGTTTCTACTATATCCCACATGACTTGTATCCATGGCTATGACAGTGACATATGATATGTGACATGTTTTGTGACAGTTGTGACAGTGACATCACACTAACCCTAACCCTAGATAAAAGAAACATGAAAAAATAAAAATAAAATGAAAAGAAAATAGAAGGAGAAGAATAAAATAAAGTTTATCTTTTACAGTTCTGATATTTTGGCTTTAGCTTATATGTTATGCCTTTACTAGCTATACTAATTACATATTTTAAAATGAGAATTAGAGAACTTAGTAGATGGAAAACCACTAGAGGATAGCAATATATATTGTCACCAACACCAGAAATAGATATCAGTTTTAGCTGATTTTCAGAATAACTAATACAGTGTAAACTACTAAATTATATACTAGATATGCTACCTAGGATAGTTATCTGAGATAGAGGCTATTAAGTGAGTTATCCTGATTTCTAATAATTCTCTAATATTAGAGGATGGAGGTCTATAGAGTTAACAAGTGCCAGCAAGGATATCCAATATAAAGGGACCACAAACTCTGAAGTCCAATTCCAAAAATACAGAGATTTCTACATCTTCTCTGGTACTCTTTCTGCTTAGCCCCAATCTCTGCTTATATCCACCTGATTATTACTATATGCTCCTAGTCAACATTAGATAGATATTTACTATTTTTGAACACTATTCTGGATGTTTCCATTAAAGTGCCTAACTACTTAGATATTATCATTCCTTACTTAGTCAATACTGTTCCACTAGATTTGAATGTACTCTAGAGTACTTAATATAGTAGCCACCTCTAGGAAACCTTATTCTGTTCTCTTAGGTTTTTTCTAAAGATGAGTTCTTGTCTGTTATATTATATAGAAAATAGACTTAGTTTTCTCCTGGAGTGAGCTCCAAAATTCTATGGACTTTTCCCAGTTGCCTTAATAACAGAATGAAATTTCTTCTAGGAATTTTGAGGCAGTTTTAAAGTCTAGCAGTTGAGGATTGCCCACTCATATGTTTTGACCTTTCTTACCCTTTCTCACTTCTCAAACAATGTCTGCTCTAACTAATCATTCTATAAACCTCATTAATACCAGCAAAGCTCTAAGTCTCCTTCAGCATTATCTCTAAGAAGTAGCTGAGTATTGACATATCTTAGAAGTCTCAACTAGCAATATACTTGCAAGTTTCATAATACAACTCTATGATCTACAAACCTTAATATCTAACTCCAATTCCATTCTTACACATGCAAGTATTTCTCCTTTCCAACTTCCATCAAGGCCTCACTTACCAGCCAAAACCTTCATACTATTCTAGACCAAACATACCTCTATTTATGGATTTTACTAGAAACTACTAGCTAGGTTACACTTCCCTAAGTGTTTGTTTCCTCTATATCCAACTATCTACAAACTACTTTTTGTATAACCAGAACAAGATATTCTAGGCACTATCCTTCTCCTGGAGTAGTAGGACTACTAAATAGTCAAAAGGCCTGTTTAGAGAAGAGTTAAATACAGTGTCCTTTTCTATCATGTTATAGCTGGAATTTGAACAATACTTCAAGAACCAATTCTTTCCTGTTAATGTTGCTACCAAGGCAGTTAACAAGCTAGAGGGAACATTATATTATCAAGAGAGTTAAGCAGTAGAGGATTATCTAGATGAGTTCCAAACATTAATTTCCAAAGCAAGTTACACAAACCTTTAAATTATAGTGGTAAAATTCCACTGCAGACTGAGAATTGCTATCTAGAACCAAATAGTAACTCTACTAGTAGGCCTCTTCAAAGATACTGATCTATTGGTGTAGTTTGAAGCTACAAAATACATAGATCAGGCCTATTAAGCTAATAAGGTCTTTTAGTCCAACCAACAATCAACTCTAACCTTACATCCATAATTCTGACCTTCTACTACTTAGAACTTCTTTTCCAAGCCTATCTCTTGCCTACCACCTCTTACCACTGCAGCAAATTAATGACCATAGCTTTTAGCCCTCTTACCAGACATTTCCATAGACATTAACATTGCCCATAAACTTTGTTCCCTACTAACAAAGGAATGTTACTACTGTAGGGATTTGAACCAAATTATTTAGAAATGTCTAGTAAGGTTGGATGTCTGCTAGTTAACAGCTAAACAATAGGAAGAATTGATAGAGGACTTGAATACAGTAAAAGATATAGAAGTATAGCAAAGTTTGGTATTGGATAGTATGAATAACTCAGATGAAAGTCAGAATTTTGCATAGAGTGACTGGTTAATTGTATGCCCTAGCTACTAGTAAATAAGTTCATTATACTAACTATAGAAAAATATAAAGACAGTTGCAGTGACCTTTCTAACATACCTATATATCTGACTACTAACCATTAGACTTCTACTCCTCACTACCCTAGATAGGAAAAGAGGCTCCTCCTATGCTCTAGAATCAATACTTTTGATGCTTACAGAATTTCTCTATATCTTCCTATCTTTCTTAAAACTACTAATACATTTGAGTCCTTCTCTGTACATATACTGGTTGACTTCAGAGCTATAGAGTTTTTTTATTAATTAAAGCTTTGTAGAAAAGCATGGTCTCAATACTCACAAACTCTCCAGACTGGTACTAGTGTACAATATAAATAGTATCCAAAATAAGACTAGACAGATATCTGAGGTAGTAGATATGGTACTCCAGTATAGAACCCACTCAGAGCAAATCTTGCTTATAGTATGTAGTCTAGAAAAGCAGAATCTTATTCTCAGATTTACCTGGCTAATAGCACATAACTTAGAGGTTGTTATAACATACTGTTCTATCTGTTGCTCTGGCTGTCAAAACATCTGAAAAGTAGATAAACATTGGATATAGACTCTTAATGCCTGTTACTTAGGCTTCTTTTCTGCTTTGGCTGACAACTCCAAAGAGATCCTTTTCCTTTCATGTTTGTTTATTGATCAGATAGAGGAGTTAAGTGACAAGGTTTATATGACAGAGTTGTTTTCAGAATTTTCAAACCTAGAGCTTTGTGTTACTACCACTTCTTCATACTATCTCTCTGAAGTATTCCAAAGAAGTAACTTGTTGGAGAAATGGACTTCTGTACTGCTCCTATAAATCTAGAGTTTCAAGTTTATTTTCATCAAAGAAGACTTTAATATCTTTCTAGAATACCACTAGTAAAACCATATGATTAATTGTGCCCAGAGCTGAATCCAAGTCCTCTAAGATATACTCCCTGTCACTTGCAGAGCAGTCAGAACTCGATATTTTCCTCTCAGAAAACCTTTGCACTAGTCAGATACACCCTTTCAAATTATTTATAACTACCTCAGTCTTCTTTACTAAGAAAAAGGATAGCTCTCTCCGCTTAGTACAGGATTACAGAAGTCTCAATGTAGTAACTGTCAAGAATAAGTATCTGCTTCTCTTAATTTCTGAGCTTGTTATATAACTTTAGGAAGTCAAGTACTTTACTAAGTTACATGTCCACTGAGGTTTTAACAATGTTTAGATCAAGCCCAGAAATGAATAGAAAGCCATATTTTGGACCAATTGTAGACTCTTTGGGCTTTTGGTAATGTTTTTTGATATAACTAACAGTTTAACTACCTTCCAAACTATGATAAACAATATTTTACAAGATCTCATAGCAGAGGACATTATAATAGTATATTTAAATGATATTCTGATCATTGGAAGAATACCACTGAACAGTCTGAAGGATTTTGAAAGTCTTAGCTAAGCACAAACTATTCCTCTGTTCTAAGAAATGGAAATTTGACAAGCAACAGATTGAGGATCTAGAACTGGTTATTACTTAAAATCAAGTTGAGATAGATCCAGTAAAGATAGCTGAAGTTTGTGACTGGTCTGTTTACCACAATCACACTGATCTACAGGCATTTCTGAGCTTTGCTAACTTCTATTGGAGGTTTATTCATGGCTTTTCAGATATAGCTTACTCTCTTTTTGATATCACTAGCAGCAACAGTACCTAAACCTAAAAAACTGCTCAGAAGAATGCTTTTGATGCCCTAAAGGCAGCTATCACTTTAGCCCCAGTACTAGTCTTCTCTGATACCTCCACTTTATTTTGAATAGAAGTAGATAGCTCAGACTTTGTAACAGGAGTGGTTTTTTCTCAGGAATTTAAGGCAGACAGTAAATGGTATCTGGTGGCATTCTTTAGCAAGTTTCTCTTTCCAGTAGAGTATGACTACAAGATTTATAACAAGGAAATGCTGGCAATTATCTGAGTTTTGAAAGAATAGCAACACTTTCTCAAAGATGCATTAAACCCCATAGAGCATTAGAACCTGGAGTACTTTATGACTGCTAAAAAGCTCAATTAGAGGCTAGTCTCTATACTTGGCAAGATTCAACTTTGTGCTCTACTATTATCTTGGCAAGTCTATGGGTCTTGCTCAAACTAGAGTTTCTAACAGTTTGGATGATGGAAGAGATGGCTTTTAAGAGAAAAGAACAAGCTCTGCTGATAGATATCTAATATGGTAACAGATTAGGTCATCATAAGAAACCAATGGTGAAAGCTGCAAAAGAGCTGCAACAGTCCTCCACAAGGTCTATATATTTGTCAAAGTGGTTGGAGGTTGATGGTTTTCTTTTATTTCATAGCAAGATATATGTTCCAAATGTTCCAAATGTTCATGACCTCTATCAACATATTATCTCTCTCCATCATAACACCAAGGTAGCAGGACATACTGGGCATTGAAAAACATTAAAACTAGTATCTTAGAGCTACTGGTGGCCTCAAATGTCCTAGTATGTTGGCCAGTATATAGACATCTATAATCTGTGTTTGTAAACTAAGCCTATCCAACACTTACTGGTTAAAGAGTTAACCTCATTGGCTATACCAAATGCAAGGTAAGATACTATCAGTGTGGACTTTATAATAGAGCTTCTAGAGTTATCAGAGTATAATATTATAATGACTGTGGTAGATTTAGTCTCTAAGAGAGCTTATTTTATTCCAACTCATACCATTGTCACTGCAGAAGGTATAGAGAGATTATTTCTGCACCATATGTGGAAATTTCATGACCTCCCTAATCATGTTGTATTGAATAGAGGCCCACAGTTTGTTATACTCTTTATTAGTGAGCTATACCATCTTCTCAGAGTTAAGATTGCCTCTTTAATAGCCTGGTACTTACAGTTGAGTGAACAGACAGAACAAGTAAACCAGGAGCTTAATCAATATCTCCAGACATTTATAAATAAGTAATAGAGCAACTGGCACAACCTGCTTCTGATAGCAGAGTTCTAACACAACAACTATATGTACTTTTCAACACAACAGCCATTCTTCCTTCTTAACACTGGCTTACTTCTGCAAATGGGCTTCAAATCACACTAACAGAAGTTCAAGCTAGAGAGTATCTCAAGATTCATGAAGAGAATGAGATCTGTACTGGAGAAAGCCAAGTCTGCTATCTAGAAATCTCAGAACAACATAGTCAAGTACTACAATTAATATTATATTCTTGCTCCAGTGTTCTAACCCAGTGATAAAGTGTTCTTGAACACTTTGGATATTTATACAACTTGGTTCTCTACCAAGCTGTTACACTACTGTCTTAGATATTAAAGTTGTAAACTATAGACTCTATTTTATTTTCTTATTTTCTTTTTTCTTTTAATTCCTTTTTTATTTATTTTATTTTATTTTATTTTTGACTTAGGGTTAGAGTCTTAGTGTAATGTCACAGTTACAACTATCATACAATCATGTGATACAAAGAAGGTTCTAAAACAAATAATATCATATAACATAATAACAATATATTGGTCTTGTAGAAAGTATATGTACTTTAGGGTAGGATAGTTGTAGTGTGCACACAGACTACAGTCTATGGTATATAAGATAGACTAGTTTGTACTTAGAACTTTATTAAGTTTTCTTGTAATTATCCAATCCAAGATTCTATTCTTATTTCATCTTTAAGAGATTTGAATCATAACATTAGGCCTTAATATTCCATGTTATTAAGCTCATACCTGTTTCAGAAGATCCTATACTTAAAAGATACTCAAAGCCTCCTCTAAACCTTATTAGAAAAGAAGAGTAGAAAGTGGAGAAAATTCTAGATAGTTGTTGGCATCATAACAAGTACTAGTATTTGATCAAGTAGAAGGAATTTGGTCTAAAGGCAAACTCTTGGGAAAATTTCTTAGAGATATTTGTACTAAATAGAGTAGTGGAGTTCTATTATCTCAATTCTCAAACTCTAAGATTTATTCAAGTAGTGGACTTTCAAAACATCAAGTTCATATTTATACCACTTACTTCAAGTCATAGCAATCTTGGGATGATAAATGTAAGAAGACTACAAACTCCAGTGTCTGATCCCAAAGACTCAGAGTTTGCAATACTAACTCTTATATTTAAAATCTGATTTCAAAAACACAGAGATTTCTACACCTTTCCTAGCACTTTTTCTACTCAGTCCTAACTACTGTTTGCATCTATCTAATCATCACTATATGCTCCTAGTTGATATTAGATAAATATTTACTATTTTTGAACACTATTCTGGATGTTTTCATCAAAGTGCCTGACTACTTGGACAGTAGCCACCTTTAGAAGATCTTATTCTATTCTCTTAGATTTCTTCTAGAGGTAAGTTCTTGTCTACTATGTTGTGTAGGAAATAGACTTTGGTTTCTCCTGAAGTGAACTCCAAAACTCCATGGACTTTCTTTAGTTGCCCTAACATTCAAGGTAAAATAAAAATATATGATTCATACTATTGTGGCAACCACTTATCACAAAGACAAATAATCACACAAGCAGTAAATCTCTTAAGTTGGATATCAAGTGGGAAGTTCACAAGAGAACTTTGCTAAATTAGAGTCCTATATATACAAGTACACATGATCCATGCTACAACCTCATATCTGCCTTATTTCCTACTCAAGACTACCATGTTGTATACATGTGTCCTAATATCATCTTCCAGATTCTTCCATCATGTTCTAGGCCTATGATGTCACATCATGTGACCTGTCATGTGACTGTAGCATCATAATACATACTGGAATAGGTTGGAAAGTACAGATAAAAAAGAAAAGATTATCTGTGGGTTAGAATAGATATAGTCAGAACAGAATATAATATAAAGACATTTGGATCCAAGAACTATTTATTATTATAAGAGCTGCCATAAGGTGTTTTTTTACCCTTATACAAGAAATATTGTATTTTTAATTAATTCTACTTGAAACTAAAAAGTCATATATTGTAGCTATTACATTGGCACAGGTAATTATATTGTTATATCTAAGAACAGTTTGTATAGATTGGATAAACTGAGTTAAGAAATTATCAATCTATAAGAAAAAGAGAATATTGCAATTATTCCTATAGAGTCTTATATAAAGAGGATTAAGCTTAGTAATCTAAGAAACAAGGTTCTGGTCACTGAAGATTTAAAAAAAAATCATTCTCTAATAGTTGGTAAAGACCAATATTGTTAGGAACAAATTAGCTACTGAACCAGTTATGTATTATGATCTCAAGACCTTAAAGTGGGTCAGGAAAATGAATCTTGTATAGGGTTTACACAAGAGAACTCAATAGAAAACTCTGTATAGGATTATCTACCTTATATACTAAAAACTTCATGGTCCATGCTGCTCTACTTCTAGCCTACCCTAAACAGCCATGTGTTTGCCTTAAGGTTAGCATTTATCTAATTATGCTGTATGACATTATCCTTTTAGAACCTTCTATACTCTTCCAAGATAATATGTGATCTTGTGACTATGACTGTGATGTTGTCATATAAGACACCTAGTCACATTATGTGACCATTTGTAACTGTGTAACTGTAACATCATATTAACTCTCACTCTAAGTCTCCAAAATAAAACTGAAAGAAAAGAAAATAACAATTGAGAAAAGAAAAAATAAAATAGTTAGAGTCTACTGTCTTGAACTCTGACATTACCCTCCCTTCAAGGTTTTTCCTCTAGAGAAACTGACTTCCATTTTCACCAGTTCCTTTTTAACTTCCTCAGGTATTCTTCCTCAAACTTTCTATCATTCCACCTATACAATATCTTTGCCATATATTTTCCTAGTAATTTTCCCCTCTCATAGTCTCTTTCTTCTGCTATATCCAACTTCTCTTGTCATCTTACTTCTGCACTCATCTTTTCTTTGAACTCAGCCACAACTTTCTTTGCATTTTCTAAATCCTCCTCCTTTTCCTATATGTTATGTTCTGCTGTAAACCCCTTCCATTGCACCAAGTACTTCACCACTCCCCTTATTTTTTGTTTATTTAAAATTCTTTCCACCTCCCATTCCTCTATTTCTTCTACTTCTATTGGTTTTACTTTTTCTACTTTTTGTCTTTCTACTTGTTCCCTATATTGTACTACTCAACTAACATTTACTACCAGATGTATCCTCATTGAAGTTGGCAGTCATAATCTGACCACATTAGTAGATATTACTTCATCAATAATATATGGACCAACATATCAATCCACTAACTTCTTTGCTAGTCATTCTTTGAACACTAGATCTTTCATACTTAACATTACTTTATCTCCTTTCTTCCACTCTTCCATCTCTTTCCTTTCCCTATCTACCTGTCATTTCATCTCTTCCTGAGCCCTTTTAAATGCTGCCTTTGCTTCTTCTTGTATCTTTTTATTTTCTTTGCAAACTCTATTGCTTTCTCCACTTTTTCTTTCCTCATAATATCTGCTCCCATCCTTAATTATCTTCCATAATTTGCCATAAATGGTAATACCTTGGTTGCTGAATACACTTTGTTGTTTACTGCAAACTCTGCTGATACTAACCTATTACAAACTTCATTTAGCTTGTATCTCCACAACTAGTGGACCACTTTTCACAAACTAAGTTGCACTGGAAAGCTCCAGATAAGGGCTATCTGCACATATGTGGGATGTACAAAAGTGACAACAAATAACTGAGATATCAAGCCATCAGTAGCTATAAAAGCTTCATCTGCTAATATCTCATGAACAGCTAGATGGATTTGCACGATTGAACTTGTGTTGGAAAGTGCTCATCAATCCGTTTCCAACAGTATATGATGCATCTCAAAGCAATAAGTATTGGTAGAGATACAAGCATATTAATGTAGTGACATAATTAGTTATCTTCTAAAATTAGCCTGACAGCTGCTATGACAAATAACAGCTCC
>Ga0157364_1007269_pt1 | contig 11462 bp, 5 predicted proteins | sample AttsexASBM2_FD_111476 | JGI IMG/M metagenome (GOLD analysis project Ga0157364, IMG submission 111476) | Fungus gardens microbial communities from leaf cutter ant in Ribeirão Preto, State of São Paulo, Brazil - Atta sexdens ASBM2 | ecosystem: Host-associated > Fungi > Mycelium > Unclassified ...
AATTTGTGAGGGTGTTGTATATTTTGGTCAAAGCTTTGGTTGACATTTTGATATTTGTGCGAAATTACTTTGTTGCTTAATCATTTCCTGTCTTCTCTGATTGGGTCAATTGACATTCCTCGAAATAATTATTTACAAGTAATCCGTGGATGCATCAGCAATCGTGCGGTTGCAAGAGCTACAATTCGAGAAGCGCACCCCTTCCCATCGCTTCACCTGCCTCTCATTATCATTCCCCAGTTTTTCTCACGCGAGCATAGCCGCTTCGGTGGCTCGTGAAAAGGAATGGAGGAGCCACGACGGATCCTCCCGCTTTTCTGGTAGGATCCTCGTCCTTTTCATTGCAAGAGGATTTAATTAAATAACGAAAACCGAGGGGCAGGTAACGAAAGCGAGAGAGAGAGGGAGAAGGCAAGGAAGCTTCAACGAGAGATCGAAAGAGAGACAGGATCGGAAGGGAATAGCGAGAGGGGATGATGAAGGGACTCGAGGAAGGAGAAAGATAGAAAGGGGGACCGCGAGACGCGAGGGGGCACGGACGCTGGACGAGCCCTTTTCCCCTTTCCCTACTCCGTCCATCCATCGATCGATAATGCGATCCGCTACCCGAAGGGTGCACCGGACGAGTCGCAGAAATAAGGGCTGCTGCCGTTTCTGGTCCGGCGTACCAACTTTGTCCTCCCTCGTTTATCCCCCCCTCCCACCCCGCCCGCCCCCGTCGCCGAACTGAAAACGTAACCGAACTTTGAAACTCGGAGAACTGAATATCGAATACCGCGGTATCGGCCATTCTGTCGATCGATTGATTACATGAAGATGTCATGTTATAAACGTTGATTGTGTCCTTTTACTGTTTATACATACTATATTTATTGTACAATAAGTCATTTCTTCATAGAAATTTTGAATATTGAAAGGTAGTAATTAATTACTTATTTTGAGTATTAAAAACATTGTTGTCTGCTTTTAATTTTCGAAATAAGTATGATATTCGCTAAATTAATCAGTTTCAAATTGTATTTCTATACATAAGAGTATTTATATTCTATTATAAATATTATGTTACAAAACAATTATATTTTGCACCATATAATTCGTGTAAACTATTATGTATGTATTAATATTGTTCCATTATCATTTAATTTAATTAAATATATTTAACTGAATTTATTAATCAAGGCTTCTTGATATTTTTAATTTTAATTTCGTAAATCTATACAATAGATATTATACATCAATTCAAGTTAAATTACACTTACATCTACCTTTAATTAATTAATTAATTTATTTGGTCATGAATTTTTTATATCAAATATTTCATTTACAAATCACTTTCTCTCTCGCTGTTTGTTATTCTCCAGTCGATACTATTGCAATATTACTAATCTCAACAACACATTCGTGAGCGTATCACGCCTGCTGTATCGCTACTTCGAAGATACCATCGACCCTCGAGCAACGAGCAATATCGATACCTCCGGGAAGAGAGTGTGCTACGCATACCTTTCGGTATCGATCGATCCCTCCCTGGTCCACCCTTCACCTGGCCATCCCCGTCGCCGTCATTGCGGGGAGAAGATAGACTCGGAGGTGCCAGCATCCAGCATCCACCGGCCGGCCGGCCGGCCGGTCGACCATCAGCAAGGTTACTCACTTTCCCCGTGTGCATCGTGCGTGCGTGCGTGCGTGCGTACTAGCTGTTCGCGTGAGTAGCATGCGCGCGTGAACGCACGCATGAGTGCACGCGCGTCTCCGCGCCGGGGAGGGAAGAGTAATGGATCGCTCCGAGCGAAAGAGAAAGAGGGAGAGCGAGAGAGAGAGAGAGAAAGAAAGAGAGAGGGAAGGAAGGAGGGAGAAAGGGTGGGAGGAAGAGAGAGGGAAAATGCATTTATTTATATTTACGAGATCGTGGATGATGCCATGAGAGGGTACGTTCGCTTCGAGATGCACAAAGAGCCCGCGCGTGGCCGGGGGATTAATTTGCAGCGGGAAGGAGGGAGGGGGATAAAAATGGCCGCGACGTTCGTGTAAACATACGGAGAACGTAACTGGGAATGCAAAATGTACATAGAATACGTAGCGAGAAGGGAAGGAGTGCAAGGGAAAAGGATGGGAGGGGGTGAGCGATAAAATATCCCTACATATTAATGATGGAGTTAAGTTTGTAGACAGGATACTTATTATGATAAAAACGCATGGAAGGATCTGATGATAGAAACGTAAGGTACTGAATATACGGCGAAGAGAGAAGGAAGCAGCGCGAGATTGAGAGAAAACGATAAAGTGTAGCATAAATGTGGCACGGAAGGCAAGATAAAGGTATAACTAATGACATGAAGGAAAGGGGCAAATCTGTTTAAGCAGACGCACTTAATAAACGTAACATATGCACGGCTCTTGAGGGGAACTAAAAATAATTATATAATATTCTCTGAAAAAGAAGATACAAATACATAACGATAATAATTTTCTATAAATAAAATATCAAAGGATAATAAAGGATAATAGGCATAAATCAGTGCAAGAGACACGTATATATAAAATAAATCGAAATTATGTCAAACTAACTGAAGTCAGACGTTCGTTAAGGGTTGAATTGCAACGAGAAAGGAAGAAGAGCGAGACGGAACGCTCCTCTCTTTCATAAAGGAAGTCCTTTTAATCCTGGCCGGGATTTCCCGGAATAAAGCGCGCGATAGAAATAAAATACGTAAGAAACCATAATTAGTTAAAAGTAATGGGCCAAAAGGAGACGAAGAAAGAGAAGAAGGTCGGAGGGGAGGGAAAGAAGAGAGGGATGCGAGAAAGAGAGAGAGAGAGAGAGAGAGAGAGAGAGAGAGAGACAGGGAACGTGGAGAGAAACAGGGATGTTAGGACACCGGCGGGAAGGGGTGAGAAGGGGTGATGGTGGCTGCGGGCTACAGCCGATGGTGGGGTGGCAGCAGTAATCGTAGAGGGGTGCTTTTGGATCGATGGAGCGATGACGTCACGGGGCGCGGGATGCTGCGTCGCCATGGTGACCGCCAACGGACCCGGCCGTCCTCTTCGCGATAGTATATATCGTATGACTACTATGTCCGAGTGCGAGGGACCAGCGAGGTTGAAATTTTATTAAATTTCATTTGCGTCGTTCTCTTTCTCTCTCGCTCTTTCCTTCTCGTCTATCTCCTCTCTTTTTTCGTCGCTTTTCCCGTGCCTGGACCCCGCGGAGGCAGGCGGCATCTGACAAAGCGGAATGGAAAAACCGAGGAAGAAATGTATGTATGATAAAAAGATCGTAATGGAAATTGCGTCGGTGGAAAATAAGGAACTTGGGAAGATACGGTAAAAAGATGAGCAACGAGAAAATTCGAGACAAAGGAACGAGTAGGCGGAAACGTGTGGTGAATCAATGAGAAGTGCGTTGGGAAGAAAATTAATGGAGAAACAAATAACGGAGGGAAATTAGAATTAATAAAAATGTATATAAACACGGAAAGGAAAGGAAACAGTTTTGCTGAAGTATCTAAAAATCTAGCTTGATGCAGATATGAAAATGATTTAGTTTGGACTATGAAAATAGTGGAATGCTCAAACTTATGTAGGTTACTGAAATATCAAAACTTTCTGCAACTCGCTGATTATGCTTGAGATGATTCCTACTTATTATTTTGACGATCCAACACACTATTTGCAGACTCTATTAGCTCTTATCGAGCTAAATTTTTAGCCATTTTAGCAAAATAAAAAAATTTAGCTACGTGTCTAAAAATGTACCTTAATTTAGCTAGAGTGTCTAAAAATTTAGTTAGAAATTTAGTTAGAAATTTAGCTAGATAGAAATTTGAAAAAATAATTTTGTTGACCCATCAAGATAATTGTATAGCACATTCAAACTAGTTGCTAAAATGTCAAACTTTTCCAGCATCGCTCATTGTGCTTGAAATTCATGCACAATTACTTTGATGGTTCAGCAAAATTATTTTTAAATCTGCATCCAGCTTAATTTTTAGATGCTTCAGTAAAATCGTTCTTAAGTTTACATTTATAGAAAAAAATACTAGTTACTTAAAAATTACTAGTTTATTACTATTCTAGGTTAAACTCTTTAAGAATATAGAAATAACAGTAAAGAAGAATAAAATAATAAGAATACACAAATACAAACAGAGAGAGAGAGAGAGAGAAAGAGAGAGAGAGAAAGAAAGAGACAGATAGATATCGCTATTTATTAAACGCTCTGTTATTGAATAAAGATCCTTTCAAGTGCTAAGATAAGAGAGAGAGAGAGAGAGAGAGAGAGAGAGAGAGAAGGGGAGGGAGACATGAACAAAGAACAAGTAAATGGAAAAATTCACGACGGACGGATTCCGAGAAAGAGATTAGTGACGGAAATAGCTTCAGAGAGAAAAGATACGCGGTACAGAAATAAGAGAAATTTGCGACTAGAAAAAGGGCGGCGAGAAAAGCTGTGATGGAGGATCGCAGATGATGAAAAAAGGACGTAAAGAAGCCAGCGCGCGTGAGAAAACATGGAAAATAAACGGGGGAATAACGAGAAAATCCACGATAAAAAAAAAAAGATATTCCGGGGGGGGAGGAAAAAATGTAACGAGAGATAAGTAAGATGGAAAAGTGCATGATGAGAGAGAATTTGCGACGAGAAAATTTGCGCGACAAAGGGAGCACTTACACCCAAAAAAGAGAAAGGGAGAGACACCGAGAATATTCTGTGTAACGCGAGAAATTCACGATACTGCACGGAACAATTCACTTCGAAAAAATACGCAATGCAGGAAGCTCTCGTGATGAGAGAGAAAACGCGGCGGGTGAAAATACACCGTGAAAATTCGCTGCGAGAATTTTCCGATGGGCGTTGCGTTTTCCCAATGGAGAAGAGACACGCGTCTCATATGAGATGCGCGACGAAGATGGATGACGAATTGAAAAAAATCACATGAATACGCGATTTTAATTCGGGCGGTATCCCGCGCGAAGTAAACAGGGGGATGCCCTCGGGGGTTGTTGGCTTCTTTGGGCCAGTCGTTGCTTTCCTCCCTTCTCCTCCGCTCTTCCCATGTTTTATGGCTCCGCGTTTGCTTTCTCGCAGAAAATCGAAGATCGTCTGACGAGCGTCGAGCGAGTTTTTGCCCGTCAAAATATTTTCCTCATTTTCATATTTATTTGTGACGCTGTGAAAACATAATCGCAATCGCTTTACTTTTCTCGAATAAAGCCACGTATAATGAGAAAAATTTCTGTGGTTGAAAAATAGATAAAGATTATATCAATCAGAATTTTGGTTATCTAAAATTATAATAGATTCAACCAGAAAATTCTGATTTGTTTATTTTCAATCAGAATTCCAATTAATGCAAACTTTTTCAAACTTTTTCTAACGTTTATACGGACGTAATTAACAATTTGAATTTTCGATTTTATTATTCATTCAAAAATTCATTTTCGATTTCAATCTTTCTACTTTATAAAACATGTATAAAGTGGGTAATTTTAGAAATACAGAATTAATTGTACAGGAAAGATATTTTTTCAAAAAAACCTTATTTTTAGAAAGCATTAATTTAACAATTTACTAACAAAGAATAAAATAGATTGTAGATTTCTTAAAATTGTTTTATTTAAAAAGATGTGTAATAAGCTATATTATCTTGATAATATATAAATGAAAATAAAAAATTATATTATTTGGATGGTCAAAAATTAAAAGGTATTCGCACAGTCAAGAAATTTAATTGCTAAGGTCGCTATTCATAATCATTCTTATTTCAAGATCGTTTTAAGTAATCCCTTAAGATGATAATATGGTTCTATGATTGATTTATGATCTTGAGATTGAAGTTAAGAAGATCTTAAATATCTACAAGAATGGACTATGAATATCAGACCAAGAGGATGATTATTTTCACGAAGTTCTTTTGTTTATATTGAGACAAATCTACTTGTATAAAAAATACTAATTAATGCTAATTTTTTACAAATAAGACTTTTTTTTTAATAAAAAATCTTCCCTACATGAATATTTTCTATATTCATTGTATATTTAGAATCTGTATTTACAAAATTAACAAAAGAAAAGAGCATACAAGTTGTTTTTTGTGATATTTAATATGTAATAAAGTTTATAAATGATTTAGATGTTTCGGCCACAATCTGGCCATCTTCAGTAAATTTACAAATATCAATAAAAACGCAGTATTTACATAAATTCAACATTAAAATTTAACGATCGTAAATATAATTATCAATAAACTCTTTCTTTTCTCTTGTACGAATACATCATAAAACGTGGTTACTGAGCCAATTGACATATTGCAAATTATGTAGAACGAGAATTGCCAGATTTTAATTTAAAATAATTATAGTATCGTTAATATCTTCGATTTAATAAAGATTTACAATTCGTTACTTGTTTTACAGACAAAATGATGTCTTAAGCAATTTCTTCACGCAGATGGAAACTCGTCGTGGCATTATATATTATTATTTGCCCATACATTAATGTGTGCTATTTATATGTGCGTCAAAAGTTTAGATCATTCTAGAATTATTTTTAAGTGAGAGAGATCTTTCTTTAGAATAATAAACATCAAAATAAACATCAGGCAATCCTTCAGTGCCACTTTGCTTATTTATACTACTTATTTGGCTTGTCATCTCAGAAATTCTTCTCTTTTAAATAATGATTGTTCGGTGTGTGTGTCTAACATTATCCCAATCCAATTCATGCTTCTCATTAACTTGGTGACATGAGACTGCTGACATATCGGTAGTGGATTTTCTTATGTCAACCTTATGTTTTTTTATTTGTGTTTTTAATTTTCTTTTTGTTTGGCATAAGACATAAGAAGATTCACAATCTAAACAATTAATCTTATAAATCACACCGCAACTCACACACACACCGTCCTCTTTACATAAGCGATCTTTCCCTGTTTTTATTAAACCTATTAAATTTATTGGGTTTGTAAACAATATTAAAGCCATGACTGTGTGATAATTTATTAAATTTTTCCGAAACTTTAAATATGGTATTACAAAAAACTTCTTTATTAAATTAGATTTAGAATCATTTTCCTTGTTATTTTATTTTTATCTAAATTAATTCTATTTTCTAAAGTTTTTATTCTATTTTGATTGTTGAAAAAATGAATTCAAGAAGATATAACCATTAATTAACAAAGCGTGAACTAAGTTTGAAATATTATAATATCGTTATAATTATACGTGATGTATTTGCAACTATAGTTACATACATATTAATTTATTAAAATTATTAGTAATGTCAGTCAGACTTATAAATGGGTTTAATATGTTCGTAGATAGAACGGTTTTGCTGAAGTGTTTAAAAATTAGGTAGATCCTGAGAATAATTTTGATGGATCATTAAAATAATTATGAGTTGAATAATAAGTTATAAACAAAATAATTGCAAATAATTAGAAAACTCAAGCATAATGAGCAATGCTACAAAGATTTTGATATTCTAGCAACCAGCTTGTATAATATTTTGATGTCCAACAAAATTATTTTCAGATCTGCAGCTAAATTTTCAGATAAAAGCGTTCTTTCCGTGGAAATATGCAACAAAAGAATGGAGGATGGTATGCATTTATCTGCGAATATGTGAACTTTATATCTTTCTAAAATTGTATGTTAAACTGGATCTGACAAAACTGAAATATATCACACGATCAATGGTCTTCTCTGGTCCGATATACGTCGTCCAATAATACACTCAGCATCTATTTGGCGAAGATGTCTTCACGCTAATATCTTATCCAAAAGCGTCGGGGACGCGCTTTTACGTGTGTTCTTGAAAGAACAAAAAAGTAAACTCATCCTCTAATCTAAGTATGTTTATCATTTTCTTGCGTTTTCAGATTCAAAAATAACATCTTCCCGGAAAAGAAGAGGTTGCAAGGAAGGAAAAAGAGATCTTTTTTGTGCAACGTCTGACATACAAGATGTTGAGGAATCTTATTAGCGTTCTTCAGGATTTCAATTCTGCGTTTCTATATTTCTCGACGACGAAACTCGATGGGATACGAAATAAGGACGAAAACGAAACTCTCTTCTTTCTTTATTTCGATCCCCGTTCTCTCTTCGTTAATCTTCCACAGCAAGAAGCTTTTTTCTTCTACTCCTTGTGGATCCTTCTCTCTCTCGCGCATTGTTAAATTTACGAGGAAAATGATGAAGCGGGTGTCCTCTTGTGTTTCCTCACAAGGACTTTCAAAGGATTCGTAGAATGTCGTTCACTGAAAGTTTCTCCTTTGTCTGTGCATCGTCTTTTTTTTCTTTACAAAAATAGCATTGCAATCATCACTTTTAATATTGTTTGAAAATTTTTCTGGGAAGCGAAAGAATTATTTAAGTTCTATATATTAATATATCGTCGCTTACTTCAAAAGTGACACAATTAAAAAATGGAATTTTCGAGATATTACCATAAATGAGCTAGAATTTAAGTTAAATAACGTTTTGTTATTTTTAACTTTCATGTGTGCCAAAATGTAAATTCCATTTCCATGGTTAGCTTCAAAGTGAATTTGAGTTAATACATTTTCTTGAGTTAAGTTGTTTAACTCCAGTCAAATTAATGTTATATTAAGTAACGATCTACAAAAATGATTGAAAACAACTCAAATTGGATATAATTTGACGTTATGAATTTAACAGAGTAAAAAATTGTCTCAAATTAATCAGATATGCAATATTATCTGACTTCTTACATAGTTGAGAATGCATTTTTTCGACGATATTATTTGGTTAGTCAATAATTTTCTTCAAAAAATCCAGTTTTTCTTTTTCTAAGAAGCTTAATTCTTTTAAATTGTGTCACTTTTGTAGTAAAAGAGAGCGACATGAGAAAAAGAACGTTCAGCTAAATGTTCTTTTTATTCCTTTCTTCCGCAGAAAATTTAATTTTCCGAAATGATTTGCTTCCCAGAAAAAAATATCAAAAAATTAAAAAAAGAGAAAAAAAAAGAGGAAAAGACAAAAAGGAAAAAAAAAACATAAATTTATATCATATACATTATTTTTTTAATACAAGTTTTTATTTACCTAAAAAAATATTCCACATAACCATTTTTATATTTTCCTATTTTTAATTCAAAATATTTTTTCTGTTCATATTTATGTTAATAATTATTTTATATTTATTCACACAGCTTCTCAGCTCATAAATAGATATACACGTAACTACACGATAATTATTCTGCTTATTATTCCGCGTTATAATCTGCGCGACATTTCACATTTATCATTTAACATAAGCTTTCTCTCTCTCTTGCGGAAATGTGCGTGGAGTTTAAACCCCCAGCTCCGCGTGCGAGGACGCTAACGAGAAGGGAGTTTCTCACGCAGTCCGTACATCACGCCGATTGATTGCGTAATTAACACGTATAAACGCCGTGCGTTTTACGCGGTCCTGCAGATCGCCGATGCGATCCGTGCATCGTTGCATGTGGGAAAGTGAGCCTGCGGATCGATCGATCTGCAGGACTGCGACTTTCAGCGAGGAAACTCCGATGGAGCCGTCATCAATTAAGTTCGGACGTTGGAAATGATCCTCCCTCGTTCTTCACCCTCGCCCGATTTCCAGCCACCGCGTGCAGTTCCAACCACGGCGTTACTTTAATTTGACGTTACCCGGCCGTTTCCGGGCGAGAACGGCACCGCTGACTCGGCGCGGCGCGGCGATCCTTTCATTTTTCACCGGGATTCTTCCGCGATATATCCGCGGTAAAATGGAAAAGGGATGATGAGGGGTGAGGGAGGCGGACGGGCACCTCTTTTTCTCGCGGTGGAAAAATCATACTGAGTTGAAGTATATGAGCGGTATTATTGCTTGATTTATGTTTATGACGATCGCGCGTTATTTTTGCGTTTCCCTGGTAAGAAAGAATATCGTTTCTTGAGAATAATTCACTTTGGGATCAATCTGTCTTCGGGTACCTTTATTGTTTCCCGCTTTTCTTATATTCCCGCACCTGTATACTGTCACAAATTATTTATGCAGAGAGAGAGAGAGAGAGAGAGAGAGAGAGAGAGAGATCGCAGCTAATTTAATTGAGATTATTTTAATTATGTTCCACCGCGGTTAATTTAATTCAAGTTAATCTACGTGCTTCAATTACGTGGAGCGTAAGAAAAAGGAAATATATTGAATACGTTCCGATGAAAAAGCAGTTTCGTAACTTTTATAAGATTCTCTCATTTAGATTTAGTGAGGAAGAACAAGGCCAATCATATTAATCTTTTTAGGAATTGCATTATCTTGTTATTCAAAAAAACAATTTCATTTACTGCTTTTGCTAAAAAATAAACTTGTAAGTGAACTGTATGAATATATCTATCGATATATTTATGCTATCAGTATATTTCGACGTTTCATGTAGTTTTTCTGGTGTATAAAAGTATTCTATTTCAGTGCTCAATATTATATATATTTCCATCAGTTCTTAAGTACAAATAATTTGTACAGATCCTAAATTTACTCCAAATTTATTTTGTACGGAAAGAACAATTTTGTTAAATCTGAAGAGAATTTGAATTAATTCTACAATAAGATTCAAATGGATTAAATGAAATATATAATGTTTATGCCAAGGAAGAGTCACATGTATATGAATTTATAAAAATAAGTATAATCACTGTAGTAATTAATCAAATAATAGTCGTAACAATAGTTGTAAACGTTTTGATCTCTCCTTTTTAGGTCAACTTCACAGTACATTATTAAATTTAAATTTTCGATATAAATTTTATCCCAACTGTGATGTAGTCCATCGCAATTTTGATTTAAATGATTGTTGATTGTCAGTAAAATGAAAATAATTTGTTTGGAAACTCAAACTGGTTGCTGAAAATATCAAAATTTCGTGTAGCATTGCTCATCATTAATTAGTTTCCAACATAATTACGTTAATGATCCAATAAAATTATATTTTCAGATGTTTATGTCCAGTAAAATTTTTGATCTTTCAGCAAAAACCGTTCTTCTCGCGCGAACTTAATTTAAAATAAATGCCGCAAATATCGCACGCCCCTGGAGAATTAAAGAATTTTAACAACAGTTAACGAAGCCGCTTTTTCAGCAGAAAGCAGCCATTTCCCAGAACAATGCTCACTCGCCGGGATGACTGGATCCCATCGCGATGTAATGATTTTTGCATCGCGTGCAACGGCGGAGCGCACACGTTGCATCGCACGGCGTTCACGGCGACACCCAGCAGCGTCGGCAGCAGAGGGGCGGCAGGCGGCGGCGCGGAGGGATGAAGAGGAGAGGAGGATGGAAGTGGGAGATGAACGGGGGGAATATTCTCCGGAACGGATACGATTGGGAAAACTGTCGATAGCGGACGCGAGCAGCCGCCACGCCGCTCGCTCGCGGGATGATCCGTGGACCAAATTCGGCCGGGAATGACGACGACGACGACAGCGAGGACGACGACGAC
>Ga0157364_1007270_pt1 | contig 11461 bp, 12 predicted proteins | sample AttsexASBM2_FD_111476 | JGI IMG/M metagenome (GOLD analysis project Ga0157364, IMG submission 111476) | Fungus gardens microbial communities from leaf cutter ant in Ribeirão Preto, State of São Paulo, Brazil - Atta sexdens ASBM2 | ecosystem: Host-associated > Fungi > Mycelium > Unclassified ...
CACCAGGTTCTAAGCCTATGATGTCACATCATGTGACCTGTCATGTGACTTTCTTGTCACGTGCCTCTTCATCATTTAAATGAAAAGAAAAAGAAAAAGAAAACAAAATTCTTATAAAGTCAGCAAATAAAAGAAAAAGAAAATAAAAATTATTCATGTCCAAAGCGTTCCATAACAATTATGGAATTTTCTTTCTAGAAAAGAGTTTACAATAGCTATCAACAAATGCAATAATTCATATTCTCCTAGACCAAATAGAATTTCATGGAAGTATTTTAAGCTAGTCATCAGAGATGATAAATGTTTGGATAACATTGTAAACATTGCTTATACCCTGAATCATTGTTTAATCCATTGATTTTAAGAAAAGTAGGATGTGATACAGAAATTTCTCTATTTTTTTCTGATTATTTAGTAGACAAGGAAACTTGTTATTCATGGAATGGTTTTACTTTGTTCTTTTTCTCTGTGGATGTAGGTGTTGGTCAAGGATTAGCACTATCTCCCATCTTATCTGCTCTTTTTATTGCTCTGATTTTTCACATCTTCAAAAAAAGAATAAAAAATCTAAATATTTCTGTTTCTTTTTTTCTGTTTGTAGACAATGGATTGTTCATTTCTCAGGAGAGATCCTTTACTAACACAAATTCCAATCTCTTTTATAGCTACAATGTTATGTCTTCACTACTAGATTAGTTCAGACTTATAATAGAATATGAGAAAACTGAAAATTTCCATTTTTCCAGGTCACACAGTATATTTAATTCTCCAGTACTAGACCTCAGTCAAATAAGCAGCCCTATTATTTGTTCTAAAGATATGTGGTAGTATCTTGGGTTTATTTTTGATAAAAAACTCTTATTTCGACAACATATCAATTTCTATACAAATAAAGCTCTTTTTATAATCAAATGCATGAAAATGCTAGGCAACTTGACTCATAGACTCTTACCTTACCAAAAACATCTTTGCAGGATATACATTTTCCCAATTGCTTTTTATGGCTTCCCATTATGGCATTACAACAAAGTACCTTTATTACACTCTCTCAAAATACTTAACAAAATGCAATGACAAGCTGCAGTATAGATTTTAGATGTGTTTTGTATATCTCTGACTATAGGAATAGAGGCTATTGCTAGTCTAATTCCTATACAATTATATCTCTAAAAATTGAGCAGTAGAAATCAATTGTGAACAGCCACTCTTCTATACAATCATATTGTCAAGTTATTACTTGAGAGAAGACACACTCAAAAATCTTAGTCTCATCATCTTATGCTAAAAATATGAGTTTTAAGCAGCAATAAAAACTCAAAGCTATTGTCAATCAATTAAATAAAAAAATTTCAACTTTTGATCCTCTGAACATTGTTCTTCATCAGTGATGTAGATTAATTGACATTTTCTCTAATTACATATCTATCTATAATGCCAATCATAGTTCTAACAAAAGCAAAGCAACTTATTACAAGAAACTCAATAAAATCATTCTCAAATCATTATCAGATCCAAGAATAGTCGTCATCATCTCAGATGTGAACATCAAAAACAATGTTGCTTTCTCTATCCCTCACATCCATTTCTTTAGTAATCTGATGAAGAAAATGCTTCATTATGCTGTCAACATTATACTAATGGTGTTACAAATCAAAGATCTTAGAGTGGGTCAATGAAAAGAACCTTGTATTGGGTTAACACAAGAGAACTCAATAGAGAACTCTGTACAGGACTGTCTACCTTATATACTGATACCTAATGGTCTGTGTGAGCTATTTCTAGCCTACTCTAAATGACCATGTGTATGCCTTAAGGTCAACATGTGAAACACATGTTGTATGACGTCATCCTTCTAGATCCTTCTAGATCCTTCCATATGTCATATAACTTGTGACTGTGTCATCTGATGTGACCTGCTGTGTGACAGCATGATCTTGTCACTCTAACCATAACCCTAGTTCTAAAAATAGAATAAAATAAAATAAATCAAAAAGAAAATAGAAATAAGAAAAGAAATAAGAAAAGTTTAAGTCCACTTCTTTCGTTCTTGACAAATGGAGGCTGAATTATTTACCATTAGATGTAGCATTAATCAGGTGGTTCAAATACAGCATACTTTATACATCATAGTCATAACTAACACAATTCACATAGCAAAAAATATATTTAACCCTTCTATGTATCCATATCAACAACAAATAATTGCAATATCCAAAGATCTGAGAGTATTTTCAGCAAACATAAGAATAATACCATAGAGTTTTAGAATTGTCCTAATAACAAATAACATCTTCATGCAGTAGTGGATAAGAAAATAAGAAAATAAGAAAATTCAACTTGTTCTACTATATTCAAGTAAAAAGTCATGGAATTACAGCAAAAAAGATGAATACAACAACATCATCAGAGAATGGTGCTTAGCCTTTAAATTATCTAATCTTAAGGGGAGAAATTTCCTACTACTACTAAACAATGATCTATTAGAAATCAAGCTTATATACAAAAGAAGGCCTATAGCTACAATACTTTAGCTTTTCAAATTTGCTATGTACTTGAGCTATCTGAGCTATTACCAATTATGCCCTGATTAGAGAATATTATTTAAAAAAATTTTCCTAAAGAAGAGTTTAAATATCTATGTAGGTTCTACCCAATCAAATTAAGATAACATATTCTTTACAAATGCAGACAATTCAACAAGTATTAGAATCCAATAAGAGAGACAATAAACCACTTTATTGCTTTCTTAGAATTTAATCCAGGTACTTTCTCTTTTGGAGAAGGCATTATATAAGTTAGCTCTCAATCTACTTTAGTAGATTTATTTTTCTATTCATTTACTCTTTGTTCCTGATTTTCTTCCTTTTCTTTTCTTTTTCTCTTTAGTTTTATCTAATGTAGTTACAAAGTAGTCTGCTTATATGCTCTATATAATAAATTGTTGATATTTAAAAAAAAGAGGCACATGACTGCAGTTACATGTTATGTTACATGATATAATGTCATAGGTCTAAAAGGTGATAGAAAGATCTAAAATAATGGAGTCAAAGAGTATGGCTGTAGTATGTTTGCTATTAGGATGACTAATAAGGTTTATAATGTTTATGTAAATTTTAATACCTCTAGGAGAACCTAAGAGAACAGAGTAAAGTCTCTAGAGATGATTTACACATCCTATATAGCTAAGGTCTGTTAGGTGTAGTTCACACCTCATTATCCAAGATTTAATAATAATCTCTCAGAAGTTCAAAATAAGTTAATAAATGTTATCTGAGAACATAGAAAGTAGAAGTTGGAACAATCTTTGGCTTTAGCTTATGTGCTGCACCTCTATGAGTCACACTGGTCACATATTTTAGATGAGTTGCTTAAAATATGACTAGTAGATAAGTCTACTAGAAGGTGAGAGGTATATTATTGCTAACATAGAAAGTAGTGATAGTTTTAGTTAATTTTCAGGATAAGGCTTACAGTGGTAACTACTAGTTTATATATATACACTAAGTATACTACTTAGAATAGTTATCTAGAATGGAAACTGCTAAGTATTACTTTAGTTTCTAGTAATCTTCAGATGTCAGAGATGGAGATTTATTGAGTTGGCAAGAGTCTAGCAAGGATATCCAAGGTGAAATAAAGACAAGTGATCTGTTCCAGAAGAGATTAGGAAGTGCAGATAAGATATATTGTCTATGAGTATACTATGTGTATACCATGAGGTGAACATACTATTAACATGCACCTTGACATCATCCTTTCAGCCCCTTCTCTCAGAGTCTAGGCCTATGATCTCATATTATATGATATATCATATGACCACAGTCATATACATCTTCATTATCCAAAATAAAATTAAATAAAAGAATATTAAATTAAATAAAAAGAAAAAGAAATGTTTATATTCAAGCACATTATAACAATATCTAGAATTATCCATTTTCTCTTTTATACTACCATCTTATATAGTAGTGCCTAAAAGAGACTTAGAGAATATATATATTTCTACTTCAGCTCTTACTTCTACTATAACACATATGGCTCTTTTACTACCCCCTGAGGTGATAAACATTGACAATTACAATGATGTTAAGGGAAGAAAAAGTTCCTCTAGCAAAGCAAGTTTTAGAAGTACTTTGATTTCTTCAAGTGTTTCTTCTCAACCTTATTATAAAAGAATAGTTCTCAACAATGACCTTCCTAATGAAGAGGTTGTGGAACCTGTCAACAGTTTCCAACTATCCTACAAAGACAAAAGCAAGGAAAAAAATACTGTCAGTAAGGCAACCAACTACAAGTCCACTAAGAGACAGCAATGTATTTTAAATGAGACACCTGCTCTTAACATATTAACTACACAATGTGTTAACAATGACATTATTAACATTCAATTACCTTACAATTCTGATCAATCTACTAAACCAGACCTATGGGATGGTAATTTCTAACTCATCTTTCTTTATAGCTCACTTGAGCATTTGCCATCTGATTCCAAAAATATCAAGGTATTGTTAAACCACTTGGCCCAATATATTGAAAACAAGAAAATTGATACAAGCAAGTCCAACAATGTCAAGGTATTCAAAGATATTGGTGAAGCTTCCTAGTGACTTATTTCATCCATTTACAATTTAGAATGGGATTTTCTTTTTGCTGATAAAAACAATAATTTGTTTAGGCAAAAAATTTCATTTATGTGCACCTCTAAAGTAAATCCCATCAAGAGTGGAAAGAAAGGGAACAAGGATACCACCAAACTAGTGAGTATTAAAAGGCTACCTCTGCCTATTCTTGCTAAATCCTCTAAAGAGGTTAAGGAAATCTCAAAATTCTTCAAAGTTCTGAATCTACCTCAAGTTAAGAATAGCCCAGGAAAACCATATACTCAGGCATCTAAGTCTAGCAACAATACTGTGGAAGTTCTCAAGATTAAAGACACTTTCCTCTCTCTCAAGACAAACAAGATTAAGAACATATAGAAAATCATCAATGGTAGCAATGGTAGTGGTAAGCCTAAACCATGTATTAACAAAGGTCCATCTAGAAAACAAGTTATTGTTCTGATAAATAGTGACAATATAAAGAAGTTCATAAAAGAGAGTAGCAACTACATCTCTAATCTGAACAGAGCCTAAAAACATCAAGTTGGAAGTCATGGTTGACTTTGTTCAATCAGATTCAGTAGGTATCACCATAGTAACTAACAAATTTGCCTCAGCATCAAATCTCCAATTCATTGAGAACTATGTCAAGAGTACAAATTGTATTAATTCACAAGAAGTTGAAGTTCTATATCTCTCTCAAACAAAGTCCTATCTCAAAATCACAAGCATTCCATATCTTTAAGAAAACATGTCCATCCCTATTACTTCAAATGTGATTAAAGACATTATCAAAAAGAATCACATCTTTAATAATATTGTTTTGGCCTCAAAACCTTGTATTATCAAGGTCTTCCCAAAGTTAGATATAGCTATAGTCTGGTCAGACATCTAGGATATTCAAAGTGGAAGTAAGGCAAAAGGTCTTATTAACAGATGTTTCATGAAACAATGTAGGAAACTATATTGCCACTATCAGAGGGGTGAATATAAACCCCAATGCAAGAATTGCTGGAAATGGGAACATGTAACCTTCTCATGCAGAATCCAAGGGGCAAAATACCTCAAGTGCAATAGTCTCCACAAATCTGAACACCATTGACAGTTTACTTGGTGCTACAAGGCAAATGAGAAAACAAATCTTCCAAGATTAGAGACAAAGAAAAGAAAACCATATCCACACTTCTTCAAGTACATGAACTACCAAGGTAATCACCAGGCAGACTCCAATCAGTGTCCCGTCTGGAGACACCACTTCAATTGTGAATAGCACAACAAGGAACAACAAGAACTTCATGAAAACAAAAGGTCTTTGATATGCTCAGCTGTAAGTAGTACTCAAGCATAATTTTAAAGAACATTCACATCTTTTCTCAAAATGTTTACAAGAACAATTTTGTCATCAACACTATTTTTAAACCAAAGTTCTTGTTTGACATTATATTCATTCAAGAGCTATTTTGGTCCTGTATATGATCCATTCTAAGTTCAAACAGCACTGAAGGAAAAGAACTTGTAGGCATTTCCAGCCATTCCAACTGGACCATGTTTTCCAAAAATCCAACTCATGCTGATAACTCTCCTAGGGTCATTACTTACATCAATATCTGCCTTTCTTCATTGTATTTTGCTCTTTGTAAGGATATTTATAATTATAGAAATATTTCTTTCATCTTCTTTTTCAATAATAACTCTGTTTTCTATCTGATGAATATTTATTTGGACTCTTCTCAAGTGGCCTTAAAGTATCTCAAGAATACTAAGGTTAATATTCAAAACATTTTGGTTATAACTAGTGATTTCAATATTAGAGACAGTTTATGGGATCTTAATTACCTGTTTCATTCCTCTCATAGTGATTTATTGTTTGACATTGCAGACTCTTTTAATTTAGGCCTGTCTGAACCTATTAACCAAGTTCCTACTAGATATTCTGATAACAGTCAAGACTTGAATTCAGTCCTCAACTTAATGTTCCTACAATTTGGCTTAAAGAAACTTGATAATCACTCAGTCCAGCTCATCTCAGATCATGCTCTCCTTACAATCACCATCCTAATCATTGAAGAACATATTCAAACCAAGAAGTGAACTGTCAGATATACAATGTTATAATTCAATGACCTTAGAGTTGATCAAAGAAGGGAATCTTGTATTAGAATTGACATAAGAGAATTCAATAGAGTTCTCAGTATAAGGTATCTACCTATATATACTAACTATTGATGGTCTATGCTTGGCTATTTCTAATCTGCTCTAAAAACCATATGTTAGCCATGAGGTCAACACATGTTATATGATATTATTGTTCTTGAATCTTCTACCATAGTTTATGTGAGTACATGATTATGTGACTGTTACTGTGACCATGTGACTATTGTGTGACAGTATGACCATGATATCACTCTAATTCTAAACCTAGATCTAAGAGTAAAGAAAAAGAAAAAGAAAATTAAATAAAAAAGCTAAAGTCTAAGCTTCACATATCTGACATTACCTCTCTTCAAGGTTCCTACTCCCAGAGGAACTTCTTGCTTTGTCTTCCCATCTTGTTCTGTCTTTTCCCTTCTATCTATTCTAATTCATCTCTAACTTTTTAGGTATTCATTTTCAAACTTCCTGTTATCCCATCTATACAATATTCTTGCTATATACTTCTCTAGTAGCTCTCCCCTCCTGAAGTTCTTTTCTTCCGTCATTTTAACTTCTCCTGTCTTCTTACTTTTGCATTTATCCTTTTCTCAAACTCTGCCACTAATTCTTTTGCATTTTCCAAATCTTTCCCTTTTTTCCAACTATCATGTTTTGCCATAAGCCCCTTCCATTGCACTAAATACTTCACTACTCCCCTCACTTTTTGTTTATTCAATATTCTCTCTACTTCCCACTCTTCTACTTCTTCTATCTCTATTGGTTTCATCTCTTCTTTCTTTTGCCCCCCTACTTGATCTGTTATGACTCAAAGACCTTGGATGTCATATGCAAGTTCACCTGTCCGGAAACAACATTCCCACGGTGAAACCACTTCTGAACCATACAAGCCTGCTTTCCATGGTAGCTACCTTTCTCGCAACATATCTCATGGCAGTGCTGCAACCCTCTGGATATTCTGTCTTCCACAGTGGAGATACTCCTATTCAACTCAGTCTTCCATGACGGAGTTGCTCCTGTCAGTGTCTCAACACTGAAACCTCCACTCGGGGCAATAGGGATTTTACCACTGAAACCCTGAGCATCTCCTATAATATCAGTTTGTATATAAGATTAGTAGTTACACTGTAATTCACTAGTCTGATAATCAACAAAGATAACCTCTTATTGAACTCGATCTCCAATGTTCAAACAGCGACACACCAATCAGTACTCACTTCCACTCGGACTTTCTCTCTCTCATCTGAAGTTGCAACCACGCAGCAGACAGACGGTGCAGCACATAAGCTGAAGCCAAGGTCGTTCCACAAGTCCACTCATCTTCGAGTCCATTCTGCGGACTTCCACCCCAGTGTGAACCGCACCTGACATTGGAGTAGGTCAATGAATAAAACCTTGTATTGGGTTAACACAAGAGAACTTGATAGAGAACTCTGTACAGAAACATCTATCTTATATACTAATCTTTGATGGTCTATGCTACTACTTTTTAGCCTACCCTAAACACTATATATTCTCCTTAAGGTCAACATATGTGATATATGTTGTATGACATCATTCTTCCAGAACCTTTTATGTCCTTCTTTATGTCTTATGACTGGTGACTATGTCATTTGATGTGACTGATGTGTGACAACATGATCTTGTCACTCTAACCCTAACCCTAAGTTCAAAAATCAAAAAATAAATGAAAAGAAAAGTAAAAAAGAAAATATTAAATGAAAAAACTAGTATCCAAGGTTTGCAACTCTGACATGATTCCTATATTGTACTATCCGACTGATATTTACTACTGGATGGATTCTTATCAAAACTGGCAGTTGTAATTTGACTGCATTAGTAGATACTACTTTATTAATGATATATGGGCCAATATATCAATCTACTAGTTTTCTTGCTGGTAGTTCTTTGAACATCAAGTCTTTTGTACTCAACATCACTTTGTCTTCCACTTTTCATACCTCAGCTTTTTTCCTTCCTCTATCTGCTTGCCTCTTTATCTCTCTCTGTGCTTTTACTAATACTACCTCAGTCTCTTTCTGCACTTTTCTCATTCTTTCTATAAATTTTGTCATCTTCTTTATCTTTTCTTTCCTCCTCAAATCTACCCCCATTCTTAACTCTCTTCCATAATTTGCCATGAATGGGAATACTTTAGTTGTCAAATGTGTTTTATTGTTGATCACAAACTCTGTTAACACCAACCATTTTGGCCAATCCTTTTGTCTATGATCTACAAAGAATCTCAGATACTGTTCTAGGTCCTGATTCATCCTCTTCATCTAACTATCTATCTGTGGATGGAAAGCTATTGACAACTTTGTTTTAATTCCCAACATACTATTCAACTCCCTTGTCATCTCTGCTGCAAACTGCAGTCTCCTGTCCAACACTATACTCTCTGGTAGTCCATGTAACTTCCATGCATTATCTCTAAATGATCTTGCTAACCCTTCCACTGATATTCCTTCTGTTGTTGCCACAAAATGTGTTATCTTGGATAACCTATCACAAACTACTAAGATCATATCCTTTCCAGCTACTAACAGCAACTTTGTAATAAAGTCTACCATTAGATATATTTATAGCTTCTTCAGAACCTCACTTAACTTCAACTTTCCTGCTGGCACCTCCATCTTATTTTTCATTCTCTGATACACATCACATCTCTCCACATATTTTCCAATGTCTTTGGTTACTCCTGGCCACCAGTAATTTCTAGTTACCAGTTCTATTGTCTTCTACTTCCCTTCATGTTCTGCTACTGGTACATCATGATGCAACTAGATTATCTCTACTCTCAGCTTCTCATCCTTCAGCACATATACTTTACCCTCCTTCAATACTAAGTCTTTCTCTGTCTGCCACTTTTTCCCTCTCAATGCTTTTACTCCTGCTTTCTTCATCTCCTTTACTACTCTAATCATCTATTTGTTCTTACTCCTAGCCTTTTTTATTTTTTCTACTATATTTACTTCAGGTCCCTCTATTACTATTTTATGTAAACTACATAGCCAACATAAATACTTGGTTCTCATTGTCCCTTTCTATACCTACTTTCCAGTTAAATCTTCTACTAAGTTCATCTGCCTTTTCCATTTTTGTTTCTGAAACATACTTTAAAGTGAAATCAAATCTTGACAGGTATAATGCCCAATGGGCTTGTCTTTGATTCAACTTTTACATCTTCATAAAGTATTCCAGATTCTTATAGTCTGTCCAGACCTCAAACTTGTATTTAGCACCTTCTAGCAAATGTCTTCAGTTTTCCAATCTTCTTATTACTGCCAACATTTCCTTATTGTAAATTTCATAATTTCTCTCAGTCTTATTCAGAGATTTTGAGAGAAAAGCTACTGGTTGCCATTTTCTGTCCTCACACTCCATAGATAACATTCCTCCTGTAGCATAGTACAATATGTCTGCTTCCATCCTCATTTTTTTGTCTAGATCTAGTACTACTAGTACCAGTTCTCTTGTAAATTTCTCTTTTAACTTCTTAAATATCTTCTCCTACCTCTCTATCCACTCCCACTTCTGATCTTTCTTTACCAAGTTGTACAATGGTCTAGCTATGGATGCGAAGTCTTTAATGAATCAGTGGTAGTAGTTTGCCAATCCTAAAGATTTTTGCATATTCTTGACACTCTTTGGTGTCAGCCAATCTAGAATACTCTTTATCTTGTCCTCTTCCATCTTAATCCCTTCTGGTCCTATCACAACTCCTAAAAACCCTACTTCTCTAACCTTCCACTTGTACTTCTCTAGCTTTACATACAAATCATTCTCAGCTAACCTCTTCACTACTTCTTCCACTATCTCATCATGCTCTTCTTCCATCTCCATACTGATAATTACATTATCAATGAAGCTTGCCACTTTCCTAGTATTAATAAGATTCTGCAGAATTTCATTTATCATAGTCTAGAATGTCACCAGTGAATTCATCAGGCCAAAAAACATCACCATTGGTTCAAATGACTCCTCTGGGGTTGTGAATACTGCCTTCTACTCATCTTCCTCTTTTATCTGTATATTATTATATTCCCACCACAAGTCTATCTTTGTAAATACTTTTTTCATACCAATATTTTTTACTATGTCCAAAATCAAAGGCAGAGAATAATTATTTTTTATAGTTCATTCATTAAGATACCTATAGTCCTAAACCATCTGCTTCTTACCATTTTTCTTGCTTACAAAAAATACTGGTGCCATTTGAGGTAACTTTAAGAGTCTGATATACCCTTTTCTTAGTTATTCTGAAATGAACTTGTGCACCTCCTTCCTCTCTTCTCTTGACAATGGATACATCTTTTTCTTCCTCAGTACAAATCCCTCTTTTATATTTATTACATAATCCCAAAGTTTTCTTATAAGCATGTCATATGTAAGTCCAACTATCTGAAAATTATATCCCTACAGTGATATTACCTCCCAATTATACAAGCCTGCCTTCCATGGTGGCTATCTTTCTTGTAACATGCCTTATGGTAGTGCTGCAACTATCCAGATATTCCATCTTCCATAGTGGAGATACTTCTATTCAACTCTGTCTTCTATGATAGAGTTACTCCTGTCAGTGTCTCAACACTGAAACCTCTGCTTGGGGTAATAAGGGCTATACCACTGAAACTCTAAGTATTTCCTATAGTAAGCATCTGTATATAAGACTAGTAGTTACACTGTAATTTGCTAGTCTGATAATTGAC
>Ga0157364_1007271_pt1 | contig 11461 bp, 10 predicted proteins | sample AttsexASBM2_FD_111476 | JGI IMG/M metagenome (GOLD analysis project Ga0157364, IMG submission 111476) | Fungus gardens microbial communities from leaf cutter ant in Ribeirão Preto, State of São Paulo, Brazil - Atta sexdens ASBM2 | ecosystem: Host-associated > Fungi > Mycelium > Unclassified ...
AAGTGAGATATGTCTCTAGAAAATCTCTTTGAAACGAAAAAAAAACAAAAAAAAAACAAAAAATAGTCTGAAATACATAAAAATCACAAATTATATATATATATATATATATATATATATACATATATATATATAAAATCTATATATTATAATATAATATAATATAGTATAATATATAATCTATATACTAAATTAAATTCACAAAATAATATAAAATAAAAAAGAAATTAAACAAAAATATCTTATAACTTACTGATTTTTTTATAACTTCATTTTGATATATATTTCAAATGTAACAATTAATGAATTTTAAATCATATGTGTAAAGAATTAAATTTGAAATAGTTCTATTTAAAATTAAATTATTAAGAAAATATGAAAATTAAGCGCAGAGAAGTTACTGCTACGAGGCTTCTTACTTACAGCTTCTTTTTCGGTGATAGGAAACCGATCGGCTCGTAAATCGTGTAGCACTTGATGATACAATAATTCCTTTTCGACAGGATCGTCTAAATTCATGTATTGATCTAAGAACAAATGTTTCTTGAACAGGAAAAGGTGATGCGCATGCTTGCGTTGGTGTTGACTCTGCTGCGACGTCCTGTATCGTTCCCACTTAGACATAACATCAGCTATCTTCTCCTCGGGAATCAGCGATCGTTCAGTCGGTCCCAACACCTCATAAATTGCATAACCTGATAAAAAATAAAATAACGATAAAAATCAATTAAATAAAATCCAACTTTAGGACAAATTAAAATGAATTAAATATAGACTTGTAATATTTGCAAATTTTGCAATTGAAGATATGTCTGAATTTAATTAGAATACATGATACTGTAATTCTAACAGAGATCGGAAGAAAAGGAATTAGGATAGTGATATAAAATAATATAAATAAAAAATAAAAATATCGAGCATACCCATAGCAGTCTCCTCAAGTCCTATCTTTGTCTTTATGATCTCCATGACGTCTCTAGCGGTCGCGGATGGATGAAATTCGACAGCATGATATTGACCGTCCATGAAATGGAATCTGGCATAGATCGGCCGGCGATTGATAGTGCACATAATCTCCTCGCGACTCGGTGGCCATTGCCGCCTGCGAGTGCCCTGAGTCTTGTAAAGGCACTTTTCTGCAAACCTCGCATACTTACCCTCCTCGGTGACATAATCGCTAGCGCATCGTTTTAAGTGTGCTATCAAATATTTGCGTATCGTCTTTTGAGGCGGTAGAATTACGGAACACGCGAGCGAGAGCAATGCCCAGTGTCGCAGATTGACACGATTATTGGGATCTGGATGATCAGTGGTTTGCTTGATCAATTGGAGGTATAATTCACCCAGTAGATTTTCTTTTCGTATACAACGTTCCATTACGGTTTGTATAAGATTCACGTGCTCATCCTCGACCCTACGTACTGTGTCTCCGTTTTGCCCAAGTCCCGCGTACGTCAAAATTAACTGGAAGATATTTAGAGACACTTGTTCATCGGGATCAGGCAGTTTCGATAGACTTTGCGGTATCTGTTGTCTGCTGAACGCCCAGTAAGCATACGGGAAACCTTTGTAAGTCTCGCCGTGATCGGCACTTCCATGTTCCTGCCTGAGCTTTTCTATTCGATGCTTCGATAATCTTCTAAGTGTATTCCGAAGAAAACCACCACCGGAATCCTGCGGTTTTCTGAGAATCTCCGAATCGACTAGAGTTCGCCGACAATTGATTAGATTGTGATAGAGTCGGATGCGATCTTCGTTAGTAATACACTTGAGTTTCTTCGTGGGTACCTCATTCTCTGTGATCCAACCCGCCAGTGCCGAACAGTAACTGACAATCAGACTACCAATCTCGTTTTTTTGCGGCGTCTCGAAAACGAAACACTTGTGCGAACTATCGGGATTATGTCGCAACAACGAGAGTGTGATGAATGAATCGCTCGGATCTAACATAATGCTTTCGACATCCTGATAACGATACTCGGACAGAACGAATTTATCATCCGGCTTGATTAACATCAGACCGTCACAGTTGATGCCGAGAATCAACTGGTTGCCATAAGACCAGTATCCGCGGTAAGTTACATTGAACATCGTTGTACCATAAAGTGGATACTGCATCACGCAGGATAGATACAGAACTTTGGCAGCGAGCTCTTTGCGTCCGGCACCATATTGTCGGTGTGCTTGCGCTATAATCGGCACCCAAACGTCGTCGCCACGAGCCCGACTGATTCTGTAGGGTAGGAAACTATCCACTTCGCTGTAATAATCTAGTCTATCATTATCCTTGGGATCGCCGAGGGACACTTGTGCTTGCAATCCTGCCAATTGCAATGCCACTTTCTCGGACACCGGAAAATCATCGCACTAAAAATAAATAGAAAAATAAAATACATATAGGATAAGATAAAATACATATAGGATATAATTTTGAACATGGTACAATTCTAAACGAAATAAAATTTGAATTCAATTTTCGAAGTTCAAATTTGGTGACCTTATTATATAAAAGATATTGAAAGAAACCAAATAGGAAAAAATCAAACTTGAACTTCGGAAATTGGATAAAATCTTATTTCGTTCAGAATTATACCATCTTATTCCAAAAATAAAAGCTTAAATTGTGAAGCAATCTATTTGTTATAATGAAGCATCATACCTTTACGACATTGTAGACCGCTTGCGCGTATAGCATATTAACTTCTACGGGATCCTGCGAGATCTCCCTTGGATTACGGAATAACCTTCGTTTGAAGACGAAACGATTATCGCCGCTGCCTAAAGTTGTATTGTTACCGCGTCGTAGTGTCGAAAACGTCGACTGTGCCGTATTCAATTTGCATTGTTTCCTGCAGTTATAGATATTATTGTATAATAATTCTACGTGAATATAATTGCATTCACACTTACATTTCCCATGCAGCAATCACGTCGTACAAATAATCGTGAGCTCGCACGTGCTCCTCTCCATCCGGTCTGCTTTGATAAATGGCCCAACCTTCTAGCGATCGAAGACCCAACTTTTCTCCTAGTTTGGCGACAGCATCAGCAGCTGTGTCAATCGGATGCACGTCGATCGCCTTCGTTCTTCCGTCCAAGAAAAAGAACCTGCATACTATGGTGCCCAATCGTCTCATAGCAGCGATTTCCACCGTAGATGGTGGATGTTGCCTGCAAGATACCTTGGTGTTCTTGCAATTATCTACGCACCACTGCACATACTGTCTCAGCTTGCCTTCGAGAGCAAGATTCTTTTTCAGGAAGGAGACAAAATACTTGTAAAGTAGCTTGCTCGGTTGGAAGGCGACGATCGCCAAGCACAATAGCAGCCACACGCGTTCTGACCACTCAGCGTTGGGATTATTCGTCGCTTGACGCATACATTGCACAAAGATTTCATCTCTTAACTCTTCCCGCTCGATCCCATAAGCGATGATACTCTGAATCGTGACTATCTCTTGATCCAACTTCATTTCACCGCGAATATACTTACACAAATCCTGAAAAAAAGAATAACATGATGTATCCTAATTATAACATTTATAACACAACAAAAAAAACTTTAAACGGAAAGAAAAGAATTTTCTACAGTTTTTAAATAATTTTAAATGCAATTCCAATCTCGGAGATTCATCAATTTTATGGTCAGATTGCTGTAGATCATTAACTTCAAATTATTGAATTATTGAATTTACTTAAAAGTTACAAGAAATAATTATTCTTTTCTTTGAGTTTTCTGCAAGTTATAATTAATGCAGGCGTACCCTGAACACGGAACACGCAACATTCACGTTGTCGGGATCATACATATGAATATGCGAGTTCGGAATACTCGATCCTTTGTAGTACGTGACCATCTCGTATTTCGGAATGAACTCGATACTTTTCCCGCGTGATTTCCTCGTTAACGTAGCCATTATGGTACCCTCCGGCGAACGTTCATGACTGTTAAAATAATTCTGCGCAAACTCTACAATGTCATGGTAGGTCACCTCGTTCTCCTGCTCCTTCTTGTCTTCAAGCTCTTGCAGTTTCCGCTCCACACGAGTCTTGCGCCGCTGCTCACGTTCCACCGGCAGTTGTTGTACCGTCTGCGATTGTGGCTGCAGCTGATCATGGCCGTTCTGTTGCGCCTGGGGTATCGTTTGATGATGATGATGATGATGAGCCGGATGATGATGGCTGGAACTCCTGGACTCTGGCCTAGATGGCGGACTAGCGGCGATTTCTTTGGTTATCTTACCACTGGGTGGAGGCGGTGGTGGCGATCCGCAAGTCTCACCGTTCATCATCTGGCTCGGACTGCCGCCGTTATGAATTGGACTGTCAGAATCATTCGCTTCTCGCGGTAACACTGACTCATAAATTGGCTCGCCGTTGTCATCTGATGACTCGCCATTCACAACTAAAGGCGGCGCCGGAGGTGGTGGCGGCGGTGGTGGTTCCGTGGGTTCCGGAAGACTTGGTTGACCAAGTTTGCTACTACTCAAGTTATTCGAGCACGGCATTCGCTGTTGCTGCTGCGGAGACTGTACTTCCTGCCCATTCATGGGAGAAGCGACCTTCGACTCGGCCTTGGCATTCAATTCCATCTCTTGTTGAATAACATTTTCTAATTCTACGTCAAGGTCCTCCACCAATTCATCCATCTGTTCCCCGATTTCCTCGATAATCTGATTGCTTTTAGTTGATTGTACGTCAGATAGGAAGGAAAACAGATTGTCAAGATCCACCGATTGCAAATCCGTGACAGCTATCTTCGAGTTCATTTGCTCGGCCATCTGTGACAACGCGTCGATTTCTTCTTGCACTTTTCTGCAAAATTAAAAAGAAAATTATATTGTCGTTACCGATTGATGTTTTTTTTCCAAAAGTGCAGATGCTAGTATTACGAGCAAAGTAAATTTCGTGTAATGTTATCGTGTAACGATAACCACAACGAGGCATTCGATGTAGTAAATTATAAAATAATGTCTTGAAAAAAATCAGATAGCAAATCCGGTTGGACGTACATCGTTATACACAAATTGATTGACAAAGATATGTTTAATATAAATATAAAAACGGATTAAACCGTAAAATCCTTGATAAATTTTAATGTTAAGTAAAATATGTGCTCTATAATTCGAAATATTTACATTTTATTTTTACTCAGATTAAATTAGTGTACAACGATTTTAATATGCATTAGTACATTCAATTGAATTCGCTAAGAGATACACAATCAATGAATAAATTTTAGCTACATACAGCTAATCTATAATATTTATAATATGCTATAACTACGATAATTTTACATTTTCTTTAAATGTTCAAAGATTATAATATTTTATTTAAATTTATATCAATGTAATATTTATAAAGTCGCGTGCTTTACGCCGTTCTTCTATCCAATTCATCAATTATAAACATGTGATTTTCTATTATGTAGCGTTTAATTTCACAATCGGTCTTCATAAAACCATGCATATATCAAACGAAGAAGCGATAAGGCGTTTAAGGTACACGCAATATTTAGCATGCAACGAGTGTATGCCGTCATATATACGTCACACGATCTTTTCCATCGTCGGACTTACCCAGATTCCATCTCGGCAATACCATCATACTGCGCGCTATAAAAGGAACACAAACGGAAACGATTAATGCATACAATCGATCGGCACGCATAATTAATCGGTTCCATTGTTATCAGTTATCTTACACGAGAATTACTATCGTCGCAAGCAAGGTTCATGGGAATTAAGAAATTCAAACGGAGTTGATCTCCCATACCTTTGGCTCTCTTCCAACGCCTTCTTATCCTCCATCAGTCTTCGTTCCTCTTCTAACCGTTCCCTTTTTCTCATCTCCTCATCGACTCGTCGCATTTCTCGTAGAGCTGCGGCTACTTCCCTCGCAAAGACACCTCGCAAATGACTCTGAATTACTATAGCTGCCCTGCGTTTCCTGATGAACATTATTCGTAACTTCCAACCACGATACGCATGCTGCACCTTCAGTGTCGCCTCCCTTATACGTCTATATTCTATAGAACAGAGAATAACATTATTAGTACAATACAATTTCCAAACAAATGAAAATATATTAATTATTCCAAATAAATAAAGTATAATGTAATTTCTTCAAAGTTAAAATTGAATGTCATATTTCTTTTTCTAATTTACTCGGAATAAGAATAATTTTTTATTTAAAAATTGTATTATATTTATGTCTTGAAATTTGAAAAATATGAACAGAATCTTCAGAACATTTTTTGCTTATTATAATATTGTTTTTTTAAAACAAATAATTTTTCCCTTTAATATTTTATATCATATTGTTGAAACAACAAATATTTTAAATTATAGCGTAAGTTAGAAAACATATAAAGATAGGAAACGCAGATCATACCTCGTCGTTTAATGTATCCTCGCCAAATCTTTTGTATCACAATGGCATTCCTCGTTATTACCTGGTTTCTGGAATCCTCCAGAGGCTCGTGCACATAGCTTCGCAAAAACACCTTTGTCCGGCCAATTTGCCATTCAGTTTGCGGTATATCTTGTTTACTAATCAGACATCTAACCGCCTCCTTCTCGTTAGAGGAAAGTGAGGATCGGCTTTTATCTAGACAACGATATCTCGCAACGAAATCATGAAACGACATGTGTATTGGGAAGCCCTCCTTGCGTATGCGTATGATATCGAGCATACCAAGATACTTGAGTTGGTCCATAACGAGCTTCTCATCATAGTGATTGGCCATTTTTTCCATGTTCGGTTTGATACAGCGCGCGTACCACGGCGTCGTCCCCTGTAAAACGTCTACTAGGGCTTGCAACTGATGCCGGAATGAATCGCAGAGGGTCGGCTTGCCCTTGGACGTTCCTCGCGACATCGTAGTAGTTGTGCCGCCGGTTGCACGCGCGACGGTACATCCCAATAGATCCTGATAAACACTGATCTCTTGTACAAATTCATTTGTACTCCTGGACATGAAGTCGAAGAATACGTCCTGCTGTACGTCCCGATTCTTGTCGACGAAACCTTCGACAGTATATGTCACGCAACCGGCGTAATGCTTGACCCCAAATTCCTTCTCCCATTTCCGTCGATCGTCTCCCTTTACGTAGCACGGATGGCTCTCAAATTCAGCGTGCAGGTTTGTCAGATAAGCTAGATCCGAGCCTTTCGGCATATGGCACTGCTCGGTAAGTAACTTAAGAACACATCGCGGAGGCTTCTCAATTAGCTCCAGGCACATAGTGTTATCAGTGAAAGTGATGTGGGAGTACTGGATCTCTTCTTGATGATACTAAACATATATTTGATATTTATATATTTATTTATGCTGAATTTGAGAACTTTTTGGCAACAAAACAAAAAAATGTACGAAAGTGAGGGATAAAATAAGTTTTAAGGCTCAAATTAAAGTAAACTTAATTTAGAAAATTTAAAATAAAAATATTCGAGCATTAAATTCTCTCTTAAATCATTCTAATTAGAACATTAAAGAAAGTTTGAATGAAAAAAGCTACTTTTATTTGTTTCATTTTATTTGTTTTACCTAAAATTAGATGTAACAAATTGAATAATTCGAGATATTCGAAATTTTTAAGCGTCCCTTAAATAGATAATGAATAGATAATCAAATAGATAATCAATATAAAATATTTAATATTAGTTAATTCAATATTATTGATCATCTGAAGGTCACATTGAGTCTTTAGACTTTGTTTTGAATTGCTTATCAACAAACAGTTATACAAAATAATTGTACAATATATTGTGCGTCTAGGAACTGCTTTTAAACTTTGGTAACTTTAGATTTCAAAAACTTGTGCAGTTTTTCATACGAATTGTTTGATCACATAAAAATTCTGAGCACTGGAATAAACTTACGAGTTCCTGCTCCAATGCAAAGACGTAGTGATTGAAAAACTTGTGCAGCTTCTCGTTCGTGTAGTTGATGCAGAGTTGCTCAAAGCTATTCAGCGTAAAATTCTCGAATCCGAAGATATCGAGAACCCCAAGGAATCGCGAGATATCCTGACCTGGGTTCGTGCAGTTGTTGATGTGGTTGATAAGCCAAGCGAAAGTGCGAGAGTAGAGTGCCTTTGCCATCGCGTGCCTATTCTCCCTGGCCTCTTGCACCTTCAGTGGAATTTCCGTGATATTACCGCGAACGTTTATCTGTCGTATCAGCACCACCTTGGTGAGATCCTCCACCTGAAGACCCAACAGCGGCGCAACCGTGTCGACTATATTCCCATCCTCCTTCGATAACTCGCATCTCTCGCCATCGACATCCTCGAAGCTCAAGTTTCCGAGCCACAGGATGGCCGATAGAACTCGGAAGATGCCTTCGCACATTTCCGGCGCGATCTGCACGAAGACGAATAATAATTATTCGACAATAATAGGAGTGCAAAATTCTCTTTCTCAGCAGAGAAATACCTGAAGCACATTAAAGGCGAGTCTGAGAGAATCGAGCTTCTTAGAGTCGGAAATTCCGTCGATCTTCACGCAGCCGGACTGATTGAGATATTTGTAGTGGCTGGCTGGCCTTAACTTATATTGCTCCGCAAATTCCTTATCCCTCGTGCCGGCCTCGACCAGCTGATAGAACACGTGGTAATTGCGTTCCCCGGGGCTCTGAAAGGTGATACGACTCTGCTCCAGCAGGTAGTCTTGGATGATACATCCCTTGATCATCCACTTGTTGTCGAAACACACTTGCATAAACTTGCCAAAGCGCGAACTGTTGTCATTCCGTACAGTTTTCGCGTTGCCTGTTTTAACGAGAATAAAATTTCTCTCGTTAAACTTTCTCATCGTTCTAATTTGAATATTGAGAAAAATTCAAAAACTAAATTTATTATTACCAATTCTAAAACGTTATCAATATTAAGTGATTGAAAAACAATATTATTATCGACACGTAAATTGTATAAGAAATTAGAAAATAAGTCACTCTTAAATAATGTAACACAAGTTTTTTATACATTTCTCACTTTTAATCACAAAATATTTATAATCGAGATCTTTATAAACATCTAAATAATTTAAATATTGACTTAAAAGAGAAAAAAGAATGAGCACGCTATTAAAATCTTAAAATAACATAGAGTGTGTAGTCCAATTGATATATGTCTCCTCCTTTAAATAAAATATATAATACATAATAAAATAATATAAAACAAAATTATTTTTAAAATTTGAAATCACTGTTTTCTGTTATAATTTTGTACAGATCATCAAGGAATACAAAATATACAACGGATAGAATTTTTTAAAGCTCGTCTTCTTTCGTTCTAACTTTTAGTATGATTGGATTTCCCTAATGATCACTGAAGGCATAAATTAGCGTTCAATGACTTCGTTTACTATATAAAATTTACATATCGATAGCATTCTAAGATTAATAAGAGTTTAAAATTTTAAAAGTTTTACAATATTACTGCATTAAAGACATTTTTTTTTAATTCTTTTATAATGCATTTTTAAGAGGAAATATATTTGTTAAATATTCCTCGAGACATATGCAGAATAGGAGGAGCGAGATTTTCTCAAGTTTATTTAAATGCGAAACATGGATAAAACTCTGTGACGAAGATAAATGAAATAAGTAAGATTTAAAAAAGAAATCATTATCTCTCTCTCATGCAGGTGAATGAACGACGCTGTCTGATGTGTTTTATTCATAAAATCTTTTTGCTTCGTGACCCACTTCATTTCCCTTCGTCACTGTATTTAACACCTGAGTTGTTCGCACCTAGATTACGATTAATGAATCGCTTGTTTACTTCTGAACGCACGATAAGGATCCACTTTATCGTCTCCGTTTATCTTCACTTCGGTTGAAACATCGATTCTTTAACAGTCTATTACCGTAATCCAATTTTGAAGAAGATAAGTTGTTCCTAGCGATACTCAATTCATTTTTAGCCCAGTTCCTTTTCTGACATCTAATAGTTCTGTACCGAATCTTAAATTCTGACGTATTTTCGCAGGTTGCGACTTAGACTCCTCGATCTTGAGATCAATTTTATCAGAAATATCGACGACAGACATAATTATTCAATTTAAAAAACAAATTTAAAAAATCTCCAATTTTTTGATACAACATATTTTCAGATATTTATAATCTAAGTTTAAGATTAACATATATTTAATCATAATCACTATTCATGATTTTAGTAGATCCAGACATTTTCTTTATCTATACGTTATAAAAAATTGTTTGTAACAAATGTTTTTCATAATTTTACATAATTTTAAGTTACATAATATAATTTCTCACAATTATTAACTAAATTCGTTAACTGTGCTGATCTGTTAAAAAAAATTTACTCTGATTTACTTTATGAATTTACTTTACTGATCATATAGATCAATATGATCAATATGAACAAGTTCTACAAATTAAGAAATAAATAATTTTTAAAAAAAGATCTTACAACAAATGAAGTTACCAAATATCAAAGAAAATAATTTTTAAATAAAATTAGTAAGAAAGTTAATTATTTTGGGTTAAACAGACTAGGATTATAAATTACTTTATAATCAGTCTAATCATGTCATTCAAGTTTTGTTACAGCGATTGAGGAAATATTTCATTATCGGAATTGCTATTAGATTAATTTAATCTGATTAAATGGCAAAATTCATTCCAATGATTTGAGCCAAAGCAGAAGATTTCATTAGCAAATATTTTCTAACAAATTTGTGTACAGAGAATGGGAGAGAGATATCCGGAAAATATATAATCACAAAATTACAAACATAATTTGGAACCTGGATGTAATTAACGGATAATTACCAAATGCCTCGAGGATGGTGTTGGCCTCTAGAATTTGCTGTTCCACCCACGTATCGACGTTACTAGTAACCGAGCATAGGTACTGTAGGATGAACTTGGTGGTCTCGGTCTTGCCAGCGCCACTCTCTCCCGATATCACACAGGACTGGTTGCTCACGGTGTCCTGTAAGGATTTGTATGCCGCCTCCGCCAGGGCGAACACATGTGGCTCCAAGGCGCCCATCTTCTGGCCGTGATATCGATTCACGTACTCCTGCGAAAAGACGAGGAAGACGCCCTTTTCGATGAAACAGGTTCCGGTCGTTAACGAGGTGCCGCCGCCGCTCCTTTTTACTATAACTTTGCTCGTGAGAATAGATGATCTTAAAAGCCTCGATTCGCGAACAGCATTCTTGCCCCAAAAACGAAAAGTGAACTTAGTTTATTGTACTAAAATGGAGAGAGCTTTATGAAGAACTCACGGACGCAGATAAAAGGCTGACGGATGCTCCAAAGAAAGTCAGCAAAGCGTTGCGCAGTGTTGTTAATTCTCACATTAGAAGTTTGTAAAGTTTATACATTTTTGGCGAAATACAGAATAATTTCATACAGCAAGATATTTTATATTACATAAAATGTTCATTCTTTCTAAAAAATATAAGATACAATCTTTTGTAA
>Ga0157364_1007273_pt1 | contig 11460 bp, 4 predicted proteins | sample AttsexASBM2_FD_111476 | JGI IMG/M metagenome (GOLD analysis project Ga0157364, IMG submission 111476) | Fungus gardens microbial communities from leaf cutter ant in Ribeirão Preto, State of São Paulo, Brazil - Atta sexdens ASBM2 | ecosystem: Host-associated > Fungi > Mycelium > Unclassified ...
TAGTAGTAGTAGTAGTAGTAGTAGTAGTAGTAGTAGTAGTAGTAGTAGTAGTAGTAATAGTAGCAGTAGTAGTAATAGTAGTCTATAAGTATAGTATCACGGCCTGGCTGCTTCAGATTTCCTGAGTTTGTTATTACATTTACATAATGCATCATTACATCGTGTCGATTATTAAGTACCTGAGACGGCGGATCGTTCCCGGCCGTGCGCTCTTACGTACTTTTTGCCTAGTCTGCAATTGTCTGTAGCATTATGCAGTGATTTTAAGTTCATACAGACAAGGTCCGATCGTAAATTATCAAGTTTATTTAAAAAAAAAAAAAACTACGATAATTTATCCGAACTTCTCTCATCATTCGACAAATCTTCTAACTACTGCAGACAAGTGACAAATTGTACGGTTGCATGAAGATACAGCAATGACTAATTATTTGCACCAATCGTCCTTATGATGTGTTCCGTTTATCGTTTAGAAAAAGATCGTCGAAGCAAGTACAATGGACGAAGTGGGGAAATGAATAAAGTGATTGCTCATCTTGAGGACATCTCGAATATCTTCGCAATTGCGCTACACACTTTACAATATTGTGTTAATATATAATGTTCATCGTTACAATTTTCCATTTTACTTTCTATATTCTACGCTCGAGATAAATTTGTCATAATCTTATAAGTCTAAACGCGTTTTATGTAGACATAAAAACGCGCTTCATTGTGTTAGTCGAGCACATTTTATAATAATTGTGAAAATTTAATAAATATAGAAGAAACAAAGTATATTCTTAATAAATTTGATTGTATCCAAATAAATTTGTTATTTGGAATGATCCAAACAAATCAATTGTTTGAATCAATAAGTGTGACTGTTTGAATTTGAAACAATATATATCTTTGTCTTAAATACATTATTTGAACAGATGTCTATATTTTCGGTATTCGCAAGATCAAACTGTACAGCACAAACATAATTGACACGTAACACTGTTCGTTTAATCCTGTTGTTAGACGTACAAGCTATTGTTTTCATATTTTCGGCCAAAAATGATATAATGATTGTTCTAAGAAAGCAATTATTTGCATGGAACAACCTTTATATAATATAATATTCTGCCATTTTCAAATAAATAATTTGTTTCATTGTTTGTATTCATTGTAATCAAATAATATATTATTTAATTGAAAGATATTACTTCAAATAATAATGTTATTTCTGTCAAGCAATAGAGATTTCTCGAATAAAACAACAAAATTTTTATTCAAATATTTCGTACAAGCATATATTGTTTCAATAAAATAAATTTTAATTAAATAAATAGGAATACTAAATCCAAAGAAATCTTTTTCTCTGTGTGCACTATTAGCTTTATGTATATTTCCATAAATAACTTTTTGCAATTATATATAAAAAAAATGCAAATTAAAATAATGTGAAGTGTACAAAAAGGTTATTGCATTTTTTTTACAGAAGATTTATGATTTCGTAATTATTTGCAAAAAGATTAGCGTTTATGCCACAACTTTCATAAAAACGTATCTAAATGATAATGTTCGAAAATTTATGAAAGACATCCAACCAAGATTTTTTGCATCTGTTTGGATGTTGACGGTGACGTTTGCTCGCAAATTCCGAATGTCAGCGAGAATTATTCACTACAGCTGCGCATTTACATCTCGCCGAAGGGAGAGAGTCGAGCGAACGACGGTGTCCAGACAGTTCATGAAAGGCTCACTGCGTTTACGGCGTCGTTAATCCGCTTTTATAATCACAAAATGAACCGCGCGAGAGCATTCGGCTGATTCGGAGGCCTTTACGAGCTTCCAACTCGCACGTTATTATCGGCGACAACCTCGTGCGGAGTCTCGGTCGTTACTGATATCGCTGTCGTTTCCTGCCATACATTAACTACGTTCGGCCTTATCTTCTTATCCACGTATAATGCGAATACTCCGCGACAGTCCACTACTCTCTAGAGATTGAAAGAGATGGCAAACCGCAGCGAGAACATTTCTGTACCTTGAGATCGATCCTCCTAAGCCACAACTGTAAACAAAATCAGCTATTTATATAGCCGTTGAATTAAATATGCCATTGTTTAATGAAATTAAAATACTGCAAAGAAGTCAAATTAAAATTTTATTCCGAGAAAATCGGCATTTGTTCTCAAGAAGCTTCTAATTCCTCGAGATTTAATAAGATTAAAAATCAATTGTTCCAAACTAGGTGTTAAATCTATTTAAATCTGTAAGTGTGGCTTCATTGACACTTCATAGCACTCAGAATTCATTACTATATTTAATGAATTAGATAGTTAGAAATTTTCTTTCAATTTGTATTCTGATCGAATTAATTAACGCAATTGAAATAATTTCAACCCTTTTTCACAATTCACACACACTTTTTTAGTAAGTCATCTTGCAAATATTACAATACAAATATTATTAGTAGTGAAATAATATTTTTATGTTTACTTACAATGAGTTTGATAAGATTAATGCAAAGTTTATATACTTCTATATATATTATGCTTGTGAGAGGATCGAATTTATGAGTGTGTCTCTTTCGAGGAATTATATAAAAAATTATATAAACTTGTTAAAAAACTGTAATCATCACGCGTCTTTCAAATAATTTCATATGAAACTATGTCGGCGGAAAATTAGCGAGTACTCTTGCGTAACAATTGCGATAATTTTACCGAGATGTCAATTGAAAACGCCGGCCGGGCGCGTTATACAATTTACGCACACGATTGTCTCTAAAAGCTATTGCAATACTGTAATTGGTGGTATTATTCGAAATGACTATTGCGGACTATGTTCAATGGACTATGACAATGTAGCGACTGATCTGGCGAAAGGGTTAAAAGAGAATGGCGGGGTTATTAAGCCGGGGCTATGTAAAAAAAATATATGTACATATGTACGCATGTATGTATATACATACATATACTCCTTTGTATGTGCACATATATATGTATGTATGTATGTATATGATTTTATATTTATATTTATATACATGTATATATTACATATACATAATTATATAAATATATAGAAAATTATAAGAGAACCAGAAGAAAAAGCAAGACTAAAAGCAAGTTTGCATCTCGTCATGCAAATGAAACCAACCCCGCCAACCTTTCGTTCCTATAGATAAGTATAATATATATGTATACACAAGGTGTTAAAAAATTTAAGACTTAGAAGACAGTATTTACTAAGTTAAGTAAGAAATACTTAATCAATGTAGATCGAGAAATTAACATTATCAGAGGTAGAAGCGATTTTCAGTTTTGGTAATGACGACTTGCTGCACATTTGCATGGAACTATATGCGTTTTCTTGCACAAATCGATTTCACTTCACATTTGCATATAAAAAATATTTAAATGACTAGAAAAATAAATACTTTGAGATTGAAATGAATACTTAATCCTTTTTTTATTGTCAGAATAATATATTCGAATAATATCTCGGATATATAAAATATATCTAAATATTCACTTTTCGATTGTCATATCTTAATATTTTTGTATGCAAGATGAACAAAGGAATCGATTGTGAAATAATCACATGGATCCAAGGTTAATTTTTTGACCTATATTGATTAAACATTTTTTTACGGTATACGTTATATGACTTGCATATATACGATAATCTGTGCACATGTAACATATTTAATTTCTATGTCCATGTCTGCTATGTATGTCTGTGTCTAGTTCAAGCAAAATCCTTTGCGCACACGCATCATAAACATTAAAATGAAATGAAAAAAACTATCGAGATCGCTATTAATTCGATGCCATCGTGGCTACCATCGTCAGCTTGTTTTAAAAATTTCTCGCTTGTCTATTTTTCTGAGATTTTCTTCCCACAGTATAATATGACGTATAAGTGAATAAGGATTTGAATTAGAATAATCATCATAAGTTTGTAATGGCACAATCGATTGTATTCTACTCTTGCTTCGAATGGCTACCTCTCAATTTATTTAAGTACTATGCAGCAGTTAAAATTTCAACTTTCTTTTATCGCCTTTTTTATTTTTCTCTATAGCTTTCTTTTAAGTCGTTTCCAAAACTCGCATGTATTCATATATTAAATTTTGTATACATAATATTTTTTATATCAAAAGTGACTGTATTTTTAACAGAAATATTTAACTCAATTCTCTTTTTTCCTATAGCTTTGACTTTTATAATTATAATTGTTCATTGAAGTTTAGTCAATCCACGGATAAATTTGTACTCTGTACACATGGATCTGCTTTCTTTCATAATAATAGAGAGCTTCAAGGCAAGAAGTGGTTTTTTTTGTACCAATTAAACCTGGATTCGTATCTCGATTGATGACATTCCCCTTTTTCTTTTTTTTATCTGAAAATTGATTGCGTATCTTCATTGAATTTTCTCGCATTTTTATCTCACGAAAAGAAATGATCTATGGACGCGATTACTTGTGAACAAAATAAATATGCAAATGTTTCTAAATTCGCGAAAATACGAATCTAGAACGGAATCGCCGCGCGTTTCAATCTCTGCTCGAAAATGCTCGTAACTTGATAGATGGTGAATTACGAACGCGTCTTACAGTTGATACTTTACAGAAAAAGGAAAAAAAAGCGTCATAGCTGACAATATTTATAATAAAATATCGGATGCTTCCATAGAACAGCATGGCGCGGGCAATTAATATGCGCAATCTCACTTCATCACGCGTGCCCGTTTTTTGGCTCTCGTGCGCGCGTCGTATACAAATGTCACAATCGTATACAGTTACATTCGTATACACATGTACATGTCAAGTTTAAACATTTCAAAAGTTGCGCATCATCGTATCAACACGCATCAATAAGACGTCTATTTTATTTACGTTTAATTAACATAATTATTCTCACATAATAATAATCCTTAAGTTTCTAAAAGTAAAATTGTTAAGAAAACCAAATTATGAAAAATAACGTATTATTTTTTTACACAATAGATATAGCGTTGATTAATTTTATTCCATATCAATGTTTTTATACTCTCGATTTTTAATTAAAATGATGAAATGTGACTAGTTGAATTGAATATAATATTATATCTCTTAAGACAATTACTTCAATTATTCACTTTACATTGCTTTTCTATGTTCTTTTCAGTAGATCAATTAAATCGAATCAGAGTCAATGGTCATTTCAATGTTCTAGAAAAATGCTATTGTTATTGACCAATATTGCTCTTTACAAAATTTCGCGTAAATAATTGCTTGAAATCTCACGATAAATTTAATCTTAAATTCGTCTTAAAAAGATCTATCTTAAGAGCTAATGTTTAATAGTATATTTTAAATATTGTGCACAATCTATATATAATCTGGTTTTTTCTTGTTATCCCAATTTTCTTATCCCAATTATCTTTATTGTTAATTTCAATTCTTTTTGTAGTCTAGCATTTTGGGTCAGTGAAATAAATAGTTTTCTGAAAATAAAAGACATTGTCAAGGTGCATTATCAAGACTATTTTACTTTTTTCAAAGACAATTGCATTCAACAAAACACGCTTGTGATAAATGAAAAATTGTTCACATAAACCGAAATCAACTATTTAATCTAAAAAGATATGAACATTCGGATGCATTAATAATAATGAATCAATGAATTAAAATGTGTGATAAAAACATTTAATTTGAAATACGTAATTCGTCCATTCCTTTTTCTTCTTCTGCAAGAATAAAACTTTTAAACTATACAATTAATTACAAACAGAAAAATTAATTACATAAATAAATGTAAACACGACAATTTCAGAACTATGTTTTGAATATTATCTTATCTCGATATTAGTTGCATGTATTATCTAATTGAATAGTCTTAAAAATGCTGAAACGGAAAGAAATATTAATTTTAAATGTTAAACGTTAATGTCTGTGGCTCTGATCATGTGATGCAATCATCGCACATAGTAAAGTAGCATTCAAAAAAAAGCTGGCCAAATCTTAAATTTAGATATAAAACTTACAATTAGATACAATAAACGTACATAAAAATCAATCTTATATTTCAATTTTAGGCTCAATTTCAAGTTATGAGTTTACATTAATTGCAAATATGGTCATGTGTCGAATTACGTTTTTTAAATATAAATTAAATGCTGTTATATGATGTATTTACATATTTTGAAACTTAGTACATGTAACTTGAGAATTTAATGGGTCAATTCTAAGCAGAATCAAGCTTGTAATTTGTTTTCATAAGACTTGTAAGAACTTACAAGTGTTTTATGCAATACCTTTATTTCTTGTTACTTGTAAAATTTATGAAAAATCATAGATATTTATGTATGATTGTACGTCTTTATAGTACACACGCATAAAATTATCTACAGCATTAGGCATAAGTTTTTACGAGTCCTACGAGAACAAATTATGAGTCTTACGATTCTGTTTAAAATTTACTTTTATATATCTTCAATATTATTGTTTAATTTTAATTTTGTTGCTTTATCTTATTCTTAGCATTACTCGTTTTATCAATTTATAGAAATAATAATTCAGCATTTATCAGATTTAAGGTATCGCTCCTTTATCATCTAAAAAAAGCGGTTTTTATTTTTTAATGTTGCTTAATTTTTTGAAATGTTGCACATACTATATACTCAAAAAAAATATATATATACACACACACATACATGTATGTGTATACGCATTATAACGTAATTTGTATTCGCATTACTTCGCATTTCTTAATTTAAAAAAAATTTAAATTATATTTCGTGCAATTTCTTCGATCACATTATATTTTTAGATTAATCCTATCTAATTATTCTACTCGGATAATTTCTCACATTAAAATTACTGATTATCAAAACAAAAAAATATATTCTTATAAATTAATTCCAATTAAATGCCCCTAATATTTCGAAGTAAATAAAAATGCACATGATTACAAATAGCTCAATAGTAATACGAAACAAAGTCTCGTTTTCCTTTTTTTTATCTTTTTCTTCTTTTTACAATGGAAATGTTTCAAATTCAAAAGACTATAATATTCTGGCAAATCTTGCATACTTGTCTGATATTAAAATCATTTCTATCTCTCTAGCTTGTTTTTTTCATGTTTTTAATCTCTTTTTATATTTGATAATTTTTTTATTTTTCATGTTTTGAATCTTTTTTTACATTTTTTATATCTCTAACGTTTCTCTCTACCACATTTTTCTTTGTTTTTTTTCAAAATTTATATTTTTATTGACATAATTACACAATCATAAATAGCTCTCTTTTTTTCATTTTAAATATATTTGTACACAAAAGCTCCAGACTACCTTGATATTTCTTCTGTTTTTTTAATTTCTCTCTAATTAATTTTCTTATTTATAGTATATTGTTTTATACTTGCTTCTTTATTTCATAATTCTTTTTTATTTTCTATACTGTATGTGTTAAGTTTTTAAGTATATATGTACATATGTATACGTGCGAGATCGTATGTAATGCAGCCTATTTTCAATAATTCATCCTTTATAGATAAATTAATTTATCTTTTACTGTGTACAATAAATCAACTTTTTTTCATTCTTACTTATTTTTTCTCCTTTTATTCATTGATATCCTTATTGCTTTTGTCATGTCAAACTTGCACCAATATTATCTAATAAAAAGATTTAATTTTTTCTTTTCGTTTATGATTGCAACTAACTGATTTGTGCAGTGTTATAGAATTTATTATGAATAGTGGTGGCAAAAGTTAATAATGATCACAAGTTTTTATGATTAAATCAATAGTGTAATTTATTTTTGTGTAATACTGATTCGATTCTTTTAATTCCTTGACATATTTGAGTTTGTATACAAATAATTAACAGATGTGCCGTTTTATCTCGTTATAATGATAATCATGCAAGAGTGGTATGCTTCCGGAAGATATTATAGTATTAAAAGATTTTTAATAAAACAAAAATTGTCGAATGCTGGGCAGTCTGGAAGTTAACATTTTTTTTCAGATTTAAAAAATTTTTTTCTCTTTTTTATTCAGATATATTATTAATTGTTTTTCTTTTCTTTATTCTCTTTTTTCTTTTAATCATTGTTTCATTTTTATTTCCCTTTACTTTTATGATAGCTTCCTAACATGTAAAATCTTCTATGTACGTAATTCTTTTGAATGTAATAAAGTTACTCATGAAATACTGCTGTGCAGTAAAAAGCAGTTTCTTATGCAGCATAAAAAGTTTTTTTGAAAAAAATTAATTTCGAAATACTAATATACGTATATTGCACATTTTTGCTATAAAAAAATAATAATAGAAATCATTGTCAATCATTGTATCTAGCAACTTTTATTCATAACTTTGACATATTCAACTCTAATAAAATTTAATTTTAAATGCTTCAATTTTAAATGTTTCAATTTTTAATGTTTCACACGTAAAGGTAGATAATTTACAGTAATAACATAATCTTCTTACGGACTCTCCAAATTCAAAATCAAATAGAATTCAAAAGCCGGGCAGTGAAAATCAGCGTGGTAATTAGTACGCAAAATGTAATTTTAAGTCTTTATTCCAAAATTATAGTACGTTTCAACACACTTTGATGCCATCCTCAGCAATTAAATCAAAATTTAATTCCTTGCGTGTCTAAAGAAAATCACCATCAGATTTACAGATTTGATGTTGTACAATCTATCAAAAAATTAATATTTTATAATCAAGTCAAACAAACCAAATAAAAAAATTTTATTATAAAAGAATGATTTTATCCAGAACAAGAAAAGAATTCATCTTAACATTGAATAAAGAAAAATCAAGTTAACAATTTAAATTTCTTAAAACTAGTAAAAAATTTTGTTAGACGTATGTTAATCATAGCTCGAAAAAAATAAAACTGTTACATTATATATAATAAGTAATTAACATTATATGTAATAATAAGTAAAACGCTGATTCTCACTTGCCCGGCTTTTGGATTCTATTTGGTTTATAATTTACAATGACCAATATAAAATGACACTGACCATTTTATACAGAAATAACATGAAATAACTATAATTAATATACTGCAATTAACTTAACATAATTGTTTATAAAAACTAAGAAAGTAATATGAGACAAAAATTAGACGAAGTATTTTTCTAAATTTGGGCCAACTTTTTAGATTCTGCTTTATTGTGCGTTGTATATAGGACTTCATTTTTGTTGGAAAAATTTCTTATAAAATTTTCCTCTTTCATAATCTTCTCTCTCATAATTTCTTATAAATTAATTAGAATATGAGGTGTAGGATCAATTAAAAAATATTGAATAGGTTTAGTACATTATCCTGTTGAGTTCAACCTATACCTTCAGAATAAAGTTGTGCTAAAAAAAAATACATACTTATTCTTTAGCATACTAAATTAAATTTATTATGCTTAACAGTCCAATTGAGTCAATTTGGGCAGATTTTGGGCATCCAGTATGAATAGGTACTAATTCTGATGCGGTCATTGTTTTTTATATAACAATAAATACTTATTCCATTAAGTGTTCAAAATAAAATGTTCCACAGAATAAAAGACAGAGAATTGCCAAATTCCTGATTCCAAATATCATTTTCTTATCTTTGATTAAAGCTGCGATTCACGCTCACAATGCTTAAAATTTATCAGGATTGCCACAGAAAATAAATTTTAAAATTCCCTGACTTTTCCAAGTTTTTCAGATGAAAATGGAAAACTTTTCAATATAAAATATATAAATTTTAACACATTTAAAGTCAAGAATTGTAGGAAAGATAATTTATATTAAAAACAATACAAAAAAGGTTTAATAGCATTCTAAAATTTTGGGTGCAAATTCATTGGGTGCCAACAAAAAATAAATTAGAAATAAATTGGAAAAGAATGCAGTTACAAAAAAGTGCGATCAAATAAAAATACTGAATAAAATATAAATTTTAATTATTTTATTAAAATCGTTTAAAGTGTGCAAAACATATTTCATTATAAACGTCATATAATAAAAAATTATAACAATTATTTAGAATAGGATATTAGAATAGGAGCAGTTTAAGGAAATTGTGAGCAAATTTCAAAATTCTAGACTTTTTTACATTTTTTTCTAATTTTTTCCGGTTTTCCATGACTAATATCAATTTCCTTGATTTTTCCTGGTTTTCCAGGTCTGTGACAACTCTGATTTATTCTTGTTATTTGTTAAATTAAACAAAGACAAATGATGAGCATTGTCAACATGAATTGAAATACGTGGCCTAAAAAGTTTTCATTTTTCAATAACTATTTTTTAAATTTGATGTAGAAAACTAAAATTACTGATAAGAAAATGTCTATTTTGGGTAACAGATAAGAATCTGATCTGAGTTCTCAAGATACTATATAGAGAAAAGAGAATGTAATCATTTCTCCAATAGTTCATATAGTCTTAGCATAATAATAATGAAATAGTCCTGAATTTCTTGTTTCGATGTTTAACAGAACTTGACATCAAAAATTTGTGAATTAAGATATTCAATTAATTATTCAAAATTAAAATACAAGCATCTATTAATAATTTTCACTTTAACGATCATGAAACGCAACAGAACTCAAGATTCAAGGGATATACATGTTCCTATAGTATCAATTACTAATAGAATGTTTGTATCCAATTCTTCTGTAAATCAACGTTTATATATTTCCATAACTAACGCTATTAAATTTTATTACAAACAATTTAATTTGTTTGTAATAAACGCGATAATTCTATTTTACTTTTTTCATGACTTGTTTAACAACTCTTTTATAACTTCTATGACTTTTCATAATTTGATTTTTTATATCACTTCTGTTTGACTTTTCAATTTTTTATGTTTTTTAATATTTTTATCGAATATAAAGCGGTACGCGAGCACCGCATAGTTTCTCGATAGTTTCTCTGCATGAAAAATTCAGAGCGCATAAAAATATTGTGGTTTTAATCAACTCATAGTTTCTCGCGCGGAATTTTATGTTAAGATAAAATTCGCGGTCTTTTATGGTAATTTTTCATGGAAATTTCAAACTGCTTCATGCTTAACTCATGTTACAATCTTTAGCATTGATCAACTAGAATTTCTCTTTTTATGAAAAATACAGATCTCCAAGAAAGTCCCACGTTAAAGTCCCACGCACCAAGGGCCAAGATATCCGATGTATCGTAACTCAATTGGTCAAATCGATCAAAAATATGACATACAGTTTATCTTTTAAAGTGAGAAAACAATTTTTCAACATTTCTCAATCGCGTTTGACCCGCGCCACGCTGCTACATATTGCTAAATTTCTCTCCACTTTTTTATACGCATATATAAAGAATACATATATACGTGTATTTCTATTATTATCATATACGTAGAATCTATGAAATGTATTATCAATGAAATTAACTTATGAATTTTATATATATATATATATATATATATATATATATATATATATATATATATATATATTAATATAAA
>Ga0157364_1007274_pt1 | contig 11459 bp, 6 predicted proteins | sample AttsexASBM2_FD_111476 | JGI IMG/M metagenome (GOLD analysis project Ga0157364, IMG submission 111476) | Fungus gardens microbial communities from leaf cutter ant in Ribeirão Preto, State of São Paulo, Brazil - Atta sexdens ASBM2 | ecosystem: Host-associated > Fungi > Mycelium > Unclassified ...
TCCCGATCCTTCTAGACCCTAAGTCCTTCCAGACCGCTCTAGACTACTCTATCCTATATCACATGACTTCCAGGTCATGTGCTCTCTATCCGTTGTAGACTAATAAAATACTATCTTATCTATGTCCGGCTAACCCTAACCCTAGCCAAAGTCTGTCCGCACTCTTGTCTTATAACATCTGATATCCAAGAATTACTAGAAACTAGGATAACATTTAGCAGTCTTCATTCCTAGATAACTACTCTAGATAGTATACTTAGTATATAAGTTAGTAGTTTACACTATAAGCCTTATCCTGAAAATCAACTAAAACTATCACCAACTTTTGAGGTTAGTGACAACATATCTCCCACCTTCTGGTGGACTTAGCTACTTGTCATGTCCTGAGTACCTTATTTGAGATATATGACCAGTGTAACTTGTAGAGATATAGTACATAAGCTAAAGCCAAAAGTTGTTCTGACTTTTACATTCTACATTCTTGGGTAATGCTTATTAAACTTATTTTGGACTTCTGAGAGACTATCATTGGATCTTGAATAACGAGGTGTAAACTATGTCTAATAACCTAGAAGAGAAGAAAGATTCAAAGTGGAAACTGATGTTTTAGAACATGCAATAGGAGGAATCTTATCCTAGAAATAAGAAGGACAATGAAAGCTAATGATATTTTTATCAAGAACAATGCAAGTAGCTAAAAGAAACTATAATGTAACTATGACTGTAATATGTATGTATATGACCAACCTGTAACAGAACATTGCTGACTAAGCCAGGAATAATAGGGTCCAAGTGGTCAGACACTTTTGATAGAAACATCCAGAATAGTGTTCAAACATAGTAGATACTTATCTGATGTCAACCAGAGACATATAGTGATAATTAGGAGAGTGCAAGAAGTATTTAGGACTAAGCAGAAAGTGTACTAGGGAAAGTGTAAAAATCTCTGTATTTTTGGGATTAGACTTTGGATGTAAGAGTCAGTATTGCAAACTCCAAGTTTTTGGGATTAGACTTCAGAGTTTGTGGTCCCTTTATGTCACAAACTTCTTCAGCTTGTATCTTCACAACCAGTAGACTGATTTTTCTAAACCAAGTTGCACTAGAAAGCCCCAAATGAGGGCTATCTGTACATATACAGGAGGTACAAGAGCAACAACAAATAACCGAGATATCAGGTCATCAGTAGCTGTAAAAGCTTTATCTGCTAATATCTCATGAATGGATGAACAGATTTGCACAATTGAACCTGTGTTGGAAAGTGCTCATTAATCCGTTTACAACAATATATGATTTGTTTCAAGGTGATAAGTATTGGTAGAGATACAAGCATATCAATGTAGTGACATAATTAGTTATCTTCTAAAATTAGCCTGACAGCTGCTATGACAGATGACAGCTCCCATCAGCGACAAGTTTTGATCATGTGATGGCAACAGCTTGTGCACAGACCATCACTCTTTTGTATATATACTTCTATGTCTGAGGACTAGACCTCAGACTTAACAACATCAATTATTTCTATTGATACTTTTCATCATCTGTCAATCATTATATCCTTATACTGAACTCCTGAAACACTATTCAGCCCCAGTATCACAACCAGTGAGTATCTTATTTGTGATACCTTATATAAACTCTCTGTTACATATATTAGAAGATTTGGATGTATAGTCTAGGTCTTGCTTACTAGTGTGAAAGACAAATTGGTTTTTTATTCAGTTGAAGAAGTTTTTGTAGGCTTGTCAGAAAACAAAAAGGTCTATATTGTTTATAATAGATATATAGGAAAGACTTATATTAGTTGAGATATAATATGCTTTAAGGGCAGACAGGCTGGATTTAGTAAGGTTTACATCATTATTTCTGATAACAATGATGATAATGAGAAGATAGATATTACTATGGATGTTAGTCCTAATTTATACTCAACTTGAGACTCTAATAGATCTAAGGTCTCAGCTGAGAACTTATCTGATATTACTTTTGAAGATTCCTCCACTAAACTTGTTGTTGTAAGACCTAGAACTCCTACTTTTAAGATACCAATTGCTGTAGCCATTTCAAACCCATTATCTAAGATCTGTAGATCTACTAGGCTCAAGTATTAGCTTATATATAATAATGATAATCATTACTTATAAGCATGAAGAATCTTCTTAAAAGTTACAAATTACTGCATCCAGTACTATCATCAAGACAAAGACAAAGAAAACTGTCAAAGTCACCAGAGCAGTAAGTAACAAGTCAGCAAAAATTGCAAACATCTGTAGATAAGTACAGTAGTTATTGTATTCAGTAAGGTTTTATTTTATTCCACATTGCTGTCCAGGTAAGTTTATAGATAAGCTAGATGCACTGTTTCAAAGACCAGACCATAGTAATAGCTTACATGATAATGAGAATGTGGTAGTAATAAAAACATGGTAGACATTCTCATTATCATGTAAGCTATTATTATAGTCTGACCTTTGAAACAGTATATCTAGCTTACCTATAAACTTATCTGGATAGTAATGTAGGACAAAATCAAACCTTGCTGGGTACAATGACTACTGAACTTGCCTACAGTTGAGTTTCTTGGCTGTTATGAATTATTCTGGGTTTTTATAGTCTATCTAAATCTCTGTGAGATTTGGTATACTTTTTAAGAAGTGTCAAGGGCCCAGATAATCACTAGCATTTCCTTGTCATGGATCTTGTAGTTACACTCAATAGAAGAGAGAGACTTGCTGAAGAATACTACTAGATATTACTTACTATCTATTATAATTCAAACTCAAAAGTTAGAGTAAGAAAGAAACCTTGTATTGAATTAACATAAGAAAACTCAATAGAGTTCCAAGTACAATGTATCTATCCTTATATATGTTAAGCTAGTGGTCCATACTATAAAAATTCTAATCTATCCTAAAAGCCATGTATATTACATACTATTAATATGTAATATAATATTATTCTAGGACTTTCTACATCTTTCTATGTGTTATGTCATTATGTGACAGATGTGTGACAGTTTGTGACATCATACTAACCCCTAACCCTAAATTCAAAATAAGAAAATAAATAAAAATAAAAATAAAAAAAAACCAAGTTCATGGTCTTCAACCCTAACATCATCTATCTTTGACTCTTGAGAGAGAACTGCTCCCATTATATAGTCAGAGCTGTTAGCTTCAATGTAGAAGAAAACAGTAATATCTGGAAAAACTTAGATGAATACAGAGATAATAGTAGTTTTTAGAGCATTAAATGCTACTTGTTAGTCTGAAATCTATATCCAAGTACTATTATTACCAGTAATGTTGAAAAGAGGTCATATTACAGATAAGAACTCTTAAATGAACTACTAGTAGAAGTTAGTAAAGCCTAGGAAAGCCTACAGTTTAGTACAACTCTTTGAAGTTGGCTAATCTTAAACTTTTGCTACCTTGATAGAGTCCCAACCTACTTAATCCTTTTAAATGACCAGATCTAGGTATTCAATCTGCTGTTTGTCAAATTCATACTTTTCAGAATACAGAAATAACTTATGTTTAGCTAGGACTTTTATAACCTTACAAACCACTTGGTGGTACTCTTCTGATATCTAGGTGAAGATTAGAATGTTGTTCAGATATACCACTATAATACCTTCTGCTATAAAGTTCTGGAAGATGTTATTTATTATGGTCTGAAAGATAGTAGGGCTCTTTGTCATACTGAAGAACATTACTAAGAGTTTGAATAGTTTGCAGTTTATACAGAAGGCAGTCTTCCAATCATGACCAGACTTGATCCAGACATTGTTAAATTCCTGGCAGATATCTAGCTTAGTAAAGTAGTAGGCTCCCTAAAGCTTGATAACTAGTTTGGAGATTAGAGAGTGTGAATACTTGTTCTTGAATAATCATTGTATCAGTATTCTATAATCTTGTACCAATCTAAACAAGCTATTATTTTTCTTGATAAAGAAGACTGGCACAGCCATGGGAGACTTAGAAGATCTTATTCTATCTGTGCAAAAGTTCTTAGCAATGAATCCATTCAACTCAGTCTGCTTTGCCAGAAATAAGAGTTATATCTTTGTCACATACTATCTAAGCATATCCAATACATCTGACTTCATCACAGATAAGGCTTACATAAGCTCCACTCTGCCCAAAATATTTACAGAAGTAGATATTCTCCTTCTGGTATACATACTACTTCCAGAATAGATCAACCTGGTTTCATTCAATATCAAATCACTCTATTACTAATTTTCATAGTATGCTTAAACTCTTGTATTTTATTTTGATTTTCTCTTCTTTTTATCTATTTTCTTTGATTTAATATTTCTTTTCTTTTTGATTTTCTTTTTGATTTTCTTTTTCTTTTTGGACAATGAAGAGGCATGTGACTGTGGTCACATGACACATCACATCACATGATGTTATAAGCCTAGATTCTGAGAGAAGGGGCTAGAAAGATGATATCAAGGTATATATTATGGCAACCACTAGTTACAAAGACCAATAATCACATAAGGCAGTAAATCTCTCAGTAAGATATCAAGTGGGGATCACAAGAGAACTCGACAAGGAGTCCCCACTGTATTGCTATCCTATTTATACTATTACATATGATCTGTGCTACAACTATGCTTCTACTGTATATCTTACCCTAAAGTCCATGCATCATCCATGAGTGCACCATATGTACACCATGTGGTAGCAATGTGGTTAACATGCTTCTTAATGTCATCGTCTCGACTCTTCCAGACTATAGACCATTCTAGGCCCTATGATGTAATGTCATGTAACTTCCAGGTCATATGTCTTCTCTCTCTTGCCGTAAACTAATAAAATAATGTTCTTCCACTAATATATAAGGAAATCTCTTCCCATACTTCATTGTCTCATAATAGTATATGTAAATAGCATGTTTACCTCATAGTATACATATTGTGCACTCATGGTAGACATATGGACATTAGAGTAGGGTTATTTATTATAAGCAAAGACCATATGTTACTAGTATATATAGTGTAGAAATACATTAGAGACTCTTTGTTGAGTTCTCTTGTGATCTTCATAAAATACTTTGTGTCAAGATTGAAAAAAGTGGACTTAGTTTCTTTTTATTTTTTCTTTCTCATTTTTATTTTCTTTTTGAGTTATTTTCCTTTTTTCTATTTTTAGAACTTAGGGTTAGGGTTAAATCCATGAACACAAGAAGAAAGGCATGGAAGGATAATGTCGTATAACATATACAACACATGTTGGCCTTGAGGCGCACACATAGTAGTTTAGGGTAGACTAGAAAGACTTAGCACAGACCAGGCGCTCTTAGTATATAAGATAGACAAATCCTGTACAGAGTTCTCTATTGAGTTCTCTTGTGTAAACTCTATACAAGGTTCCTTCTTTTGACCAACTCTAAGGTCTTAAGTTCGTAACACTTTGCTTATAAGTTTACTTAGTGACACTATTGGTCATCTTGACTAGTATTTGCCACAATACTAATCACATGGCTTCTTATAATCTTCAAAGAACTCTGGACCTGATTTTCAAGAAATTTGGTGCACCCAGAGTAGTCACCTATCTCTTCCAATCCTTGAATAGATCTAGTACTAGTATTTAAGATGTATAGATACTCTGTAATTCCTTAGCTTGAAATTTACCTAGTGTAATGTACCGTTCTAAGTGCCTATGCTTAGAAGTTTGACTTCCATAATAATTCATTTCCTATTACAACTTTCTTCCAAAATATAACTGTTATAATATGCAGAGATGTAGCTTATATACTGAAACCAAGATTATCCTAGATTCTTATCTGCAGATATCACATAATGTTCCCATACTCTTCTAACATCTTTTGGAATTTTCCCATGAATGGTTTCTTCTTCCAGACATGTTCCTTATCTAATAATCTTGAATATCTTGAGCTTGGCTTCTAGAACTAGTTCAATGATGTAATCCTACTTGTGGTAGTCTATAAGAAAATCAAAGTCCTCTTTAACAAATACTGACTCAAATTGTTAGATATATAGAGGAACAGCAAAGACATTGTCTTTAATCTAGTTTTAATAAAAGACTTTTGAGAGATATTGAGAGGAAGTACCAGCCAGAGGTTGAGAAGTGAGGGTTTTGAGCATCACTAGGTCATATCAAATTAGTTGCCCAACTTTTCCAGGTACTCAGTGGAGGTCTGTGTGTTATAGAACACTTTGGACACTAACAATTTTTCTTTTTCTTTTCTTTTATTTTTCTGATTTTATATTGATTTTCTTTTTCTTTTTCTCTATTTTTCTTTTGGACAATGAGGAGGCATGTGACACCACAGTCACATGACAAGTCACATGATGTGACATCATAAGCCTAGAACATGATGGAAAAATCTAGAAGATGATATCAGGGCACATGTATACAATATGGTGGCCTTGAGTAGGAAATGAGGTAGACATGAGGTTGTAGCATAGACATAAGGGCAGGCATAATTATTAGTAGCACAGACTATGTGTACTTTGTATAAATAGGACTCTAATTAAGAAGAGGCTCCTTGTCGAGTTCTCTTGTGAACTATCTATAATATATCCACTTTGAGATTTACTTACTTGTGCTATTATTTGTCATTGTGATAAGTGGTTGCCACAACACTGTGGGGCTTGGAATATGTTTTCTCAATCATTTATCAGAATAGAGAACAAACCAGACCTACATGTATTGAGAGTGCATTCATGATGTTTCTTAGCCTTCTGAATATCTTAACAGCCAGTACAGTATATAGGACACTATATTATAACTACTTTTCTCTTTTGCTAGTTAATCTTAGAGTTATGATTCTTTAGCCATATGAAATTAGAAATGAGGTTGTTACAACCTTAGCTTGGCTCAGGTTGCAACTTATACAAAGGTTTGAGTAAGAGTAGATATTGAGTCAATTGGTAAAGCATAAGGAATACAAGATAGTATCTACAGCTATATATACCTAATGACTATGAGTTATACATAAGGTATCCTTAAGGAAGAAATAAGAAAAACATGTGGAAGCTTCTACTACTACATGAGGTGCTAGATAATTATACATGAGAATACAACAAGGTGCAGCAGATAAATGAAAGCAGAAATAAACAAACCACAACACATATTATCCATAAAGCAACTATCTGTAAGACATGAGGTATTGATTGTAACAGAAGTCTTTCCTTTCTAGACTGGAGACTATGAGCAAAGCTTGTTCAGAGTAGGACTAGTAACATAGGACTACATCTACTACTTTAGATATTTGTTCATCCTTGTTGGTGATGCTATTAACATTGTAAACTAGTATGGATTTCAAGAGCCTATAGGTATTTATATGATGTTTTTTGTGAAGTTTTAGTTCATGAAGATTTGAATACCTCTGTGTCAGATTCAAAAACAGTACACTTGTTTCTTTTCTATTTTTCTTCTATTAAAGTTTCTCCTATTTCTACTTTGACTCTTTTTACTTCACTTCACTTTTTTAAACTTAGTAAAGAAGAAAAATGTGACATCACACATGACTGTCACAAGTATGTCACATTCACAGTTACAACATCATGTGACATATTAAATGGTAATATCATATATCATATAAGATAATAACTCTTATTTACATTACTTATAACATTCAAAGTAGACTAGATGTAAAGTGTACACAGACTATACACTAGCAGTATATAGAGTAGACACACTTGTACTAGAAACTCTTACCAAGTTCTCTTGTGTTAACCAACACAAGGTTTCATTTTTACTCTCTTACTTGAGTTTAAGTTGTAATGTTTCAAGAATAAAAGAAAGATACAGAAAGGTTCTGTAGGCATCAAGAGCATTAATTGTGGGCTTTAGAGGTAACTTCTTCTCCTACTAGAGATGTCTGGAAGGGGCTGTGGGGCTGGATAGGAATATACAAATAGATATATCTAATGAGTTACTGTTCTCAGAGTTATATTATTCTACCTCAAGTACAGCAAACCTATTTATCAGTAGTTGGAGTATATAAATCACTGATCACTCTATACAAAATAGTTTTATCAAAATTGTCCTAGCTCTTAGGCTTTAACTACAATATGATCTCTATATCTTTTAATGCATGTAAGTTTTCTATTAGTTCCTTCTATTGCTTAGCAGTTAATTACTGGACATCTAATCTCACTAGACACTGAGCACTTGTGTACTATATGGTTTGGATTTCTACAGTAGCAATATTATCTTGTAGGGGTAAAGTGGGATTTCCAAGCAGTATCTATATCAGAGTTGAAGATGATAGACTTTATTTATTTTCATTTCTTTGCTTATTTCTATTTTTTTTCTATTTTTTTCTTATTTTTAGGATTAAAGATTAGTACAATGTCATAATTGTTATACACTATGACAAAATATGTCACATATCAAGTCACAAGTCACAGTCACAAGTCATATGATAACATATCACATAGAAGAACACAAAAGGTTCTGAAACAATGACATTATATCACATATTAATAGCATATAATATACATAGTCTTTAGAATAGACTGAAACTTGTGTAGTATAGACCATTAGTCTAGCATATATAATGTAGATACATTGTACTAGAAACGTTATTGAGTTCTCTTATGTTAACTCTAATATAAGGTTCTTTTCTTAATTTCACTCTATAAGTCTTGAATCATAATAGTCTATATTTATGGATATATCTGCGAAGAGTATCAGTAGTGGCTGTTATAGAGAAAATGAGAGAACATAGGGCAGTTGATTTGGAATAGAGATGCATGAGGAACTCTGTAATGTTTAGAGATTAAAGGGGGTAATAGAGATAATATGTTAAGTTGATTGAAATACTTCATTCACTTGTTTAGCCTGGTCAATTCTGTATGCAGCTTTAAACCAAGTGTGTCATATGTCAAGTCCATTCATTCTGAAGATACATTCCTGTAGTAGTATGGTTATTATAACATCTCTAAGACAAGCTTATCCTCTATAATGGCCATTCTTCTTGCAACATGTTTCTATGGCAGAGATACAATAACTCAGATATTCAGTCTTCTATGATGGATATACTTCTATCAAACTTGGTCTTCTATGGCAGAGGTATCCTATCTGACCCTTGTCAGTGTCTTATTACTGAAATCTTTACTCAGGACAATATACTGAAACTCCAAACATCTTTTATATATCCAACTTGTATATAAGACTAATAGTTACCCTATAATTCACTAGTCTGATAATTGACAAAGATAACTCCTATTGAACTCAATCTCTGATATTCAACAACACACCAAATTAGTGCTCACTTCCATCTTAGACTTTATCTACTTATCTGAAGTTGCAACCATATGACAGACAGATGGTACAGTACATAAGCTGAATCCAAGGTCATTCTAACAAGTCTGCATTACTGAGCTCATTATACAGAGTTTCCATACTCTACACATTTCCAAGCCAACCCTATAGACTTTCACCTCCTAATGTAAACTATATCTGACAAAGTAGCAGAGTCTGTGTCTTTAGGTCTCCTAACTAGCAAGGTCATAATCTAGTTCTAGATTACTGTTTAAAGTCCACAGTAGAATTTAACAACTATAGTATAGGAGTTAGTATAGCTAGCTTCTAAGATTAGAGTCTGGAATTTATCTAGGTAATGAAAACAAAGTAGGTGTGGAAAAGCTTTTTGAACTCTGATCAAGTAATGATAGGAAATATACCTATACTAGACTCTTTTCTAAACAAACCTTCCAGCCATATTGCAGCTCAACTACTCCTGAAGAAAGAAATGGCCTAGAAAATTTTATTCTGATCACAAGTAAACTGGTTGGTAGATAAGCAAATATATAGGAAGCAAGAACTTAAGAAGGCTTGTCTGGTTTGTTAATCACTGCTCAAGTCTGAAGATAGAGAAATATAGGATTAGGAGTGATAAGAGGAGTTTTGGGATATAGGAGTATCTGTAGATGAAAAGTAGTTTGTTGAAAGTAGTTTGTTGAGAGAGGAAGTATATCTGTAAAGGTAGAAATGGAGTTGGATATAAGCAAGTGCAGATCTCAGAGTTGGTTCACAAGACTGGCTAAGATGTTGTTAGTATTGTATTCCAAGACCTACTAACACTTAGCTACTTCCATTAGATGATACTGAAAAAGCCCTAAGGCTTTGTTGGTGTTGACAGGGAATATGGAGTAGTTACTAGAAGCAGGTATTAGTCAGAAGATGAGAAAAAGTAAGGGAGGTTGAGATATGTAGATAGGCAGTCTTAGACTACCAAACCAATTGATATGTTGAAGTTTTAGAGAGAGGGTCCTGTTCTGCTATTAGGACAGCTGGGCAAAGACCATAGTATTTCAGCAGTGTTTATGACTCTAGAGAAATCTTAAGTACTATTGCCTAACAGTGCTATATACACAACTTACCTCTAGGGAAATTTTAAGAAAACAGGATAGAGTTTCCTGGAGATAACAGCTACTCTGATTACCAGAAGTTCATTCTAACCAAGTGGGACATTAGATGAAACATTCAGTAATCTAACTACAGAATAATAAAGCTATATGATTAGAAACTTCAGTGGAACATTGCTGAATGGTGGGAGCTCATTAGTCAGTGGCTGAAAGAGGCAGGTCTATGGTCATGGAGAGGTGAGCAGGGTTAGGAAGGTCCAACAGTATTGTAGCAAGACATTGGTACAGGGCTTGGAGGACAAAATGACTATGAGGTTGACTTAGGATTTGGTTGATATTATAGACTCAAATTCAGGCAAAGTAAAAGATTCCCTTACAGTCTGAATACAAGCTGGATATTTCACATTTGAGAATTTTTAGTTCACTTAACTGGGTACAGACACATAATGATATTAGAAAAGAAAAATCCGAGTTTAGAGCAGTAAAAGTGCAGATGCTGAATTGGTAGCTTGATGAGACTAAAGGCTATTATTTGGAAGATTTGGAAAATGGCAAGTTAATTACTTTATACAATATCAGGTTCTTTGAAGATGACTGTTAAGACTTAAGAATTAGTAGATAGTCAAAAGAAGAACCTTATATAAAGTTTATACAAGAGAATTCAATAAAGTTCCTAGTATTTATCTTATATACACTAGCTAGTTGGTCAGTGCAAAATCTTATCCAACCTATCCTAACAACTATACATTATTCATAAGATTAATATGTGGTAAACATATTATATGACATCACTATTTCAGAACCTTTTATGTTCTTCTGTGTGATATATGATCATGTGACTGTGACTGATATGTGACACAGTCACATATTGTGTGATATCTTGTAACAGTTATATTATCACAAACTTCATTTAGCTTGTATCTCCATAACCAGTGGACCTATTTTCACAAACTAAGGTGTGCTGGAAAGCCCCAAATAAGGATTATCCACACATATGTGGGATGTACAAAAGCAACAACAAATGACTGTGATATCAGGCCATCAGTAGCTGTAAAAGCTTTGTCTGCTAATATCTCATGAATGGCTGCATGGATTTACATAATCA
>Ga0157364_1007275_pt1 | contig 11459 bp, 2 predicted proteins | sample AttsexASBM2_FD_111476 | JGI IMG/M metagenome (GOLD analysis project Ga0157364, IMG submission 111476) | Fungus gardens microbial communities from leaf cutter ant in Ribeirão Preto, State of São Paulo, Brazil - Atta sexdens ASBM2 | ecosystem: Host-associated > Fungi > Mycelium > Unclassified ...
ATATAACAATTTTGTGTACCATGAGAAATTATTCATCTTTTCGCCTCTATGTATCATATTTTGCGATTAACACACACACACACACACACTGACAAAAAAGGCATAAATAGTAACACTGATTATTTAGAACACAATTTCCTCTATTACTTTACACTTATGTTATACTGAAGTTAAGCATCGGAAGATATATCATTATAGGCACATAACCAAACTATTTAAACGTAATGAAGCTAAAACATAATATAACACTCATATTATTTTGCTAAATTTCTTCATATTCGCTGATCACTACTCCACACCATTCTATCAAACCATCATACCGAAATGCTGAAAAGCACTCTGATACAAGTTTCTATACCATAGACATAACACAAATATAAGGCCAAGCGACTTTATTTTAAAGCCTAATCTACATTGGTCGTATCGTAGGCATCATAGGTCGCAAACTAGAGACCCTATAGTTAAGCTTGCAGCACATGATACTTGTTTTCTAGTTGGATTATAATCTTGCCATCATATTGGTTGCAATACTGGCACTGGTAGCATCGCAGCCAATACGGTGACAAGATTTTAATCCAGTTAGCAATCCAGCAGGAAAACAAGCATCGTGTACCGCCGGTTTTATACTCATACATCTCTAGAGGTTTGTCGTGTCACATGTTCCAGCATGCTCTTGCTATAAGAGCAACTAATCAATAATTCGCACTAACCAATAATTCTCAAGAGTGCAATAAGCGATGAACGACTAGCAATATCCAATAAAAACTCTCACTTTTTCTTACGATGCAAAGCAGAGCTTTCATTGAATATTGCTTGTCGCTTATCGCATCCAGTGTGCAGTAGACATAAGCGCATTTGATGGCTTCTGTACACAGAACGTGGCAACGCGACGAAAGTTGGCACAATTGCCAATCAACGTCTCGTAGACATCATGGCTCTGGCACACCAACGCGATGTTCGTCGCGTTCGTGCACATCGGCGCGTTTGTCGCACGCGACACGCGATGTCCAATGAGAGTATATCTTTAGAATGAAAATATCAATAAAACTATACATTCATTGGATATCGCGTGAAGCGTGCGACAAACGCGCTGATGTGCACGAAGAGGTAGAAACATGCTGAAGCATATTGGAGTATGCGACGTCAACAAACTTTATGTAAAGCTGACATCCCATGAAGCAAAAATTTACAATGGAACGGAACAACGCGACTAATTACAACTCGGCAGTCATTACTCTACTTTCTTTTCTGCGATTGATTGGTCGCGCTGTTCCGTTCCACTATAAATTCCCGCTGCATGAGTAGGCACCCTTAGAGTGAAATCACACACGAAATAGGACTGCGGGATAGAGAATATATCATTGAAACAACCAATCAGCGTTATTCCGCATTTTGCCTTAGATGTTGCGAAATAAAGAATAAATTAACATCCTCACTTTTTCCATTCGATGTATCCATTCGATTAGAATTTTTAGAGTATATCATTAGGTCCATTCTACAATAGAGTCGTAAGCAGTAAGCCATAAGAAATTAACCAATCATAGTTGATTATTTTTCTCACACTTAACTGTGATTGGCCAATTTCTTACGACTCGCGATCCTATTGTAGAAATTATTAAATGTTTAATAACTTCAACCATCATTAATTTGTTACCTGTAATGATGAAAAATTACTTGTATAATTTAATAACTAACAAAATCTGATAAAATTTAAATATTATAAATATAAATATCAAGATCAAAAAACAATGTTGCATTATGTGCGATTTCAGCGTGCTGAAAAAAAGATAGTAAATGCATTAGAGCAGTTCAAAAAGTTGTTATGAGATTGTAAATATTAATTGTAAAATATTAAATGCTACAACAATGATAATTGTTTTTACAATTTGCTAAATAATGTTTTATTTTAATAAGCAAATTACTAATATAAAGTTAGTAATATTTAAATTATATTCATCCTAGATGAATCTTTGACGCACCATGAACATCGCACACAAAATTTGTGTGATGATGTTACATCCGGTGGATTCGACCGGACCCCAGGTTCGATCCAACCTGAGGCTTTAGGCACGGAATTCGCGGTTTTGGGTACTGAGCGACTGCGATTGATTTTGATTAGCCAGTTTGCTGATTAGCTAGATATGAGTACTATAGCAATTATTGTCGACTCTAATCGTTCCACGGTTACTCCCAAACATATTTTCCAAAATACCAGGACACTCGGAGCCTGTGACCGCGCGAAGGATAAAGAGCACGAGTTGCAAGTCTCAAATCTCGGGTAACCGAGGTGGACGTAATGTTGCAAAATTCTGGAATAATTCTCCTTTTCGTGAATGAGTAATGATATAACATTCAATGCATTTAACCGTCCCACTTTTTTTATGCTGACAAAATAGAGCGGATACGCAACCACGGATCCACGCGATGTAAGGATTGACCATTAAGAATCGAGTGTCGATAAGGGCACGCGAATGCGGGAATACAGAGCACATGCTCTGTGGTTCATTCACGATGAGGTTTCAATTAGCGAAAAATAAAATAAGCTTTGTTACCTTGAGATGCTCAGATGGATGCTCTGCGATGTTCCCAATTGCTAGCAAGAAGGAGGAGAAGTGGTTGGAAAACCAAGGCTTCTGTTGCTCCCTGGACGAGTCCGATCACTTGTCGTTAGTATTTTGCAACGAATGATTATATCGTCAATGTTAATAATTAACGAGAAGGTGGGGATAACTAAGCACACTTGGATTAAGATTAACTAAGTATATACTTTAAAACAATTCATTACATAAATAATACATTGATTATCGAGGTAATTAATTTTTATGCGTGAGTAGTCTAATTTAAATTGGATTACGAACTAGGAATTAGAATTTGCAATTATTAATAGAATTTGAAATTAGCAAAAGAGAATTGTGTTCGGATTTAGAATAATTCATATGCGGCGCTTAAACTCTGAGCGAAAATGGCCGAACAATGAAAGGAGAATCTCGCGCGCATTCACTCTATATATCGACTCTGCTAAGTTTTTTAATCTCTCTTTTATGGGCATCCCTAAGACTCTCTTTCATCGACCGTGCCGTCGTTGGTAGGTGTGGGGAAAAGCGTCAGGTACGTTCTAAGAAATGCCCGCGTATACCATTCGGGATTGTTAATAAGTCTGTTCGAAAAAATCATTGGATAAAAATGAAGTCATTGCGGATGTGATAATGGAAAGTGAGGAATAGCGCTGATTGATTGCTTCCACGGAGTATAGAGAATAGGGGCCGAATTTATATGAACAAGTCAAAAAGTGTAGTCAAAAGTGGTCATCTGAATTAGTTCAATCGAGATGTCGCTTTGATTTCACCATTCTCGCAGTTTGCATGATAGATTATATTACATCTAATATGATTATATATGAATCAAATATCGATTTATTATCTCTAATCTTGAAAAGTGGACGATATACTCTAAGAAAAGTAGATGTTGCTATGTAGTTTACATCTACTCTTTGCCAGAGGACAGTAGTGCGCGGCAGCATTTTGCGATTACAGGTTACAGGTTTTAGGCCGTCATATTCTTTCTCTCAGATTTCTTTCTGACATGACTTAAAAATAAAGATATTTTTTGACATCATGCTTTCAATAGTAATAGAAAAACGTAAATTATCATGAAAACTGCATGAAAAATGCTGCAGTTTTACTACATAGCAACACGATGTAAACTACATAGCAACATCTACTTTTCTTAGAGTATATCGTCCACTTTTCAAGGTTAGAGATAAATCGATATTTGGTTCATATATAATCATATTAGATATAGCTTTGCATCGTCACGTGAGAAAAAGCAGAGCTTTCATTGAATTTCGTTTGTCACTAATCGTCCATCGTCTCTATGTGCAGTAAATATTAGAAATAAATTAAAGATGTCACTATTATCGACTTTTTTTATTCAGAATTCAAAAAAATCTGTATTGTCGACATCAAATTTCGGCCCTCACTGCAGCATCCCTTTAATTAATTAAACTTTTGGTAATTATATATAATTATATATAGTTAGCATATGCACCTCAAAAATCAATAAAATTAGATTTATTTGACGAGTCTGCATGGAAAGAATCTGACAAAAAAAAACGTCGCTCTGTCCTGTGATCCGAGATGTTAGCGTTAAAGTTGATAACTACAAAGATTAGAATCAGATTAGACATTCTCTAAACATTATATCGACATTGTCGCTATCGTTAACTAGCGACAGCCGATAAGTGCCGCGCTTTTTTTTAAGATTGTCCTGCAATTAGCTGTTATCAGTTAATGATAGCGACAATCATCAGTAAAATGTATAAAGAATCTTGCTAATGTTGCTAGTTAACTAGCAATAGACAATAACAAGATAATCTTAGAAAACAACACAATTATCATTAACCGTCATTAATTAACGATAGCAATGTCAATAAACAATGTCAATAAAACATTTAGAGAATCTCGCAATTGGTCTCTCTATTCTCCATGTACAGAACGTTTGTGATTAGTTCTGCTCTCGTTACGTGTTACACTATTCAAGTGAATGACAATTTCCTATTAATTGCGATCCAATTAAACGATCCGCACAAGCTAAACACAGTGCTAAAAAAAATAACCTAAAACTTCCAACGCAGAAATCGCTGAGATTGGCAGTGGGTAATTGCTACAGTGCGCAATTAAATTGCTCCCACGCTTTTCCGCTGTATGGATTTTGCATCCTAGGGTGCGTTCACACCTTGAGAGAAAAACAGTGGCCAATCAGAACTCGCACTGATAGTAAGTAGTACAAAAAGCTGAAATTGTAAACTACCAGAGAGTTTTAATTGATTGCTGCTTTTCCGCTTTTCGCTTTTTCGTCAAGTCGAGAATACTCGACTGTGTTGGTTCTTACATTCCGGTTTAAATCCTCGGTGGAAACTAGGCTATAGATAGAAACGGCGGAGATTCAGAGAGAGATGCTTGCCACCATCTCTTGTTATCTCTTCCATCATGATCTATACATTTCCAAAATCAAAACCCATGTTCAACAGTACATAGAAATCGTTCGTCCCTTGCAGGGGGAAGGTGAGAATCGCTTCGCATGGAAAGTCGAAACTCATGTGCATGTGGAAGTACAATTAGGTCGCGGTCCGATTCAACGCTTAAAAATCATTTCATCTTCGTTTGTTAAATGTTAAATGAAGACAATGCTCATAAGCGTTGTCAGCATGAATTGGACGGCCTAACGTTGATTCTAACAAGGAATCGGTAATCGATAGTTCTAAGTTTTATCGGTGAAGTTGACCAATAGCCAACTTGTACGACTAAGGCTGATTGGCCAACTTCACCGATTGAGACTAAAACTACTGACTCATTGTAGAATCAGCAATATAGATCTCATTTTGCTCTGTAACAGATTTCCTAACCTCAATAGTAGTCAACTTTAACGCTTAATATCTCACAGAATAGAACGACACTTTTTTTGCCAAATTCTTTCGTTTCATGCAAAAACGCATCGAATAATAAGCCTAATTTCATTGATTTTTGAGATGCGAGAGTTAAACTGAATAATTACTTTTTAAATGATCGAAATTAGTTTGATGAAAAATAGGGAAAAAGAGGAAGCATATACTAGGCTTATAGTTTCCTACTTTCTAGCAGAAGCTGTCAAGAAATATAATTCAGATAATAACCCGAGAAGACGTAGATTTGTGGTACCAATTGTGTATATAAAATATAAGTTCTGCAATGAAAATCAATACCAGAGAAGCCTGTGAAAATCAATATAAATAATATATCAATATAATTGGTAATCGCGCGTGCGCTAGTATATAATTATGGAAATAAGCGCATAAACTATATGTAAGATCGATAATCAATATTAATCTCACTCATAATTCAAAAATTATACCACGATATTTTTTTTCTTCTAAGATTTTCAATTATTATTTTTTAAGTTAATAAATAGTTAATAAATTATTAAAATAGCATAGGATATCGTGTAATTGTACTATTACAATTAAAGACCATTAGAAATGCCGAGAAAAGAACAAAACGCTCTTGAAAAAGACCAAGATTTCCTATATGCATTTAATAATTTTTAATATCTATGGATATGAAAAATATATTCCACTTATTATTTCACACACATCCGGTACAATATTTTTTTATTTGCAATATAAAATGTCTTATAAGATCATAATATGATTACATAACGAATTGGAAATAAAGGCCCTAAATCTTTTTTTGTTTTCTGTTTTCAATCATATTTTTCCATTAATCTAATTCTAATTTATGTTGTTAAAGTTATAAATTTATTGTTAGACAATTCCTAACGTGATGTTTAAAAAATGTTTTTAAAATGGATCATGTTTTCTTTGAAAAATATCTTGCTATTGTATCATAAAAAACTAAATGAGTACTTCTTTAAAAGATTCGGCTATTACTATTCCACAAAAATGTGTTTCTCCTATTGTATATCGATATAAAATGTATATCACTTTATAATCAACTTACATAAACACACATGCGATGCTATATATTACAAAGATTTTTACTATCAGGTATATGTAAATACAAACATTATTTTCACATATTGTTAGCGAAGGTAATAAAAATTAACGTGAATGATACCTAATTGATATCTAAAATTGAATGAAACCGGATAATATTTATTATACAATATATATAATAGATTCATGTAAATTGAGGTGCGAAATTATCTAACATTGATAAAAAAAAAATCTAAACGCCTATTTTTACGCATTCCCAAGAACTTGTAGCAAAATTTACGCATTATGCACCTCTATTAAATAAGAGATCACATATTTGAGATTATAGAGGAAATATTTATTTCCACGTATTCTAAATTTACAATTAAATATCTTTATATCCTACACTGTCCAAAAGTGAAGAAAATAAATTTACAATTTGGCGTCACATCAACGATTTTGTTCTAAGAATATTCCATCGTCAAGTTCGAAGATATATGAATATTAATTTATTATAAAAACAGATTTGTTATGTAACTTATACTTTGTACAGTATAGAATATATATAGTATGAGAAAAATAATTTTAAAGCTATGTAGAGCAATTAAAAATTACAGAAACAAATTGTATTTTCAATAAGTAAGAAGTAATGCCTATACCAATTGAAGCTGGATCTTGAATGTTTTAAATAATTTCATGTGAATTATATACCACGTTTGTAGTCTCTCGAATTGCGCGCCAAAATGGTTTTCCGGACTTAGAAACGTAACTGAAATTGTATTTTGCTAAATGTAAGATATATTAATAGTTTGAAATCAAATTTAAAAAATAAAAATTATATAATAACTTCATGTTTAAAATACAAATACAATTCTTAATACCATTCATTTGCAACTGTTAAATAAAAATAAGTGTTACAAGTGACGTATAACTGACGGGTATACTGTTGAATTTAATAATCTACATTTATTAGAATTATTTTCATAAACATGAAAATGGTTATTTAAGGCAAGGATATCTTACTTCGTTACTGTGATTTCCTTCTTGGACCATCGTGCGTCGCACATAATATAAAAACATCTTACCAAAAGCAAGATAGTACATACGTAAGCATGCTATAATGTATATAACTAGACGTTATAAAGAATAAATGAAGGACTAGGAATCTTAATGGATCCTGATGTACTTTGGTACTTCCTCCGTTTGTGCCAAGAAATGATCCATGTTTATAAAAATGTTCCAACAGTACCTCTTTCTCTACCCATCTATCATATAACCATCTGGATAATTGTTCTGGTTCGCGAGGTACCTATCATTATAAAATATCACGTAACATATTGTTGTGCGTATTTATATTATAAATTATATTTCATGTCAAGTCACTTACCACTGAACTAGGGAAAAGTCGATAAAATAATACCGTCTCACACGGAGGTCTTGAACCAGTTATAATAGTAGGCAAGTCAAGCGGCTTACCTTGAGGATACGCTATTGTTATATCAAGAACCCAACTAATTTCTGGATTAACTACCGTCAAACCTATATAGATACATAATTACATATATATAAAATATATTTTGCAATAATACCACTATAAGTAAAATTTACCACTGATATATGTATATATTGATATATAATAAGATATATGTTGAAAACTGTGAAAGCATTATCAAGTTATATGTTATAATACGTACATATTAATATATTAATAATAAAATTAACATGCAATAATTTATGATACAAAATATAATTTTATACTTGGTCGACTATTCAGGTGTTGATCCTTTGTATTCCTATTCCCTGCTGGTCCAAGGGTATCGAAAATCATCTGCATAGCTCCTACTCTTGGTAAAGTCACATTCTCGAGAATAGGCAGATTATTCTTCTTAGCATATTTTTGCGAGGTCTCCCGTCTTTTACACAAAAAGCCTCCTTCCGGGAAAAGTACCATCCATTTTCTATCTCGTGGTATGTACGAATCTTTGAGATGTTTTTGTAATTGTTTTAAACTTTCTTCCCTTCGTTTACGTCCCTATAGTTATCTAATATATATTAGCTGAAGGTAACAGATAACTCGAATTCTGTTACATTATATTACATTATATTTTGTAAAAAGCAAGTAAATAGTATAAACCTATATTTAATAGATCCTGTATATACAGAATGTTGCCTTGAATTGATGCTATGATTTTTTAGATAATTTCGATGGGTTAACAATAGAACGTTTTAAAAGTTTGTTGGTTTTTAATGAAGAATCGTATAAAAAAAATTTCAAAAAATGATTCCTTTTTTAACCGACGTTAAATTGTTTTTTAAAATAAAATCATATATTTTCCTTTCTATATTCTTATAGTATATAAAAAGTATACAAATTCATTGATATAACATTATGTAACACGTTAATTATTCAATTACTTATACTTGCAATATAATTCACAAATCTATCGTCGATATCTAAAATAGTGAGAAACACATAAACAAAAACATGACTGTAAGAGACATATATAGGAACATACAAACATAAAAATAGTTTTCGTCGAGTCGTGTTGAAATATGTGTAAAATTTAAACATACATATAAAATAGCGACTGATTCAAGGAATATTCTGTATACATTTTTAAGAAACAAATTTGCACTTACCGATATAATGAAAAAATCTTGATGCAATATAGAAACTATCCCAAAATTAGTAAATTTAAACACCCTATCCATTATCCACATTAAATTAGGTAGAACATTTGGTTTGGCGTTAAATGTTGTCATTAATATAGGAACATCACCAGTGCTCTGATGATTCGCTATAACTAATGTTTTTTCGCTTATAATTTTCTGTATGTCATCACCTTGCTCTATTACTGGAGAATAAAAAATTTATTTTCCTCTCTTTTCAATAAACTTATTTTTTTCTAATTTGCATTCTTTCAATAATACTTACTGTCGTAACCTGCAGACCAAGTCCACATTGATACCATTGCCAATAACCAGTGGAAAAATAGGCCTTCGATTCGCCAGTACACTTGAGGTTGATATATTTTTACAGGAAACAATAACATCATCCATACTACATACGTAGGTATGCAATAGACATTGTTTACTATCACAAATGCCGTCCGCACAACACATTTCAGTAAAGTCACTATGTTGCTGATTATTCTACAAAAATATGCTGAATATATATACATATGCTAAATAGAAGTAAATAGATTGATTTATTTGTAAGTCCTATTGATAGTAGACTGTTATTAACAGAATATTATATATTAAAGATATGCATCGGAAATTCCAAACATTTCCTCATGTATATAAAAATTTTCTATCTTCTGTCATAAAAAAGAATATATTTTCAAATTTAGTACTTTAACGAAAATATATGGAAATAATATACAATTCAAAGTGTCATTCTAAAATGTTATAAATAAAAACAATTTTAGATAACATAAGAATTTTTGTTTAAAACAATATAAGTGTAAAACAATGAGCAAAAGCTAAATTACAGTTGCTAAAATATCATAATATTTCAAATAAAACATATTTTGACCAGACAATTAGGTCATTATCAATGCAAGACAGCAAAGCAGCTAGACATGCTTACCGAGCGATTGAATATGATTGGTTGGATTTATAACAACCAATTATGTTCATTTGCTCAGCGAGCAGGCTAGCCGCTTTGTCAATTTGAACGTGCCCAATGTTGTTCCGGTAAATATAAAATTTTATTTTTTTTTATTTTTTGTAACTAGATTAATTGTATGTAATTATAGTTGTTAGAATAACTTGCGTATATAACCGTTAGGATATAATTTTATATTTATCGGAACAACATTGATAATGACCTAATTGTCTGATCGAAACGTATGTTTTATTTTATTTTATTTGAAATATTATGATGTTTTAGCAACTGTAATCTGACTTTTGTTCATATACCCTTGTTTTACATTATATTGTTTTGATACAAGTAAGCTTTATATATTTAGTTTTATTAATTCTTGTTTAATACCTGCATTTTTAAAAACTCTGTTTATTTTTATAATAAATACATATAATGAATATTTTATTAGGTTATCGTATCAAGCACTAAAGATTAGGTTATAATTTGTACTGTTTCTTTTAATTTGATTACGTTATAATTCGTGAAAAATATAAAAAGGATCATATAGTTTAAATGGTAAATTATTTATCAAAGATATACAATAAACAAAATTTATATCGATTATTATACCGTAATTAAAGTATTTTTAACGTATTAGACATATTTTGAAAACATTAAACAAATTTTGAAAAAAATTACTAGTTATTTTATATTACATAGAACTTTATTACTTCAGCTTACAGCCAAGAAGGGACTTGGTTTACACTAAATTTCTTAACCATACTCATTCTTTCATACTGCAAAAAAACCTAACACTATATAACTCTATCTATAATTTTTCACTACGCCACAAATATCTTATTTCTAATTTTTTCGTTTCTGTGCTAATTTAATCTATTCTATAATAATACCGAGTATCACAGTATCGATTCCTCTACCTTATAATATATTATTACAGCTTAAACATAATCTAACATAATATATAAATATTTTTTATATTACATTTAAAAGTACTAGAAAAAATGTAGCAATTTTTTATATGGATAAAAAATTATTTCAATAAGAAATAAATATGTGCTCTAATGAAAATATTAAGAAATATATTTTTTTTTAAATCAGAATTTTTTATTTAAATATTTTAAATATTCAAAATGATATATATAGATTCATTGCGATGAACAGGTTAGTTGTTTTGTAAATAAATAAAATTTTATCTATTTATTTACAAAATAAATAGACAATCACAATGAAACTTATAAATTACTTTTAACATTTACAATACTTGCACAAAAAAACTGAAATTTCTCTTAATGTTGTAAGAAATAATTTAATTTTTAATAACAAATAGACTAAAATAAACTATAAAAATAGATTATTAAATAAAAATATAATCTTATTCAT
>Ga0157364_1007276_pt1 | contig 11459 bp, 1 predicted proteins | sample AttsexASBM2_FD_111476 | JGI IMG/M metagenome (GOLD analysis project Ga0157364, IMG submission 111476) | Fungus gardens microbial communities from leaf cutter ant in Ribeirão Preto, State of São Paulo, Brazil - Atta sexdens ASBM2 | ecosystem: Host-associated > Fungi > Mycelium > Unclassified ...
CAATTTTTTGACTTTGCGATTTGCTCACTTTTTATATTTCTTTAATTTAAAAAAAAATTAAATTTTATGTAACGTTAGCTTAAAGCTTAAATTCACTTCAAAATGATTTATTATTTTTTTAAATTCTGTCTATAGACTTCTAGCATTTACCATTACCCAAAATGAACTCGGTATCTCATAATAAGGGCCTTTCCTCTAATATATATATATGTAATAGTTATGTTTTTCATTAATTTAAAGATTATTTAAAAATAATATCTGCAAAATTAGCTGCAAATTTCATAATGTATTATTTAGACAATGTTCCGTAAAGTTAAAAAAAGAACTCAATTATAGCTGAGTAAAGCAATCTGCGGTAACATGAAAAGATCTAGCTGATTGTGAGAAGTAGACAAGCCGGAGGGAGTGCAAGATGGAAAGTGCGATGATTCGCTAGCAAACTTGGCCTTGTCCTTGCCCTCGTCTCATCTTATGGAACGACTTAAAGAGTTGTTCTCCCTACAGTGCCGATGTACGTGTGCGAATGAATACTGGAGAGAGATGGAAAAAGAGAAAGAAACGTGAGGAAAAGAGATTATGTCGACGTGACAAGAGGTGCGGTCGCGTTAAGATCGGTACAGTAATAACGGCACGTAAAGGCCGCCTCGATTGCGCTAATGGACATAATAACAACGATTTGCTCCGCAAATCGAGGGAGGGTCTTTCCGGTACTACGCGAAGTTGTGTTTCAAATTATAACCCACGACATACGAAAGTTAGTGACCACGTGCATCGAGATAGGAGAAATTATCTCGAGGAACGTATTCATCATTAGCGTACGTCAATTTCCAGCTCGATCAGCGCATTATTGAAAGCACTCGCTAGAGAAGTGTGTTTCTCTTATTAAACCGAGGATCAAATAGTGACGAGAAAGATATCTCTCCTCATGATTGCAGTTGCGATTTGACGCAAAAGATATCTTTGAGGAAGTCTTGGGAAAGTGTCCAAAAGTGCCCTTACTATGCTAATGGAAGATCGCAACAGTCATCAGCTATAAGTAGAAAGAAACCAGAAATTAGCCAGTAACTGGCTAGCAATTTTGATTTTTAATCAGTAATTGTTTGTTTGTAGTAACTGTATAGTAAATCTAGTCAGTTTCTAGCTAGTTATTAATCAGTTTTTAGTCAGTTTTAATTAGCCACAAAATTTATCATCATTTATCAAAATGAGGGATGAAAACTGTACTTATTCTTAACTGCTTTTATATTAATGAATTAAATTATTACTTCTTATTAGTAACAATATTCTATAACAAGTTAGATTATTAATGTGTTAGTCATATATTCGAAAATAGTAATATTATAAATGATAAAAACAAAAGAAAAATGTAATGAATCATAATTATATATGTATTTTTTCAAAACGTTTGACCTTTTTTGTTTTTATCCATTTTTCAAATATTTTCAAATATTATTATTTATTATTATTCCATAATGTCAAACATTATCTTAACCGTCTAACCTAGTCTTCTGATTAGTTAATACTCAGAAAATAACATAATATTCCAAGTTGTACTAGACAGAGACTGGCTATTATTTATGATCTGACTATTTTTTAGCTTTTAACCAGTTTTAACCAGTTTTACCTAACCAAGATTTCCTGATCAATTACCGAATAATTATAACTGCCACAGTAAATTTTAAATAGTAAAAACCGACAGATTCTTAGCCAGTGATCAGTTTTTTCCAGATATTTTTTATTTAGACAGTAATCGTCAATCCAGATTTAGGATTTAGAGATCTTAGGTCAATATTTATAATCGGATCTTATATTTAAGACTGTCTTAAATACAGTCTTAAGATGTCATAAGTCAATCGCAGAGCAATAATATTTTAAGACGATCTCGAAATAAGACTCGACTATGAACCGGCGTTATATTTGGAACGATACCTAGCAAACTACTTATATTGGAAATAAGCTTCTCTACCTACTACTCATTTATCTAAATGTTTCATCTATTTTGAGATAGAAAAATATAACTTCACACCTTTGCTTCTCTTAATTGCTAATCTATCTTCAACGTTTCCGTACAATTTATTTCCGAAACAAGAATAAAGTCGTTATCAACTTATTTAAGAACGATCTTCTGCGAATTTCGAGATAACATGATTTGACGCCTTACCATGCTTTAATTCGTCTGAGCAATTAATCGATAATTAATACCGAGGGGATTCTCGCTTGATCCTCATCGTTCGTAAAGATCTTTACTGCGATTGCGTTAGCTACAAGTGAACACACCTGCTTTCCTAGCGCCTCTGTAGCGCAAATAAAACGATCGCGAGCCACTTAAATAAATGATTCGCTTGAGCGATCGTTATATAAGAGAAAGGCTTATCTTCTGCCACCGGAAGTACCTATTTATACTGTATACACATAGGAATAATTTTCATGGTCGGCAATATTGCCAGAATCGTCCTACTAACTCCTTCAAGTATCTAGCCAACGAGTTTCCTTCGATCTCCTACATCACGATTTATACTCGCGTGGAACGATTCGTGATAAAATACTTTCATTGGCAATCGTGACACAAAGTTACGACTCCGCCCTCGAAATCGACAGATATATCGAGGAAGGAACAGAGCCGTCTCTTTTTTTACGCCGACCGAGCAGCCGACCGATCTGACTTGGACGCTAAGTCTACGCATTGTAATTTTCGCAGTACACCGTAATTATTGGTACCGCTCGCCTAGCACGATATATAGATTGCGATCGTAAAATATTCCCATGACTTTCCCTTCTACCGACGAACGGTGGTGTTTCTAATATGATATCCGGCTGTTATCACATCCGATCATCTTTGTGGATTTTTACATTTTCTTCCGTCGTTTTTCGGATGAAAGTGAATCGATAATTATAAATTGTATGATTATTATAATTACTATAATTATTATTAAATAGTAATTATAATTAGGAGCCGTTTACTTTGATAAGTCGGTTGTATAAACAAAAGATAAGATTTAAGCATATTCATATATACAGCGCAGAGGATGTAGATAAAATAATATATTGCAAAATTTAGCTTTGATGTGCATATCAGTTTGTGTCTTATGATCATGCAATACATGATGCACCAATCGCAACTTTATTACTAAATAAATTATGACTAAATAAGTTGCTAAATAAAAATTAAAATTTGAACAAGAGAAGAAATCTTGATCTTATCAGTATCACATAAAGGATTTAAAAAATTCTATGGTTATTTAATTTTGACGAAATAATATTTTTCTAATTAACTTTCTTGACTCTTTACTGACGTGTACCTAATTTTCATTTCAAGTTTCACTGACCTTCGCTTTTGCATATTCCACTTGCATTATATAGAAAAAGCGAAATATGTTGATCGTTACGAGGAGTCAGTTAATCGTGAAATTTTCCCAACAATCTGAATGCAATTGTACTTAAGAGGCGTGTACGTGAAATGTAATAACGAAATAATTCGATTGCAGTAATGATAAAGAGCGGGTCATTACGTTAAGGCCTTTTGTTATTAAGATCAACGGAGAAAGTGAAATTTTAGTAATAACGCGTACATGGTGCGCTGCAAATTATAGCAGAAGGCATGGTCAATCAGGATACGTAGTCTTCATCCAATTTTTTATGTCTCATTTACCTTTACTAGTTATTTAATAATATAGCTCTAGACACTCTTGGAGCTTTCTAAGTTTTAAATTCATTGAGTATCAATTCTTAGCGTTTATTTGGAAAGATACATCTCACTAATTTATATCTTTGTACATATATATATATATATTTTTTTTTTTTGCATTTAGATACATATATAGTAAGAAAATATCTAATGCATTCAAGGGTTAATGCCATCGCACCTTATAATCTAGCCTTTAAATAAATTCAACTGCATTTGTTGAAAGGAATCACATTGCGTAATATCAGATGCATAACATTATACGTTTTCATTGGGTAAACATGTCCCGTTTCCACACAACGTCACGATCTTGATATTCACAACACATGTACATAAGCTACATATCTGTTTGTAGATCGACCTACGGGGAGCTCTTTGAGTAACCGGCCTGTGCCGCAACATTGTTACGCGGCCTATACGGAGACGCTAGGTAATTGCCACGGAGAATCACGTCACGCTCGCAGACCCAACGAACATCTGCGAAGGTCTTGGTCCGAGGATACCGCTGCATCACGATGCAAAGATGCACGCGTCGTGCTCTGCATGGTTGTTCGACTACATAGCTAATGCACCCTTCTAGTCGGTACAATCGATACCTGGCGTCTTTATTGCAGACGCATCAGAATCAGCCAATTAGTGTCAGCCGTACTATTGCGTTACTACATTGAACTTTGTTGCACCGTTCGATCTTTCCGCTTCTGTTTATTAACTCAAGCTGTATAGAATAAAAGAGTCTTTAATGAGATTCCAATAATTAAAATTTACGCAATATAAAAATCAAATCGAGATAAAAATTGAAATTAAAATATGAGTACGATATAAAAAAATCAAGTTGAAATTTATTGTTAAAATATAATAATCAGAAAAGTGAAGCCCACATGCATTGTCAAAATATAATAATTAGAAGAGAGTAATATTTACATGCGAGCAATTCTGATTTCTATTGTTGTTAAATTTATATCCGGATAAACTATATTTTGTTCAATTTTGTTTAATGAATTTTGAAGCAAAATTCGCAAAGTCTTGTAATGGGTAGCCACATTCTTGTGGAGTCGTGAGAATTTAATCTCTGCTTGTGCTGAGGTCGCTAAATAATGCTTAGTGCTGCTTACACAGATGGTATACTACACAAATATTCCTCTGTTGTGTCAACAAGACCTCGTGACAAGATATTATTTGTTTGCTCATTACGTTAATGATTCAGTAGGAACTTCTGTAATAGCAGTGTCTTTTATATATATGTAATATATATAATGTCTGGTATTTTATATATATGTATAAATTATATAGATATACTTAAATATATTATGACAATTAAATTCTATTTATAAATACAAAATGTATATAACACGTTAAAATGTTACATCATGTTACAATTATTATTGTTGAAAATGCATTTTAGACAAAATGTAAAATAATTCTTGAAAATTATTTTATCGAATTTATAACTCTTTATTAATACAAAGAGAAAAATAGTTTAATTATAAATTTATACACATAATTTTGTAAGTGCAATTTAAATATCCAATTATTTCAATTAAAATTTCAAAGACTTTTAAATTCTTACATTATAAATAATTACAAAATAGACAGCAACAGAAACAGATGTATAACTCCAACATTAAAATTAATAAATCAATATAAGACATAATATGCGACATATTCATTTTTGTATCCGGATAAAAATTATTACAAAATTGTAGTAGGTGCGGGAGTATCTAGGACAATCTATTATCGCTAAATTATTGTTATTAACTGTCATTAAATTTATACGTTAATTTAAATCGAGAGTGCGAACGTTATCATTTAACGCGGCGAGAAAGTATCAGTTACAACTATAGAACCATAATCAAGCTTAATATTACTTATTATCGACATTTTGCTTTTTTCTCTATATACAATGTTTTCTTTTTGTCCTAAATTAAATAAAATTTTTGACTTTACGAATTTTTTATCTGACCTTCATATAATCTCGATTATTATATATTAAAATACGATTTTTAATAAGATTTTTATTTAAAACTATTTACTAAGAAATTTTATGTAAATTGAACAAATATATGTTAATAATAATTTTTATTGAAAAAAGATTTAATTCAAATTTGATTACTTTCAATGTTTGTAAAAGAATCAGTCCGTTAGTTATTATATATATATTGCTGGTCTATTATTTATTATGTATTAAATTATACATTTTAAAAATCGTATACTTGATTAATTTAGGTGTCTTTAATGGCATTCTAACTATTCGAAGCTGTTTTGGAGCAAATGATATTATTCGGTTTAATCATTGCATCTATTCGAGAGCATATTTCGCAGAATGGTATACGAATTATGCGGTCTTATCGGATATAAGATCTCCGGGCGGTATGTGAATTATATATCCCGTAATGGTATAGTTACGTCTGGGTCATTGCCACTTGTCGGGAAAGAGAGCTTATTCTGCTCCTTTCTCTGCTTCATATTTTTCTCATTTTTATCCATCGGCTGGCAAAACGAGCGGTAGTTCGATCATTTGCCTGTTTCTGCAAGATTACACTTCGTCCTTTGTCCGCGAGCGAACGGATCTCAAAAAAGTCCTGATTATAGAGAATTATGTATAGCCTTGCGATACGCCATATTATTTGCCTGTCTGGAATAGTTTCCGAAGTGTTGTATATCATCGTTATTTAACGTGACGCCAGTCATTGCAAAGTTATGCAAAGGCAAACGCTTTCCTCCCAGGGGGGAAGTTCGTAATTTCATAATAACGATTACATTGTCTAGGTAAAACGTTATGTAATGAGAACTGCACGGAGCGGGAAATGACGCCGAGCCAATTGATACGATTATTGACGCCGGCAGAACTTTTCTAAGCCGATTATATAAGCAATTAAATTTTTTACAAACTGAAATGTGCTTTAATTATCTCGAGAAGATACTTAATATTAATTAATTAAATTTGCTAAATTTTTTTGTTTGACTATTACATTATTGCTTCGTATAATGGAATGCATTTTTTATTATAATTTCCTTTATTTGTAAAAAAAAATACAATTTCCGTTGTTATAAAATATATAGTTATTCAGTTATTATAAATATGTACAATATAAAATATGTATAATATAACAATTATATGTAAAAGTTTCTTTCGTTCTAGATTTAAGTTTCTTTCCTTTATTAAAAAAAAAATAGTATTTTTCTATTTATGAATAACACATTATAGTGTATATTAACATCTTTAGAATTACTTGTCAGTAAATAAAAGTGAAAACAAAAACGATCTTCGGATAATGAAAATTCAAATTAATAATTTTATCACTTTTAGGTCACATAAAATTATAATGCGTTAATATCTTGTCATTCATTTTTTTACGTCAGTGTTATTTAGTATAATATGCAATGTCTTTATTCTATTCTTCTCCTTGTAATGTGATACTACATCTAAATGTCATATCCAAGCGACATGCTTTTGTAACATATGATTAACAGAAAGTTTTGATCGCATAGTTATGACATGGAAATTCATTGCATGCGAATGAAATTAGCGCATAAAATTTATTGTTACCATAATAAGGACTTATCGGATACATCTATACAATTTTTAACTTAATTTGAATTTATACTTTATTTTATTAATTTAAATTTGTCCTTTTTTCTAGAAAAAAATTTCAAAGAAGAATTGTTTCTTATAACAATTTAAACATTATAATAATATCCTTGTTAATTAAATCTTGATAAAAATTTTGATAAAAACATTATGTTTAACTTAAAGTACTTATTATGAATCATGTTTTTAATTTTTATTTTTAAATTTTAATTTTAATTTTTGAACGATTAGTTTATTATTAGTAAATTATTATAATTTTTTGATATTTCTTTTAAAAAAAAAAAATTGAATAAGAAAAAGATATACACATTCAAAAAATATAATGTTTTCCCAAGGAATATTGTTGACATAGAACCGCTAAATGAACGTCAAGTTTTTATACAAACAGTGTGACATGAATTACAGAGAAAAAGAACATGTAAGTATACGTAACATGTACTTATATAATTAATTGAGTCTTTAGATATACTATTCATTTTTTTAATTGAAATACTAATTAAACTAACACATGAATATACTTTATAAACGAGTCTGCCCTTTTGCAGTTGCTGTACCATCACATAATTGACGTACCATCATTTATCACCTGACTCATAAGTACGAAGGATCATCTTCATAGTAGCTATCGGTAGGTTGTTGGAGTTTAACCGGCGCACACGGAAACGTAATTCTTTTCATTACGATCAGATTGCTTGATGGACTGCTTGTGAAGACTTGGATCCACATAGAAAGATATCTGCGTGTTTTATATTTTACATCATGGTGAAATTAGATAAGATGTATTGCGGTATAATCAATCAAAAATCAACTCTAAATACTACTTTCATTTTTCTATAATCTAAAATTTAATATTAGATGTATATTTTTTAATATTTTCCAACACCTTAATAATTAAATACCTCAATGTGATAAATTATATTATTATTTTGATTCTACTTATGATTGTGTTTCAAGACCGAAAAAGATTTTGGCGCACAGATTGCAGAATATACAAATTTATACAAAAATATTTAAGCACTAAACTTTGCTTTGATCGAATTTTCTTATTTAATTAGATTTATTTAATTCCATTATGATTTTACACTAAATTAAAACGAAACCTGATTTTGACAAAGTTTGATAAAATTTTGACAAAGCATTCATGTTTCGTTTATTTAATAAATTTAATTTTAATAAAATTAACTCATAAACAATCGTCAGTATTATTTCACAATATAGTCGTTAGACTGTATCATGTGGAAAGCTAAATGAAAAATTTCACGAGATGGTTTGCTATAATGAGTCAGCATTACAAAACGGGTTGAGTTCGTCTCTGAAAGAGAATTCATTCGAAAAGGCGAGTCCCGTTTATAACGATCGCTCGAGGCAATGATCGGTCAACCGCCCGCGCAGAATCGATTTTGCCTCGATTTGACCGATTATCTACGTGCCAGCGAAGTGATGCAGAAAGCGTGACACAGTTTTCGACGGCTGAGACAGCTGCTTCGGAAATAGAGAGTGGTCGGTCTGTTTCGCACACGGAGATCCAGATAGACTTCCTCTTTACGTCTGCATCCGTGATGTTTTCACCGACGAAATTACCTTTCGCCTTCGCCTTTGTGAATCGGAATACACGTACTACTGCGGTCTTTCGGTAATCAATTAATAATGAGATCCGCATTGAATTTCGTAAAATCACCAATTCGTATCTTCGACATTTCTTCAAATAAAAATTGAATATAAAAAAATCAGGTTAATCGAAGAACATAATATTTCCCGAAGGAATGTTGTGTCATTTGATATTTAATAAAAATGCTAAATGTATGTCAAGCTTCAAGATCTTTAAAATCATATTTTACTGATAGTATAATAATGGAAATACATATCTTTAGAATAAAATAATAAGAATTAAAGATACGTGGACGAAATTATTTCTTTATTTTCAAATTTCAATATTTGTTAAAAAGATTAATATTATAATATTATAATATTTTTAGAAAATTTCTTGAAGTACTTTGTATATAAATGTATCTTATTAAAATGTACTTTAAAATATTTAGTGAAATTATATTATACATTAAAAATAAAAGAGTTTGTCAATTAGACTTATGACAGTATTTTATTAATTATTCATATTTATAACTCTTTCAAAAATGATTTTACACCAAAACAGAGTTTGAAAAACTCTACGTTTTTTTTTTACATCGGCGATATTTTAAATGTTTTTAAAGTATATATTTTTTTTTAATTTTTTATATTTTTTTAACAGAATACAAATGATTACAGAATATAGTAAGCAAATAATTCAGTCTGCAAGTTTTTTGATCAGCGCATTCGTGATGTAAGAAAAAAGCGACGATATCTCCTTCGACCTTGTCGTACAGTATTACCATTCTTCAACCGATAAAGAGAGGATGGCATTAAGCAGTCAACGACCGGCAGAAAAGCCACCGAGCTAGTTTCGTAAGGCCGTACATCGCGCCGCCGGACTCGCCCAATGTCAAGTGCACGCGTTCAAGGCACTCTGGCTTCATTTCATTTAATGTTGACTTAATGGCCCGCCTGGAGTGCACAATCGTTACGCAAAGAAGTTCCGACAGGGTCATTTAACTTTAAACTCAGCAAAAGCAAGAAACGAAAAATATATACACACGAATATACACACATGTACAAGAATACGTACGAATAAGCTAATATAAATGTACAGTATGTAATGTAATTTATAATGTTACATAAACGAAAAAATTCGATATTATTGTATTTTATGATAAAATTCTTAATTTAATTTAATTTTATATTGTTTTAAACGTAATGTTTTAAAAATAAAAAGCGAATTCTTAAAGCCAAAAGTATTTAAAAATGAGAGAAAGAGAAAGAACTTGAAAAATGGCCTTTAGTAGTACGCTGAAGATTCATGTCAGACGTTTCACTTTTTAATCAGTATCATTCTACTTGTATTAGACACTGGAAACAAGATTGATACTTCGATAGATAATAATATATCACATATCATTATTATTATTATTATATTGATCGGAATAAATGAATGCATGTGACAACGAGTGAAGCTCTCTTTATGGAGATGTGCACGAAAGAACACGAGTTCTTACTACGAAGCAATTAAACTGATTAACGAAATCATAGTAGTTCCTTTCTCTGCAACCTACTAATTAGAAACCTTGGCTTGTAGTTGGCCCACCCTGCAGATCACCAATCACGAAGATGCATCGCGCTTGTAATCATTTGCAAGTATGATTGCTAGTTGTACATTCTAGGGTCGTTAATTGTCAATTCGCATGTTACGTTTTATGAACGAAATCGATCGTCGAGCGAAATTGGTTGGGTATACAAGCTATATTAAATATATTATATTTTTACAGTAATTCTCTTTTAGACTAAGAAAAAGTTGTTCATTCATTTGACCAAATTAAATCAAATATTTTACTTAAATGCGTACATTCTCCAATCAAAGAAATAAAGACTAAATTAATTTGAAACTAATTCGAATTGACTCTTGAAATATTAACACAATAAAAAATAAAATAAAAAACGAGCAAATAAGAGTAGTAATTGGTGAATATCATAAATACATATATTTTGATCTACTGATCTATTATATAAAATACCAAACTGAACGTTTCGGCCATGTATTCAAGCCATCTTCAGTCCCTAATCATAATAATAATTATTCAATCTAATGTTTGTAACGTAGTAGAAATCTAGTGCAGCAAATAAGTCTCAACAGATTCCCATGTCTGAAGTGTATGTAAGTGTCAATTAGCTGATTAGCTAAGTGCGAGTTAAATTAGAAATAATCATTAAAAAGAACAGTTACTAAAAAAGAAGGAAAACTTTAAAGAGACTTACCTACTGCAATTTAATATATTGTGCAAATCATAATTGCACAATATATTAAATTAAATAAATTTAAATCACAAAAACAGATAAAATTAAATTAAATTTCTTAAAAGAAATAACAACAAAAACATAACATTAGTGTCAAAGTAGAGTCAACTAATGTAAGAGTAACATTAAGTAATAAATATTCTAAGAGAGGAAACAACAATATTATCAAAAATCGGATTGAAAAAAACAATATAGATAGCCATTTAAGTATAGGTACACCAATAAAAAAATAATTATTAAAATTTATTAATTATGTTCATATAAGAACTCCGTGACTGATTTTAAATTTAGGCCATTTTCCTG
>Ga0157364_1007277_pt1 | contig 11458 bp, 4 predicted proteins | sample AttsexASBM2_FD_111476 | JGI IMG/M metagenome (GOLD analysis project Ga0157364, IMG submission 111476) | Fungus gardens microbial communities from leaf cutter ant in Ribeirão Preto, State of São Paulo, Brazil - Atta sexdens ASBM2 | ecosystem: Host-associated > Fungi > Mycelium > Unclassified ...
AAATATATATATATATATATATATATATATATAATATAAATATATATATATAAAATAGTTAACTTTATCTGTCATTCAAATTTGCTCGTTCAAAAATTGATCTTTATTATTGTGTTTGCTTTTGCTTTACACACGTTAATTTAAATTGGTGATGCTGAAATTAAATATTATCCAAAGCTTCATGATGAATTCTTGGTTTCATTTTGGATTCTTATCACGTTCAAATTTGACAATTTGTTACTCAATCCTGACACACTGAGAATTAATATATAAAATATAAAATGTATTGGATTGCTGAAAATGACTCAAAATTGATTTAATTCGTTCAATCAACTGTGAGATGACATCATGATATCGCAATAAAAATTTTTAACTAAAGTCTACTACTTTATTGCGCACCATTAACAGCACTGTACTCTCATTAGTCTTGTTTGTTTCTCCTTTGATTGTTTAATTTGAAGTTCATTTTTTAAATTTCAACTTTTATTTTAAAAAAAAGAATCTAAATATTTTATAATTGTTTTTTAAAACAATTATAAAATATTTGTATCTTAAGTTGAACTTGTTTCATTTTTGATAAATATTATTTAGAAATTTGATTTTGACAAAACTGTTGTTATTTTAGCGCAATTACTGCAAAATTTTCGTCAATTTATAATACATTATTGTCAAGTGTTTCCACTTAAGCGATCTGAAATTTCCTTTTTTTTTCTAAAAATTTCCCTTTTTTTCCTCTATTTTAAAATTTCCCTGTATTTTTCTTTCTATAAATATATTTTATTGTCTTAGATTTTATTATTTTAAGAACAATTCAAACGTTCAAAAATTCTTTGTTTCAATATGAAAATTTAAAAGTTTCATATTTAAAATATTTATTTTATTTTTTATAATTAATTATTTATGTAATTAATTTTTGCCATCGTATTAAGTTTATCGAGTGCTTAACCCAGAATAAAAAACAGATTAAACTCTATATTTAATAATATTTATTATAAATATATATTTTTACGAATATTGAGAATATATGTATAATAATATAGTGAATATCCTTTATAAACTGTAATATTTAGAATGCGTTCATTTTTTACGTTCACGCTTATAAGCGCTGTTTTTAATCGTTTATTTTTATTTCTCGTATGCTGTAAAGGCTCTTGTAGTATGAAGCAACGTTATTCATTTTTTATTTCATTTTTTATAAGCAATTATATAAGTATAATAATAGATAAAAAATAATTTAGTCCAATATTATTATTTGGACAAATGTCAACTCTTCTGCCGGTAGATGATAACAAAAAAGATTATGATCCTCATAGTGAAAATACCAAAATATGTATATTATATAAACACGTTACTAATTATTTATTCTTAGATTATATCGCACATTCATTGCGTTTACTTTTGACCATAAGTGTCTTCTAAGTGCTCACTGCCCTATCTCAACTGGACGAAGTGCTTGTGAGCAGTATCTATGACATCATGATGACGTCATAAATATTTCTGTGGTCTTTCTCTGAGCACTTACAACCGGAAAAATGAATACTTGTATAAATGGTACTTGTTAGTACTTAAAGTACTTAAAGTTACGTAAAAAGTAAACACACCCTTAATATTTTTCTAGCTTGAAATAATTTACTTTATTTGTAAGAATTGAATTGATAAATGCGCTGATTAAATTGATAAGATACATAAAAAAAAATGTTTTTACGTTAACATTGGTTATTTGCTCAGTTTTATATTTATCTCAAATTCAATTGTTAATTATAGAGATAGTTCTATAATAACAGATAGTCCAATAAAAAAAGATATAATATATTCTTAAAATATTAAGTAAATATTATAAAAGAGAGGCAAATTATATTCATATAATTCTAGGAATATTGTATACCTAGGAATATTGTATGTTTGACCGTGGAGATTCGATAATATCTCGATGCTAAGACAAGCGCAACGTCATGGCGTAAAACACTGTCGTCCGGCGCCGTGCTCCTTTACGCGAGCCATATACATAGTATCTTTAGACTAAGCATTGTCAGAAATTTGAAGAATAGGGATAGTCCTCATTTAGAAAAGGACGCACTCACTTGGCTCTCTTGCATTCTTTCTCGTTTCGCGTATAAAGTGTATCTCTGAAAGAGGGGGTTGAAAGAGAGAAGAGGAACTAAAATATAATGTAGCTTAGAGTCAGATTGGCGAAGAGAGTCTCATATATGTTCTATGAGAGTCCCATGACGAGCGCGAATCAGGATGTGTTTCGTCTCGGATGTTACATCATCCCAAATTTTTGTTAGCCAGGTTGGACCGCCGAGCTTCTTCGTGCTTTTGATCCCCTCTCTTAGAGGTACACTTTATATGTAAGCGCGAAACGAGAGAGAGCTGAGGTCAAATGAGTCTTTTTCTACAGTGAGGACTACTCTCACTCCTCGAATGCTGGTCTAGATATACTATGTTTATGGCCTTATGGTATTTATATTGACGATCAAATCGCAAAGTTTGTTTTTTTAAAGATTTTAAAGAACACCGAAGATAATCCGATAAGAGTTGAATCATATGTTTTTATGTATTATATGTATTTATAATGTATTTATAATTTTATAATTATTTTTATGTACTTTTAGTTATTAAATATTAAGTTGATTTCCAATAATTATCATCTAATTGTGACTCGTAACTTTTGATTCTAAATTAATTTGTATAATTTTATACAAATTAATTATTTATACAAATAGCTTCTTTAGAAATGAAAAGGAAAATATACCACATCATAATACTAATAAAAGAAAATAAGTCCGACAGTAGAATACGCAAGATATAGCAAAAGCAATAGAAACCATCTGCAATAAAGAAATGGGATGGTTAAAAGCAATGAATGTGCCACAAAGAACTTTACGACGGTTAGCTGATGAAAAATATGATTCTCTCGAAGAAGCTGCTTCTTGTAAACATGAAAGGTTCCCTATATTTAATGTTAAATTAGAAAAGGAGTTTGTTCATTATTGTTTTGTAATGGAATAAAATTTTTATGATTTAACAAGGAAGGATTTACGTAGAATGGCATTACAATTAGCCATTAGAAATAAAATAAAGCATCCTTTTAATATAGCTGGCAAAAAATGACTCACTTCATTTTTAAAGAGGCATTCTAATTTATCAAAAACCTGAACAAGAACATCTTTTGTCAGAAAAGAAGGATTTAATAAAAAAAATGTAAACAAATTTTTTGACTTATTGAATGCTGCTTTTGATAGAGTATAATTATTCACCAGTATTTTTAATGTTGATGAGATGGGTTTGTAACTGTTGTGCCAAGCAAAACTACAAGTTATTGGACGAAAAGGTAAGTATCAAATTGGTAAGTGTCAATTGGTAACAGCGGAAAGAGGATCTTTAATAACAACTGTTTGCGCGATGAGTGCTGCTGGAACATTTGTTCCCCCAATGGTTATATTTCTAAGAAAAAATATGACAAATATATTAATGAAAGGTTCCCCTTCTGGTTTAATCGATGCCATCAGGATGGGTACAAATTAATTTATTTACTTAATTAGTTTCATTTTATTAACAAGACAAAACTAAGTAAAAATGATCCCATCTTATTATTACTTAATGGACATTATAGTCATACAAAAAAATGTTGATTTAATAGATCTTTCGAAAAAATATTTTATAAAAATAATTTCATTTCCTCCACATATGACATATAAATTTCAGCCACTGGATAAATCTTTTATGGGCTCATTAAAGATATACTATTCGGAAGAAATTAAAATGTGGACGCGTACAACAGCCGATTCAATATGATATATTATGGATCTAGTTGGCCGTGCTCACATGAAGTATCAAATTATTGAAATTGCTATCAATGGCTTTAGAATAACAGGAATATACCCTCCAAATCGCAACATTTTTTCTGATATAAATTATATCTCGTCTTAAGGAGAGATGGAAGAAGTACATTCTGAAAATGTTTTGCCTCTAACTCCAGTGCTTGAATCTAATGAAATTTCTATTAACAGTAATATACTTGATGAACCTTCCTGTTCTAAAATATCATTTATTGAATCACAACCATCTACATCATATGAAATTTTTCTATTACTTAAAAAGTGACAGAAAATTTCAAATAGAGACTGTAAATTTTTGGAAGCACAGGTTATCACATCATGTACATATCGAGAAAAATTAAAACTGACTGATTAATAAATAAGAAGAAAGAAGATTGAAAGAACAAGAGATCGAGGAAGAAGTCGAGAAAAAGATAGTATATACTGTCAAAAGATCAGTTTATTATCGAGATAAAAATGACATTTTCCTTCTCTATAGAAACATCATCTGATGATTTAAGTATTGTACATCAATAGATTGTACAAACAACTATACAGTTTGCATTTTTTGCAATGCACTTTATTCTAAAGATATTGATGGAGAAGAGTGGATTCGATGTATGTCTTGTGAAACAATGGGCACATATTCAATGTTCTGGTATACAGAACTATTTTATTTGTGACTTTTGTCAATAATATCTTTATATCCGTTTTTACAGTTATAAAAGTCATTGTTTGAAAATATGTTAATAAAAATATTAAAGACTAGATGTACATTCAGTACAACATGTGATACATACTTTAATGCACAAGATAACTATTTTATTTGTGATGTTTCTCCATTTAAAATGTTTTATTTTCTAGTCTTTGACTATGCTTTTCTAACTTTGCCTAACTTGAATATGCCATTTAACCATAAAGGATTGAAACAGTCATATAAATAATATTTTAGTTTTGTATTATTAAAACGTAACTATTTTATCTGGAAAATTTGTTTAAAATCTGTAATCTTTCAGCTTTCTGTAGCTTTTTAATATGATATTTAAAGCAAGTACAATTATATAGTTTCTTGTTTGTAATTGAAAGAATATATTTGTTATGTACAATAAACGTATTAATGCACGAAATAACTTGTCTATATTTGATTTGAAATAAATTATTTATTTTTTAAATAAATTGTTTATTTACATAGTTTAGTGGCCTTTGGTTTAAAATTACTTATTTCACATATTTACACAAAACAATCGAATCTGGCAGAAAAAAGCGTTTCATCTCACAAAATCAAATATTAATCATTACAATTTTTTTTGTCGAAATGAGTCCTTGGTTGAGGATTAGTTTTTGTGCCTTCTATCATTCCGCGCTTTAACACATGTCTCTAAAGCCCAAGGACACAAAAAGGCCGTAAGATATAAAATAGTAAGAAAATCGTTAGAAAATAGTAAGAAAATAACATTGGATTCGCTACTGGCCTTACAATCTCTACCGTGATTGACCAATTCACTTACTGATTACGTCTTACAGTTTTTGTATATGCCATGGGCTTAAAAATCGTTACAATTAATTATTATTTAAGTTAGAGTATCTTTCATGTTCCCGAAATATATGACATAGGTATATGAGCATGCGCGTGGTCACATGCGCATGCTTTGTGACCATATACGCATATGTCAATTTTGGAGCCCATTTTCGTCAGACGCTCGTTTTTACCTATTCTATGAAAAAATTATTATAAAATTCTTAATGAAGAGCTGCTATAGAACATTGATATAGAAGACACTTTCTACATTTACATTCATATTTCCAAAGTTTTATTTTCAGATTTTCCATAAAATATAATCTAAAAACAAAGTAATATGTCGGTTTCGCTGATTTTCCTCTAATATACGTTTCAACCTCTAATATACGTTTCACCTTCTATTCAGTCATTTTCAATATTCTAACAAATTTTTTAATTTTTCTTAATTCTTTTTTATTCTTAAAACGTTCGTGCACGTGAATCAGGATCTACATAGAGTCGATTGCTGCCATTACTTCATCGATAATAGCGCTATTTGAAGAACACAAAACGAAATTTTATTTTATTTACTAAGATACGAGCAATACATCACACAAAATTCCAATAGTATTCTTATAATATTTTTATACGGACACTCTAGTTATATTTTTGCAAGATTCACATTACATACGTGCAAAATTCATTATGTAATCTGTGTGCAAGATTCATGTAACATGCTCATAAGATTCATGTAACATGAGTGTAAGATTCATGCAAGATTTTTTATTTACCTACATCGTATGCGATATATTCTTATACGATCTTGTATGTTCCTGTCCGAAATTCGTATATGAAAATTCTCTTGGAAGATTTCACAAGAATTTTTCTTGTAATTTGCAATAGAGTATCGACGGGTGATAATGCGCGACGCGAGTAGGCGCGGAATAAGCCGACGAATTTAATTATCGATCAGGCGATGAAACTAAAAATGGTAAGTGCTACCGAATATCATTTTAATTATAAAAATCTATATTCTTTCCCAATATATGCATTTATTTATAATATCAATTTGTTTAAATAAAACAATAATTTTTAATTACATAAGTGTCCTTCTTTCAGTAAAAGATACGCTGTAATGTCTCTTTTATGACGTGGTTATTTTCTTCATATATATATATATATAAAAAGATGTTTTCAATGTACTAAACTTCAAAAACATATTTGACGGGAGATGCTACCGCGTCTCCTGATCAAATTTCCTGATAACAAAGCCTGTGGAGACAGATTTTAAGTAGAGTTTGCTATCAATGATTGCAAGAAGACAACAAATTGTACACATAATTTGTATTATATTTGACATTGTCAGTAAATTGCTGTCAGAAATATGACAAAGCTTGCTAGACATGCTATGCCAGCAGATTGATGACAGAAACTAAAATTCTGCACAGCCTGACTAACAGATTGAGAGCAAAACTTGATTGATCAAGTAAACTCTGCTCGATTTTTGTCACCAATCTGCTGATACAGCATGTTTAGCAGACTTTGCCATATTTCTGATAACAATTTGCTGACAATGTCGGATATAATAAACTCTGTGTATTTGTTGCCGTTATGTAATTTGTTGCTTTTCTGCAATAAATAATTAGTAACAGACTTTGCTCAAAATCTGTCTCCGCAGGCTTTACAATCAGAATAAATATATGTACTATGACATGACAATTTTTGTCTGTCACTGTCGGGAATTGTCAATGGCGGACTCGCGTCTTCTCGGCTCGGAGGGCGAGCGCGCACACGAGCGCACCTGCGAATGTGCGCTACTCCTTTAATTATCTATTCTTGGTTAATAATTCTTTCTCTGTTCGTTAAGATTTTTTTTTCTTTAATGATTAGTCTCATGATTAGAATTAGAATCGCTACAGACCGCGCTCGGCAACAATTTCCTGCTGTAATTGTTTCATCTCACCATGGAGAGAAGAAGGACTACATCACTAGGAAGAAACAAAAGGCGATCCTACGCTGGAAGGCCATCCATCCAGAAGCCCACAGGTCGTATTATTTTCATATTTGCTTTATAATTCGCTGCCGCCTTGAGCATTGTTACACCGCTCACCTCTTGCAGAGTGCGATGGAAGGCGAAAACTCCCAACAGCCACCAGAAGAACCGTATGAATGTCCGTCGGAGGCATATGCGCGGAGTCGATAAAAGAGCTAAAGGACATCCCGCGCCTGAGAAAATTAGGGGCCAAAGGCGAAAAGGGAGCTCATGGAAAATTATATTGCGCGGTCTAAAGAACAAGGATTCGCGGCCGCGAGGATAGCGTAATTGACGAGAGCCAATTGGCGTGACAACTCCCTATAAGGAAGAAGGGGGCCGAACGGCGGTGAATCCGTTTTCGGGCTTCACTCTTGCTGTGACTGAGCCGAAGCGTTGTCAAGGATGTACAAAGTCGCCGCCGACTAGAGTTTTCGAGAATCGTTGCCGTGAGGAGCATTGACGAGAAGGATAGCGGAAAGATTTGGATGTCGAGAGTGAGATGAGCGTCGCTGCTGTAAAGCTGTCGATCCGGGTTCATAGCTTCGGATCGCACAAGAAAGCTCACGTCGCGGAAAGCGGCCAGTTTAATGGCTACTGTGTCATGGAATTTTGAGACACGTGCCACCCTTCCAAGTAATTTGGTGAAATATTGTAATTTAGTAAAATATTAGTTAGTTATATTAGTACTAGTCGAGTCGTGCTTACCTCTCTCGTCGAGTCATTTTAGATTTTATATTGTATCGTTTATGTCATGCTGAAATGATTATTGTGATCATGTGGGTTAGCCCTTTCGGGTTAGCGTTCGGCTTCACGTCGATACCCTCCCGGATAGCGTGCATTACTTCGAATACGAGTTTTGGTGCGCTGTCGAGAGGTCTTGTAAATAATCAGTCGTCATTTATCAGTCACCTGCAAAGACGACCGCGGAGAGAAGTCAGAGTTCGTAGTCTAGCGTACAGAGTTACCCGTCCATTAGAAGTAAGTCATCGTTATTTTTCATGAAAGTAGATTATATCGAGTCCAGCGGAGGGAGCGAAGCTCTGGATATTGTATGTAAAACGATTTACTAAATATAATTGTTCTTTATTTCTTTATTATCTCATGTGTGATTCTTACAGTCTACCTCTTTCCCTCCGACAATTTTCCTTTGACGATCCACCCCTGTCGCGAATTTAGTATGAGTAAAAATAGAAGAGATTATCGAAAGAGTGGCACGTTCTCTTGTATCTGGCACTCAATTTATTTAGCGAGAAACTCTAATCTTTGTGGAAAATCTACCTAGCTATCGAGATATTACGCTTTCGAATGCTAAAAGTTTTTAAGTCAGACGAAATCAAGGAGTATGCGATGAAGTTGTGTCATCGCTCACGAGCACGATTACAGTACATGCATATTATATGAATTAAATAAATATTCGTTGTTTCGAATATACGTGGGTCGTTTGATAAGTTTGTAAATTTCCATGAAATGGCGCTACAATCCATTTGATGACACGACATCTCGAAAGATCCACTCTTCGAACCCTTTCAGGCCAAATTTCAACCAGAAAGGACGCATAGTTCACATTTGGTAATCATTTGAAGCGAGATTGGCGCGCAAAAAAGTGCTCTTCCATCAAGATGCGCCGTCCCACAAGTCGACCATTGCAATGACAAAACTACGAATTGGGCTATGAATTGATTCCTCATCCACCCTATTCTCCGGATTTGGCCCCGTGTGACTTCTTTCTGTTCCCAAACTTAAAAATTTGACTCGGTGGGAAGAAATTCTCGTCAAATGAGGAAGTCATTGTCGCCGTCAATGAGTATTTTGTAGACTTTGAGACAGCCTACTTCAAATGACTACCAATATGAACTATGCGTCCTTTCTGGCTGAAATTTGGCTTGAAGGAGTTCGAAGAGTGAATCTTTCGAGATGTCGCGTCATAAAATGGATTGTAGCGCCATTTCATGGAAATTTACCAAACTTATCAAACGAGCCACGTATACTGTCAATAATGAAAATTTATAGTATACATAACTACAGTGAACTACAGATTTTCTAACAGATTTTCTAACAGATTATCTACAATTTACGTTAGGTATATTATAGATTTATAGTACTGGTCCGATATATCAGTGTATATCGAAACAATGAATTATTTAATTCATATAATATACATGTACATATATACCTAATCTAACATTGTACTATGTCTAAATTTATTACCAATAAGGCGACTAAAGGACTTCTAAAAAATATCGTAGAGTATCTAAAAGATGCCTTGTAGAATGTTTAAAAGACGTGTAATAAAGCTACTAAAAGACATCTTAAAGAGCATTATTATTTCTTAGCTTATGGTACACAGTATATACTTTATCTATGGATACAATCATACAATATATTTTTGGTTATAAACGGTCGTAAACGTAACTGTTTTTGACGCTCATCAATTGGCATTGTAATGTTTTTCTTGAGCACGTTAAATTTTCATGATAAAAAGATCGAAAGGGTGAAGTTCATCATAATAATGAGTATCGTATAGTGCAGCGTAAACAAAAATTTTTAATCAATCGATGAAACAAAGAAGAAGAAAAGTTTATTGCAAAAGCTACGAAAAAATTGGAAAATTGTTCTAATTTGTCGGTACTCGAAGATAATAGTTATTATTAGTCGATTCCATTTCGAGGTCACCTCACTCACAAAAATATATGCGACAAACTAATATTTCCAACAAGTCTCGAGAAAGGCGATGGAAAAATCCAATAGCACCTGCAGAGCGTTTCTGCAGGAATGAGCAGTTTCGCCGCGACACACCTCGAGGTATCTTACGCTCACGGGGAACGACGGAGAGGCCCACTCATCCTTCAGAGCGTGCGTCTCGCCTCCAGACACACGCTCTGAAGGATGAGAATTAGATTTAAATTAGATTAGGATTAGATTTTGGCTTATACATAATAACAGAGACTAGGTAATTAGATAGCCTCTTGCCTTATTGGAACAAGCCGGTCTTATGTGGGACGGCGATTCAAAACTCGGAACGATAAGTTACGAATCAAACGCACAAGGTATCTAACCGACGCTCAAACCCGAAGACAACAGTGTCGATTATTTTCTTCTTCTTCTTGTTGTGCCTATCCAGTCCGGATGTTGGCTACCATCACTTTGCCGCCATTCTGAATACCGTCCCGAGATCGACCTCCCGAACCAAATCTTCAAGTTTTTTAACCAGGGTATCCGTCTCCTGCCCGATCCTCTTTTGCCGTAGATTTTGTCCTGAAGGATGCACTACAGTAATTGGTATCTAGACTCTTTTCACATAATATGATCTAAGTATTGCAGCTTGCAGCACTTGATAGTATTGAGTACCTCCTTCTTCTTGCCCCTATTCGACGCAGAATCTCGACGTTGATCATCCTTTCCAGGACACTTGCAGCATTCTGCGATAGAGTCACATCTCAAAGGCTTCCAGCTTCCTCTCCATCGCCTTGGTCAAAGTTCACAACTCCATAGTAGAGGACCGAGAAGACGTAGTCCCTCAGGAAGTTGACCTTGATGTTCATATTTAAATCGTGGCTCTTCAGTACCAAGATATGTGTATTTATGGATTTTCTCAATATAATTCCCGTTGTTAAGGTAATCGTACGGGATAATCTTTATTGATAATCAATTAGTTTAATTTTGTTTACGTTAATATCTAGACTGTACTATTGATTGACTAGCGTAACTCATACCATGTCTTGCAAATCCGCTAGATTATCCGTGAAGATAACTGTACCATCTGCGCATCTAATATTATTAAGCCTTTGTCCATTGAGGAGGATTTCTCAGAGTTTTTAATAATTTCCCGAAATATGAACTCTGAGTAAATATTAAAAAGGAGAGGAGACAGTCCTATCTTCTCCCCCTTCAGGATTCTAACCGACTTCGTATTCTCATCTTGTAATTTGACAATGACTTCTTGATTCCAGTACAAGTTATCACAATCACTTTTATGTCCTTCTTATCTTATACTTTATAACATCTCTACATCTTCAGGTGTTGGACTTTGTAGAATACCTTCTGGTAGTCAACAAAGCAAGCATACATATCACAGCTCATGTCTCTGCATCTTTGGAATAGGAC
>Ga0157364_1007278_pt1 | contig 11458 bp, 4 predicted proteins | sample AttsexASBM2_FD_111476 | JGI IMG/M metagenome (GOLD analysis project Ga0157364, IMG submission 111476) | Fungus gardens microbial communities from leaf cutter ant in Ribeirão Preto, State of São Paulo, Brazil - Atta sexdens ASBM2 | ecosystem: Host-associated > Fungi > Mycelium > Unclassified ...
AAAAAATTGCAAAGCTTAGATAGTCATATAAAGTCTTACTTTACTTTATTTTTTGACAACTTTAGTGTACGAATATACCAGAAGAAAAGCAGAACTTAAGGCACTTGCATCATCTGAGTACGATCTGTGAGACATTTCCGATCAGTGTGAATGGCGGCAACCTGTCGGTGCCAGAATTGATTAAGAAGCGAAAAGTGAGAAGAAACACAGATGCGGGTCACGCACGCAACTGCACATGCTCGTACGAACGATGGACAGTTCCGCAGTGATTGAATTTTTCAGCTTTACTTCGGGAAAATAACGCGGAAACTTTCAACAAGCATCGGGCACAGAATGTAGTCTCCGGAAGAAAAATCTCGCTTCACTGAAAAATGGACGGAAAAAAGAAAGAAAGAAAAAAAAAGAGCGCATACGCGTATTCCAGTGTGTTTGGTGTGTACGCTTGCGGAATAGAGCAAATGAGGAAATCTATTGTGGTTCCCTTGCGGATTCAAACGATCGATTATTTGATCCGATTGGTTGGATCGTGGGGAGGAATGCGAAATTCGAATTAGTCGCAGCGGATTATGTTACAATCCGTTGTATCAAGCGTCGAACTTGAGTATACGCGCACAATATATGTATCTGTCTTTGTATTGTAGATACGTGGCATTATGGTATTTAGAATGACGTATAGAGCTGAAGATGTATATATACCAACTATATTACTTGTTACTGAAAAGCGATCGTTGAAGACATTCACAGATAAATAAGAATAAGTGTCTACGCATACGAAATGTCGAATGTTTCAGTAAAATAAAACAACAGTGATTTTTAACTTTGAAGTAAATAGATGATTTAAAGATACAAGTTGGTACATGGGATGGTCAGAATAAAGAAAAAAGTTTCAATTTTATAATTATATTTTTTATTAATATATTTATATGTTATTGTTAAATTTACATTAGTTAAATCATTATGAAATAAAGGAATTTAAAAATAATAAACTTTAAGAGATCTTTCTGGACATTCAATACTTTTTATTCTCCTTTTTTTATCCTTCTTAGAATACGGGTTTAAAGAAAACTATACCCGAAGTACTGTGGCCACCTATTCACTGAAAGGTTAATAAAAGTTTAATAATAATCAATTCTCGAAAAAAGGTAGACATAGACACTATGTTCTACTTTCATTTTTTCTATTATCTAGTCAAATATAACTCTGAAAAAGTTTATATATACCTTGTATATAAGTTCTAATAAAAATATAATTAAATATAATTAAATATAATTAAAATATCATAGTTTCCTTCTGTATATAATTATAAATATTTTATTATAATAACTAAGCTATTAAACAGAAATATCCGCTTCAAAGTTGGAAAAGAAATAAAACCATGTTATCTTTTTATCAAATTTTATCACTCACATATAGTTCAAAAACTGTCGATATTTCGTTGTCTCTCGGTGAAAAGAAATCAGATTATATCTCTCTGACTTATATTAAAAATTCTCAATAATTCACAATATAGTTGGAAAAAATATTTTGGTGAGTAAAATATTTTGATGGTAAAATAACTCGACAAGTTTTATTTAAAAGAAAACATTAAACTAAATTTCTGTAGAATCTCTAAATAGGAGAAATTAAGAGAAAGTTGAGATGGTCTGCTATCATGAACGTGCATTCTAGTAATTCTGTACATATGGAGAGACAAGGACTGAGTAAACCCCACGTCAACCAAACACACGAGACTACGTTAAACTATGACGAGGAGATACCTCGGAGTTTGTCAGTCAGTTGTCGACAGGATAATCGATACCGGTGTACGTAGACAATGCAACAATACAATGCGTTCCGCATCACGCTATCCGTTTATACTCGCTCATATATCGATCCAGGTCGACCTGATACTTCGCGGTATTCTTGGACGAGAGCGATGCGTTTATCGTCCGCATCATCGAACACCCTTGAAGACATCCCCAAAATAGCGAACAGCGTTAATGCGAGGCGACGCGATGTACGAGCGTTTTCGCACATTACTTACGCTTCCAAGATTGGTGACGTGAATGTGAGAATTTCTGTGCCCATAACATTCACTTTCCTGAAAAACACGTCAATCTTTCGGCAAGTCAGGCATAAACAAGTTTAATCAAACGACGCTGTTACTTTGCGCGCTTGATTCTTCGCCACAAGATTATTGTTTTGTATTATAATGCACATTTATTACTACAATGTAATTCTTGTTTCGTTTAATGCTGAATCACATGATTCTCATGTTAAACAGATAAAAGCCTACACATACAGAACAAAATTGTAAAAAAAGTCCATAAGTTTGATGATCAGTTGAAGATACAAATCAGTATAATAAAACCTTAAGCCGCATTAATTTTACAGAATATCGACAAATAAATATAAATTTTTTTATAGTACTAAACTCTTTTTAGGACAAAAAGATAAATGTTAAAAAAATTAGTCAAAATTCATAATAATTTTGACTTTTGTTATCATCTTCTCAACTTAAAAGAATAATTTTTTTAAAGATTGTAGAATAAAAATAACATTTGATAAAAAAAAATTTAATTTTTGTTCAATTTTAAAGTAAGCAAATAATATTATAAAATAAGCTTTTTAAAAAAGTTTTATATTAAAAAGCAACATACTATCTCATCAATGATTAATTATATTTAAAATAACAATATTTCCATTTGCATTTATCTTTTTATTCACAGTAACTTGTTGACCTAAAAAGACATCACAAGGCGGCGTGACGCGAAAATGCCGTCATGCACTCTTTCCCACAAATGTCTCAGACAGTTTTACAATAATGTAGTCAATTATGACGATGTGTACGATAATCGTCGTCGCATATCGCAAACACGTCTCTCTATCTGTAATATAGCATTACAAACGACCCTAATCGTGATTCTGAATAATTCAAAAGTTGACGCGCACGGTTATGAAATCGTTAGTCCTCGTGAATTAGATTGTCATATGTTATGCCAGGAATATGTATTTAAGCACAAACTTTCGACCTCCGCGTGAATAATGAAAGGAATAATCAAACTGCTTCCTTCCTGTTCTTAAGATTTAACTTTCATATATCTCATTCAATCATTCATAAATTTCTTTAATAAGTCAAATACCTGTAATTTAAAAGATACATTACAGATACTTTCAATTTTAAATTACGTTAAATTTTCACGTTAAAAAATATTTTAACTGATAATTTAATAAAATGCCTTTGAATAAATTTAAAGGAGAAAAGATAATAAAAAATTAATTAATAAGTAAGTTTCATTAATAAGTGTTCTTGTATTTTATTATTTCTTTATTTCTAAAAAGACAGATTTCTCTTTTAATAAAGTAAAACGGATACTATAGAAAGCAGAAAAATGTTACACAGTAAGGATATTTTAACTTAAAAAATTCTGATGATCCTAGACGACCTCAATCAACTAAAATTTTAAAGAATGAATTGAAATTATAAAATTTAAAATATTAATTGCATTCGAGATTCTCTGTGACAATTCCCTACAACTCGATATTGGGGATAAACCAGAACGAGGATGAATCGACGTGCGAACAGAAGAGGAAAGGATCGATGGCGCAATTTGTCGACCCGATCGTTCTCAATAAAATTGCCAACGAATTATGACGCTGTAGCGACGTAATGCACTCAGCCATGCTGACTTAATCGATCGCATCGGCTGAGTAGCAAACTCGTTCCACTCCCTTACTGTTTTTCTCTCTTATCTTTCTCTCTCCCCTCCCTTCCTCCCTTCTATCTCTCTATATAACGACATCGCAAACCGTTGGCTCGAGAAAACGCATCTCCTTTATTTCCGCCGGCTGGATAAATCGGCATCTTCACTCGGTTACAGCGAATCCCGATGCGCTGAATTAATCGCGCTGTTTGTTTCACTTTGGGGACTTACAAAGGGAGTATATACGTATTATTCCGGAATACAAATCATAAGAATCTGAAATTCTCATGAGATTCATGTAACTTTCCTTGATGATCATTACAAATATTGTTGGTGGCAAACTTTTGTCGGCGTTACATTCTCTTAATGAAAGTTTTTCTTTTTTTTTTTTTGAACTAATATCAGAGCACGTGTTATGAAATTATTCGGAATAGATTCCGATCAAAATTGTTCAGTTATTTCCTGGATTTCTATTGTGTTTTCTAGGGAAAACGAAATAATTCCGATCAAGGAATCCATTTCGAATAATTCCATAATACCTACCCTGATCGAAAAACTTTTTGATATAGCTCTTCCCACACATCCACTTGTCTTCTGTCAATAAAGACGGAAATGTGAAAGTTCTTGATCCAGAAAAAAATCAATTATTTATATTACTCATTACTAACTTATATATATTTATTACTATTTATATATACAGATCATATATACTTCCATTAATTTATGTATATTCATTATTAATTATTCATTATTAATTAAATATATTATCTAATTTAGAGTTCCTCATGAATAACACAAGCACACAAAATTTAATATTTAATTCGGAAATAAGATCGTGATATTTTAACATTTCGATATCTAAATGACACTAAATCTGATATCTAAATCTGATATCTTGCTCCATCACGTTACAATTTTTTTATCGATGGAAAATATTGGATTGTCCGGAAAGTTCGTACCGACTAAAATTTAAATTTTAGTATATTTATTAAATTAAAATTTTCTGCGTTTCAATTTTCATGCCTTCAACATCAGCACGAACAATCCAATAGTTCGATTTTTCAGTATTTTTAGAATTATTTATGGGTTTTTAATAGACAGGCTGAAGCAAAAGAAGTAAGTTCAACGATAATATACAAGCTTATAAAGTTAATATGAAAAGCTAGTAGATAAAAAAGATATTGCAAAATCCAACTACTTTTCGTCGATAAAAAAATTTGTTGATGGAGCAATTTGAATATCGAATTCAATTTCAGAGCATCAAAATACATAAGAATACTATAGTCTAATTTCCAGATAAAAAAATTTGTTTCTGTTACCTGTTGTTACCTGTGTAATAGTACTATCGTTATCATATTTCACGATAAGTTCGTAAAGGGAGATATTATATTACAAGAGTATTTGGACAATTATTACTTTCACCTCAAAGCGATTCTCGAATTTTGGTTTCCCGTTTCCTCTACTCAGAATTGGAAGGCAGTTCGCTCGATGTAGCTCAAGATTGTAGTCTGAAGTAGTAGCAAGCTACTTAAGCAACACAACTCCTAGCCCATAGTGTACTCCACTAGTCCAGCATGTTTGCAGGAGCAGGGTTTCCGAATATATCGTAGGGCAAAATCTCTAAATGCACTCCTGCGGCTCGCACTATCGCCCGCGATCTCTCCAAAATTCCCTTAACCCAGCACCCAAGAATACACGTCGCGGGTGGATGTAATAAAATATGTACGTCGCCCCGGGAGGAATACTGACGCCCGCGCATGTGTATGTCACACGTTGAAAGTTCTCTACGTGAGCACGAATTCCGTGGCGTTCAACGACTACTGCTTCGACGAAGAAGAACAGCTTCTATACGAACTCTGCCAGTTACCAAGTCTTGACTCGAGGAGAAGACTCGATCGGCCCGATCGGCTCGTCACTCGAAGCGGAGTTTCCGGAACGAAGAAAATCCAAGCACCCTCGAGCGACTTCGACAGTCCAGGAAGTTCTGTGACGCATAACCGACATGCATTCCGACAATAAAAACGACGAAGACAAAATACTAAAATACGAATCAGTTTTCCATTATTATCGAATATCGAGTCACTACATTCAGTATTCCATTGCAATAACAACATTCTTGTAGATGATTTATTTTATTATTGAATAAAGAAACCGGCTTTCTAGACTGTACTGCAAATATTCTGTATAAATGCTGAAATAAATGTGAAATCTAGGTCGATCAATGTCACTCGATCGAATGCTAAATAATGTGTGTGAAACATCATTATAACATCATTATAACATATAATCTTGCATACATATATATAGGATATAACTGAAATAACGCCCACTAATCATACAGTATTAGCTATTCCTAATAAAATTAAATTGAAAAGTCCTGTATCATTTTGCAATTTTTGCAACAGAGATATTCATTAACGAGATATTAATTTCTAAATACTGCCGAATAAACGGATAAAATCAATGTATAAGACAATTTTAAGATATCTTTTCTTGTTCTTTGTGAAATATTTTGAAGATTTTTCTTAAGAACTCTTTAAAGATATCTTAAAACTATCTTATACAATTACAATTTTATACATTTTGCTCATTGGATAACTAAAAAACAATATTGCGAAAATTGCAAAATAATAAAATTGCAAATGATAGAGAACTTTTCGTCTCAGTTTTTTATTAGGAATAACACTAGATGATTAGTGGGCATTATTTCAGTTACATCCTATATATATATATATATATATATATATATATATATATATAAATACGCATAAAAAATACAAAGTGATATATTTCAAATATATCACTTCAAATTGTAAGATGATAAATATTTGATAAATAAATGGAAATATCAAATAATGCAAAATCAAGTTGTGTTAAAACTAATTAAAGAAGATTTATTGTTAGAATTCATCAAATTTAACAAACAAAGAATCATTTTTATAAACATAATAACGTCATAACTAGATTTTATATGACATTATGTTTACAGTCACACTCCGATACGTTACACTGTCTGAAGAAATCACTCTTGAGAATAACACTGTATATACGCGTCTCTTGATTTCTTTCGGTGCCTTTTTCCATGCACAATTATTTGGTTATCGTACTTGTTATCGTTACTTTTTTCATCATTTTTTGTAACAGCGACATGCATGAAACAACCTAGAATTTGCGCGAACCGATGCTCTTTCATGATCGAAATATATTACTAGCATGGTGAAATCTCTCACCCTCGAGTTTTACGAAAGTCGGAAAGTAAACGGGAGGCACGCGCAAAAGATGAACCGGATCTTTTATTACGTGAGATCTTTTTTCTCATTCGCTCTTGCCCTCGAGAGAGAAATCAGATTAGAGTGGACCGGATTTACTTCGTGTTTCTCTCAGGCGAAGTAGTTATACATATATACTATAAGTATAAAACTAAAAATGAAAACTATAAAAAATTAAATTTATAAAAAGAAAGGAATAATTATGGTAGTTTATTACAGAGATATATATACGAAAATATACGAATATATATACAAAAAATTATCGGATGAGTTTTTCTTCATGATATAACAGATTTAAATTTAAAATTAGTATAGCAAAATGCTTGAATATTAAGGTTCATTCACCACTATTATCTCAGATTGTGATATTAGAAGCAAGAAAACACAAATTCTTACAAATTATATGTGAATAGAAGTATTTTTATATAATAATATTTTTATATATATTTTATAAAACAATATTTACAATCAATAGAATAGACTTATAAAATATACCAAACTATCTTTTTGTTTCGGAAAAAAATTATATTTATTTCTATATGTATTATTAATTTGACAGTTTGTCATAGCTGTGAATATAATTTATTTCGTTTCTAGTTATGCATAATTTATTTATGGTTATTTATTAATTAATGAAATAAAAGAAATGTTTTTAGGTCAGTTTTATCGATTCTGTTGCTTTAATGGAATATATTTATATATATATATATATATCGCAAGAATTTTCGTTGTATTTCCTGTTTCTGACGTCACGTTGTGAAATAGTAGTGATAAATGAACACAGGAGTCGTGAAAAGTCAATAAAGATTAGCCCGAAATAAAGAAAAATATCTTCAAGACAGTTTTAACTCTCAAGATATCTAGCACTATACTATTATAGAAGTAATTAGTGAAAAACTTTAAATGTCAGATAAAAATTTAATTTTAAGAAAGAGTCGAATAATTAAGCAATTAATAATGAAATACATATATAAAAGATCTACTAAATAAAAGAAAACTCCTATCTCCCGTAAAACCGCAGTAAAAATACACGAAGTTTATGAAGCTGTCTCATGCACGAAGAGAAGATGGCAAACTATCTCCGTCTTTCATTTCTACAAAGAGAAGAAGAGAAATACAAAGGGAAGGAGAAAATGAGAGATATGTCACGACAGCACGAAGGAGCCAATTAGTGAGGATGCACCAAGTCACTCTCGTAGTGTGGGTCGTGTTTTGCATTCGGCACGCAGAGTGCATTGTGCATCTCTAGCATAGTGCTCGTGCCGCCTCATCCGACAAATTTTCCTGTGAATAGCTTCCGTCCGTGTAAATAGCGTGACGCCGAGCAACGCGTGAAGTGCAGCAAGCCTCACGACGAGGAATTCGCATGCGCGTCGCTTCACCCGTTAAAAGCCTGTTTGGATGCAACAATTTTCAGGGAGAAACGCACATATAACCCGTAATGTGTTTTTAACACGTTCACTCTAGCGCGGCACATACGTATGACACTTCCATTCGAGTAATAGATTTAGTATCACACACGTGTGACATATAATAATGAAAGTTAACTTGCAAATTTTTAATTTCTTTTTAAATAATTAGATTTGATTAACATGCAAATGTGTTCTGTAATAATCCTTGTGTGATATCCATTAAACGAGAAATGCTGATTTTTAGCACTTACGTATCAAACATTATGCAAGTTGGAGTTTCAATTTAAAAAAATTCATATTATATATTATACTATCATAGATAAATAGGATAAGTAAAAAATAATGTTCTACTATTTATTTAAAAATTAATATTATATAAAAATAATATTATAATTCTGTAATGCGTAATGTTTGTCTTTTAGGAGATTAACGAATTTCACATTACATGTATAAATCACGAGGTGATATTGCGTGCAATGTTAATGTTTATTTAAATAAGGATTCGAGGTCGCTATGATTTTAGTGAGTTCAAATTTTGATGCTGTCTACAAATAACTCTATAACATTAACAAATTACAATTACATTGATTTCAATATCAGGATTTTATTGATATAATATTGAAATTTCAGTAATGTAACAGATATCGATATTCCGGTAGTAAGTATGTAAAATGATATAGACAAAATTTAGTAAAAATATGAAAAGAATTTTTATAATTTTGTAAACGCAACAAATTACATACTTTATTTTTAATTGGAACAAAAAGGGGATCTTTTAAATTATAATATTTATATACATTTAATTTTATGCAATTATCTGTACTTTCAATAGTGTTCTTTTTTCTACATTATTTTTATTTCAAGCTATCTTTTTGCAATATCAGAATTAAATTTCTCGAAATTGATCTTCTTCTATTTTCCTTTTTCTTATTCTTTCTTGAAAGATCCGAGAATTTATATCAACAACGCTTATTGCTATTGTCCGTCCGATTTTGCCAAGACCAACGATAGAAGCGCTTTATGGCGCGATTGTGCTTTTGTTTGTTTTAAAGTCGATCGTCTTAGCGGTTTTCCGGTGCCGCGAGCTTCCTCAGCCCAGCGCTTCTCTCGATCCCTTTAGCCTAAATGAAACAGCACCTAATCCTGTTATCCGTTCGCGGATTCTATCTGTATGTCTCGCACGCTACCTTCTATGTCCTCCTAAGGTTCTCCCGAAGGACAACTCCATCGTGAGTTTATTGCACTTTGGTGAAATGTCGATAAAATAAAATATCCTATTACCACAATTTTCTATTCTCATCATGTCGATTGAACGTGCATTAACTGCGAACTTCTTGTTATCTTCGCCATAATGAGCGATTATAATCGTAATCTTAAATTACCACGTCCCTAGTACTTTTCACATTTGGCACGATCAGCGTTAGTGTAGTAATAAATCAGATTTTTTCCGAACTCATCGTGTAAAAACGTTGATAAATTAATGAAAGTTCCCGAAGTAATCTCTTTCTTATAGTAATCACACATATGTGTTTAAGAATACATAAGCCGATTAATACAATTAAATTTATCAGAATAAGAGAAGTCCCAAATTTAAAAAAATATCTATAAATCTAAAAAGCAATTATTAAAAAAATTTTTTTAATTTTTATTTAACAAATATATCTGGATTATATAATATTAAAATATATGTTTTTTTATCAGAGAAAATATATATTTTTAATCAGAATGAAAAAAATTGCAAATAGTCTTTTAAATCAAGCACAAATGCTTTATACATCTTATTGCAAATACATCTTACAAATCCTTAAATCTCTTAATTTCATGAAAAGACATTAAAATATTTATCAGGAAATCCGAGACATTGTCCATCTATCTTACGTCAGACAAAGTGTCAATGTTCTCTCTCGCCATTCTAAAAATAAGAATATACGAAAGAAATCGTAGAGACTCGCAAAAAAAGTCTTGCACGATAATGAGACGCGCAGAATCCAAGAACTTCGAGCTCTTTTCTAGCCATTACAACGATTTGAGTTTTCTCGGCGAGACACGATTATTCGTGCAACGATTCTGGCGTGTAATTTGCATTGAAATTCCTCTTGACGCGTTTATATCTCGCATACTTTAAGCAGCGGGAATGTAATCCTCTGCATTGGCGTAACTAGCCTACACATTTTTAGAAATAAGAATAAATGTATATATAAAAAAAGATAAAATTTATCTATAATAATATAATATACATATTAATATTATCCAGTATATACATTAATATCTTATTATATCATATAGCATATTCATATTTCATTTATTAGCGATTTATTTCACTATTAATTTTTTAATTCGTTTTAAATATTTCTATTTGTCATATAATAATTTTTCTTTGGATTCTTATGCAGAACAAAGTTATTAAGATCTCGAAAAGTCAATACTAATGTTCTCTTTTATTTAAGTAATTCATAATGAATCAATACAATTCTACATTATAGAACGTATATAAGATACTTTAAAAAATTTTCTTTAAAAAAAAATATTCCTTGTCAATCTAATATGCATTATAATATATGTATAGACCAACTCCTCGAAAATAGTAACAGACGGCAAGTGGGTTAGCAAAAAGATCGCCGCGCCGAAAGTAGTGGCGGACGTCGATGGCTCAGACGAGAAGACCTCGCGTGAAAGTAGTAACAGACATGTATAGTCAGACGCGTAGATGGCCGTGCCGACAGTAGTACGGCATGTCCGACGTTCAGACGTGGAGATGGCCGTGCCGAAAGTAGTGGCAAACGACCACTAGTCAGACACGGAGGCTGCGGCGTCAAAAGTAGTAGCGGATGCCCAGCGGCAAACTGCATCGAAAGTAGTAACAGACAGCGGCAGCTGAGACTCTCTCTTTGGAAGAATATCCCCACGAGACATCGACACTACGCAAGAGAACTCGACATAACGTCGTTCCGGTGTCCCGCTTTCGTCTTGTCGCTCAGGTTCCTTTCGTTCTCTTCTTTCTCGCACCAAGTTTTTCGCATTCAACAGAATTGCTGCGAGGGTGAGCTCGGTAATGGACTTTTTCGTGGTGATATCGAAGTGCCTAGGTGAGGAG
>Ga0157364_1007279_pt1 | contig 11458 bp, 12 predicted proteins | sample AttsexASBM2_FD_111476 | JGI IMG/M metagenome (GOLD analysis project Ga0157364, IMG submission 111476) | Fungus gardens microbial communities from leaf cutter ant in Ribeirão Preto, State of São Paulo, Brazil - Atta sexdens ASBM2 | ecosystem: Host-associated > Fungi > Mycelium > Unclassified ...
AAAAAGAATATATAATATTATAAAATATATACATATATCCGCATGATATCTTATATATATATATATATATATATATATATATATATATATATATATATATATATTAGGTGTAGTAAAAAGAAATCCATTCCGTAGAAAGAATTCCATTATTTTTCCATTCAATTTCATGCAAAAATAATGGATTTCTTTTTACTACACCTAATAATATATGTATATATAATTTTTATTTATTTACTTATTTATATATTTATTTATTTATTTATACATGTATATATTGAGAGAGGAAAAGAAAATTGTGTCGTGCTGAATTTTTCTTTTAGTTGCTCAATCTTTCAATTCAAGAGTGGATTCTTCCCTCGGGAAGGAGAAGAATAAATAAGTTCTAATTTAGTTTTGTTATGCTCTTGTAATTCGAGATCTGGAGTGCTAGGATTTACTTTAGTTTTATTCCTTCCTAAATGTAATAGAAGTTGAGTAAGTGAATCCTACATGGTTCCCAGTAGGTACACCGACCAATCATACACAGTGTGTAGAGCATATCCAATGTCTAATGTCAGTTTTGAACTCTAGTAATTAGGTATATCCCGATTAATCCAGCGCTGATATTGCCAAAGATTAAAAATTTATTCCAGAATTTTTTCCAAGCGGAGATAGTGATTCTTTCTATCGATGCTTCGTTTATGAGATTAGAGAGTGATCCTCCATTTATTACAATTAAGCGTCCTAATATGCCTCTTGCTATGGTATTGAGAATTGCAGATCGCTCTGTGGGGAAAACATTATGTGATCCTTGAGTTCTTCCAGATCGATTTGTGAATATATTCCACTGGTCGCTAGTGCTCCTGGGCTGATATACTTCCATGGTTAACGGTTTAATTGAAGGCTTCATAATGGTGGATGGTAATGTCTCCACCGGTTTAGGCATAATTTTATACCATGAGTCTTCCAAAAGGTACATGGTAGATGCAAAAGAATTACAGGTAATTTGAGTTCCGTGGTATGTTAATAATGTATTTGCGGAGTCAAAATATGTTTCGTTTCCTCGTATTACTGGAAGCTGCTCGTAACATTCTGTGGTTTGAGCTAATTTTACCTCGGTACACATTTTACCATGTGAATTACTTCTCCTACCAAAAGTATATCCATCCAGGTCTCTTCATAAAATGATACGCGAAAACATCAGGTGATCTAGCGGCTAATGCATTCTACATCATACGATATTCAAGTTGACATTGTTGCAATAATATATTTCTGTATAATTGATTAATTTGAGTGCGAGCGTGTCTTTCTATACGAATTTTGAGTTTATGAAGATATCGATGTTTATTGCTATAAAGCTGCCAGAGCTTTTAAAAACTTCGGCACCAAACGTCATTTTGAAAATTATTAATTTTGGATGTTTGGTTCTGATAAATGTATGTTCACAAGTGGTTCGGCTGGGGCGAGTGTACTCAAAATCACGTAAGGGTTAAAGATACGTAAGTAGGGTGCTCAGAATACCCAAAAATTGTTTTAATTTAACATTTCATATATACAATACATATATTATATAATATATATACGGTATAATATTCTGGTATTACCGAAAAATGATGTGTATACTGACATAAAAATTTTGGTTGAATTTCGGTATTTAATGTCCAATATTGATATTTGGATCTCGGTTTTGCGTATACCGCTATAGAATATCGGTTTTTAGTCCCTGATTTATATAATACTGAAAAATTAATATTGATATATTACTGCTATTTTTCATATCATTTTAAATTCCTGAAATAGTAGATTATGATGAGAGGTTAAGTTTACATTAGTCATATCCTTATAGGTAGAGGAAAATAAAGATAACGGACTTTAAGAATGTTTTGTATAATTGTAGCAAAAAGTTCTTGAAATTTGATTTTGACAAATATGTGCTGTTTTCATATAAAGTTTATAAAGAATAATAAAGATTGTATTCAGAATCTTATCATTTACTCATAACTAAAATGCAGAAATGACAAACTTTTGAATTTCTATTACTAATTATTTCTGAAAAAAATGACAAATTTTTTACAATGACAGTATCTCAAATCTAATCTTAAAATTCTTATATTTTAAACTCTTATAACTTCAAGTTACTTTCAAGTTACAATGAATCGATTTCGGATTTTGTTATAAGTGTCTGAACATATATAAGAATAATCTGTAAAATTTTTGTTAAATTTATAATATAATATTTTAGAAATAGGTATTAAACATCTTTTTTGGACATTTTGATAATACATTTTATTTTTCTTTTCCTGCAGAATAAGATTGTAAGTGCTGCTCGAAAAATATAAATCTTCTTTTGTCAAAAAGAAGATGTAACAGTAATTATTAAATGCAATTTTCAGTCAATTTTAGCAATTCAGTCAATTTTAAATTGTCGTACATGCATGAATTCATTGCGAATTCGTTCCGTTATTAAAACCGCATGGAATGTATTGGAGAAACGGAATGTACCCTGCACTCCATGCTATGCACTAAATATTCATGCGCTTTATGCAAGAAACGGAATGCACTCGATTTATGATTGATTGCGCAAAGTCTTCGATGCGTTCATTACGCTACATGGGTATTGGGAATTCACGTTTTAACATAACAAAATTGGCGGAACAACATGGAGAGATGCAGAAATAAATTATTAGGCAATTATCCAGAAGATGCTCCTCACCTTCAATTTCAATGAAATTATGCTCATTCGATGCGGTATTATGTGACCGCAGCGTATGCTCACATCGCAGTGTTTCATGTCTTCATGACAGATTTTCTAACCTAAATAGTCGTCAACTTTAATGATTAAATCTCACTTCGCGGGACTAGGCACAACATTTAACTACCAGATTCTTTCGTTTTATGTAAAAATGCGTCAAATGAGCATAATTTAGATAATAAAGAATAATTATGCTAATATAGAGAAAATAGAAGAAATAGAGGAAATAGAGAAAATAGAATGCTAAGGATACGAAGACGTTTACGGGATGCCTCAGATCCATTTGGTATACTGGAAAATGAATTCCGCAGTTTTTATAGGGAAATAAAATTTTTGATATTTTTGAAGGTTATATTTTTTTAAAGCTAATTATGTATGCAATGAAAATTAAAAATAGAGACAAATAAACTAAGTTCATGGTAAATTTCTTTCAAATTTATTAAAGATTATTCAGGGAAGCTGTTCAAGTGTTTGTTGAAGATTTACAACCTCTATTACTGAATCCAAGACGATATGTTCTTGTTGAATTGTATTAGTTAAGATATCACATTATAAAGAATTATAATGATTTATTTTTTCCTATTTAGCATTTATTATGACAATAATTTTTTGTTATAGATTCTAATTGTATTGAATCTTTTTGGTTCGTGAGTTTGTCATCAAAAGTGAGTTGGTCAAGACTTCTATCGTGTACATGTCAGCCAACAGTCAACAAAATTTTACGCAATGTAATTAATGCATTAAATATTTTAATGGATGGCTGGATTAAATATCCAATTAAAAATATAGAAATACAATATGTTAAAGAAATGTAAGTTTAATAAATTAATTTAAAATAAGATAAAAATGAATCACAACACAAATATATATGGTAAGATTGTATAATATTGGGAGTACAAATTAGTTCGGTCCGTTTTTTTGTGTTTTTATTTCAAAATAAAATGAATGAACAGATCAATTAAAGTCTATCGCTGCCTACTACTTTTTCCTATCTCTCAGGCAATTTTCGAATTCCATTTCGAAAAAATGACTCGTCTTTGGAGGCGATCCAATTTTCGATTTCTGCGAAAGAAGTGAATCGGTGACTTGCTGCATCCTTCGGAACAACCAGTAATCAAAAGGAGCAATATCCGGAGAATACAGCGGGTGCGGTAAAATATCCCATTTGAGCGTTTCCAAATATTTTTTTACGACTTTAGCGACATGAGGCCGAGCGTTGTCATGAAGAAGAATAACTTTATCATGTCTTTGTTTGTATTCCAGCCATTTTTCTCGCAATGCACGGCTCAAACGAATCAATTGCAGCCGATACCGATCGCCCGTAATGGAATCGCCAGGTTTCAGCAGCTCATAGTAAACAAGATCCTTTTGGTCCCATCAAATAAAGAGCATGATCTTCGAATGTTCATGAATGTTCAGCCGTGGTGTTAAGGTCGATGGCAACGATTGACCGGGCTTAGCGTAGTATTTTTTCTTCTTGGGGTTGTCGTAGAATATCCACTTTTCATCTTTAATCACAATCCGATGCAAAAAACCTTTTTTCTGTTGTCTTTGAATCAGCTGTTCGTGAAAAATCGTCTTTCAACGTCTCTCGGTTTCAGTTCATAAGGCACCCAATTTCCTTGTTTTTGAATTATTCCCATGGCTCTCAATCGTATAGAAATGGCTTGTTGAATTACCTCCAATAATTCTGCAAGCTCCTCTTGCATTTGACTCTGATCTTCTTCGACTAATGCCTCTAATTCTTTGTCTTCGAATTTTTTTGGTTGTCCAGAGCGAGGCTTGTCTTCAACGCTGAAATCTCCATTGAAACGTCGAAACCATTCCCTACATGATTTATCAGTTGGAGCAGTGTTACCATAAACTTCAACAAGCATTCGATGGGCTTCAGCCGCACTTTTCTTCCAATTAAAGCAGAAAATCAAAACCTTCCGCAAATGCTGCTTGATTAACACAAAATTCGATATTTCAAACATAGTAAAAATCAAGGTTTTTGTATGAAACTTAAAGCGATATAAACTGAATTATTAGCAGATGTTTAATCTCTCTGAAATCGCTATATTCAAAATCAGCTGTCACTATGAATCATTCGCAACAGCTGGAACCATCTTTAGGGAAACGGACCGAACTAATTTGTACTCCCAATAAATATTTTAAAAACAATATTTTAACAAAAACGAAATTATATTTAATTGGGCTCTTGAAATTCAAACAATAATAAATATTATTTAATTAGCGGGCAATGAAAGCATACACAGCATGGTACTTGGAGCGCAATATATAAAATATATTTACTATAATTTTACATTATTGTACTTGTTAATGACAAATTTCTTGAATGTTTCGATTTATTTTAAACCAGCAATCCATATAATTTTCATGAACAATATTCTAATCCGCACATGTTGGAGATTACTGCGTTCGACAGAGGATGAGCATACCCTTGCTTCTTAATTGAGAAATATCGTAAATTTTCTTTGTTGGATAACCAAGTGAATAACTAAATGTACATTAATGAAATAATGATGTTAGTTAGATTGATTTTACATAGTTTTTCACTTTTACTCACCCTCCGTCTTTGCAAATCACAATTCGAAGCGCAACGCATTATGTTACAATATATAGAAAAAAATTATAGATGTATTACTTTAAGACAGAATCCATGTGGAAGTCAAATATGTAATGACCATCAAAATTTTATTTTAAGAGCCGCATCAGAATAGAACACAAATAATTTTTAAGACAGCTATTATAATGTCAATCTTTAATAACAAACCTTCAAAAACTAAAGGCGAGTACATATGTCATTATTTAAATTTCTCTAAAATGCTCACATATGAATGGTGTAAAAATTCCGTGTCCGATGTAGATTCAAACTATTGATTTGTAATTGAATATTTAGCATTTCAGAAATGAGTCTTTTATTCAAATGTCTTTCTGTATCTAAAATTTTAATATTCTCCAAATCAAATTCTGTGACTGTGCTCCACTTATGCTGAATAATAACTGATTGGCAGGAACTTAAACTATTTATAGTTTAATTGTGTGATCATGCAATTTTATTATCCCATTTATTTTTTTATGAGAATAATATTAAAAAATGCATAGATTTGTTGATGGACAATGGTTTCTCTGTTGATCTCATTTTTGACACAATGAATCAAAGGATAAAAATCTTTCCGTTAACAATAAATCTAAATTTTTTAATTATAGTAAAAAACACAAGATAATCGTATTATCATAAAAAAAGATTTTATAGTAATTCCTTATATTAAAGAAATTTCGAATTCAATTACATCGTTATTTAATAAATTAACAACTACTTTCGGATTTAGATCGATAAACAAAATTATTAAAGTATAAAAATATTACGAAATCTTCTCGAAAAAATCATGTAGTTTATAAAATCAATTGTAAAAAGTGCGATGCATCATACGTAGGACAATCAAAAAGGCATTACAAACAAAAGTCAAGAAACATACGAATAATATAAAATTAGATTCGTCGAAACATTCAGTAATATGAGAACACATATTAGAACATAACCACTCTTTCGTTTGGGAAAACAAAAATTTTAGATATTGAACATATTATAACTACCATAAAAGATTAATAATAGAAATGATTTATATTAAAGATCAAAAAAACAGTATTAATTGTGTAAAAGACACTAAGTTGTTCAATACCTCGTATTTTGACATCTTAAAGGAAATTTCTTAAAAGACAGAGTGTTTTAAGGAATGAAATGCAATTCCAATAGAAATAACAAATAGAATACTTTGTGTTTTCTCACCAAACTAGTATTGAATGTGTATATATTCTCAATCATCCTGGAAAAGCGACACATGACGTTTTCGCTCTTGTCACTTTTGTAATTAAAGAAAAGCGTTATTGTATATGGAAAATTTGGAAAAAATCGAATTACATCATTAATGTAAATATTTTTTTATAAAAAAATTTTTTTGTCAAAATTCCTATTTATTTTAAATTTAATTTGATTTAGATAAGTAATCTTGACGTTAATCTTACATTATGGGATTAAACGATTATGGAACTAAATTCTTGCCGTCAAACGAGAACTGGATTTTGTAACTTTTAATTAATGGACATTGATTAAATAACTGATTTGATTTACCATTAATAATCATCAACTGACACGAAAAATTATTCTCGATTTGCAATATTATTAAGCGAAATAGATAAATTTATTTAATTATATATTGAGGAAGATTCTGTGAGTTTATTGTTAGATATTAATGATGTGTTAAAGTAATTTTAAGATTTTAATAAAATATCTAATACTACTCATATATTTGGTCATTGATTTTTGAATTGTTTTGTATTCAAAAAATTATAATTTTCCTTCTTACTAATAAATAATAATCATAATTTATGTTTTTTCAGACATCTGCATTATTTTAACGATATCGAAAAAATACAGACGCATACTGTAGACTGAGGCAAAATAACGATTGCGCTATCTAGCGAAGATAATAAAATTATATTTCAATAACTATATTTCAATAACTGCAATAAGAAACGCGTTCCATTCATTGTCTACACCGACTTGGAATGCAAGACAGAGTCCAACAAGGAAGATGCACTTGTATCAGCAGCATGAAGCGTTTAGTATAGGCTACTACGTGTTCGTACAACGACACATAATCGTCGTATCAGTTCCGTCGCAATGAAGACTATATAGCGTGGTTCGCGCGACAATTCCAAAACTTGGCGCATCGCGTGAAAAATATTGTATCCGCCAATGTGCCCATGTAAATGTTGTCAAAAGAACAATGGGAGGCGTACCGTAGCGCGACGCGTTGTCACATCTGCGAGAAATCGTTCACGCTGGACGACATGCGGATACGCGATCATTGTCATTTCACCGGCCATAGATACCGCGCTCCAGCACATTCAAACTATAACTTAAATTATAAAAATTCGTTTTATATTCCGGTTGCATTTCATAATTTCGGACTACGACGCACACTTTATTAATTAAAGAAATTATATATAATTAAAGAAATTGCTACCGCGTACAATGAAAATATAGATCTCCTTCCTACAATGAAAGAAAAATACATTTCATTCATTAAACACGTTAAAGATTCGCCTAGAGGGCAGATTCGCAAAAATGCGTAAAATTATGTTTTATTGATTCTTTCAAATTTCTAAATACAAGCCTTGATAATTGGCGTCGTATCTCGATAAAGATAAATTAAAAATTGTACATTCCGAATTTTGCAAGCTCAGCGCGGAGAACTTTGATCTTTTCACACAAAAAGGCATCTTTCCGTTACGAGTACGTTGACTGCGTTGAAAAATTGCAGGACACGTGCTTACCACACGAATTATTTTTCAGTTCGTTGACGAGCGATACCGTATCCGAGAGCGATTACGCTCACGCTGCGAACGATTTTCTATTCGAACGCTCGGTGAGAACAGTGATCTGTACTTGAAAACGAATGTCTTGTTATTAGCCAACATTTTCGAAAATTTCTGCGAAAGCTATGTCGCGAGTTACGGTCTCGATGCTGCGCATTACTATACTTTGCTTGGTTTCACGTGGAACGCCATGCTGAAACATACGCGTAGATTTGAGTGCTCACCGACATTAATATGATCATGTTCATTCAACGTGATATACGCGGTGATCTTAGTCAAGTGTTCCGGCAGATACACGCAGGTTAATAATAATGCATGCGTTCGTACGACCCATTTCGACGATCGACATGCGGGTCGCATGCCGATATTTGCGCGTGTTGTAATCTGACACGAGATGCGACAGCTCGTTGACCTACTTGTAATTGCCGTTGAATGTAAACATCTTCCACATGTCATTTTTGAATGGTTGAACCGTTTGACTACTGACGCTTTCAACGTTGAATACGTGGAATAGCGATTAACGTCATGTTTTTTCAAGATTTTTTTCACATCGGTGTTGTAAATACTTTCTCATATTCGTTTACAAATTTTTCGGACATTTTCCACTCGCTCGAATTATCTCAGCGATAATGTCAGCTGTCTCGCTTTCACTCTTGCTCTTGAGTAGTACCCATGCGTACTTGCTCAATAATCGAGTGTGTAGTTGTGGCCTCTGTTGAAGTATGGCCTCGAGTATTGGTTCATCTCAATGATATCAGCCTGCTATAGATCGTCGTATTTTCGGACTATGACGCATCTTCGCGGAAAATTCCTTTTCACCCGAGCGTGCAATTCCTCGACGACTTTCAGAATTAATTTTTCTCTTTTCATCTCTTTTTCATGATTCGATGCGTAATACGTACAAGAAAAAAATATATTGTTTCTCGCTAATGTCACTCGACTGATTCGGTTCGTTGATACGCGATTTAATGTATAATAAGACCTTTGTGAGTTCCTCGATGACATCTCATTGTTATGAGCGTTGTTGCTCACTCAGTGCGAAGCGTCAGGCAATCGTAGATGATCCACCAGCTCGTTGAGATCGTCCCAGTGCACGTAATCGACCGCGTTGTCGTTCAGTGTCATTGCATGAGATAATCCCTTTCTAGATTTCTTCTTCTGTTTCTTGAGTGTGATCGACATCAACACACGATTATGTGTTTGTGCACATTCGTTGCCAGGAACATGCCCTTGTACTTATGCGTATCATCTTCCGTATAGAGGAGATCGTTCAGAATTCTCTTAAAAATCAACCCGTAAAGACCGGTACCGATGTATCGTATGTCGTCGATAATTATGTTGTCCGCATCATCCATGTCGAAACATTTATTTTGCCAAACATCAGTCTATCCTTGTATAAATAAACACCGTATATATCATCTATACCACTTTCTTTTTCTGGTGCTTCCCTCAGGACAGTCTCGACGTATTTTTGGCCTAGCGGACCTAAGCCGCCTCTCGACCTTCCGACGTTTGCAACCGATTTTGAACCTTCGTAGCAATTCATCCATCATTTTGAAGATGTTCCCCAACGATTCTATTGTAGGTACGATCCTCGTACGCGGGATAGAGGTTATCGGCTGTATACAATTGTGCGATCGATCATCGGATTTGCGTAGAACCGTGGAATGCTCGAATGTCTCGCTCGCTTCCTCTCTCTTCTTCTCTTCCTCCTTCTTCTCATATTTGGAGGCAAACGCTGCGTCGCGCGACTTTTTCTTTGTTGCACGCACGCCGGGACTGTCGACGAAAAGTCGCAGCGGTTCGATAAGAGATTTAAAATGTCTATCTAACGCAATGATTCTCTTCAATTTTATCGGTTTTTAGAACGCGATGTTTCTTGCGAATCGACTCATTCATTTTCTTGATCTTCTTCTTGATTCTTTCACACTCGCGTACATCAGCCATATTCGTTTCTGGCGAATTATTGACGACTGATCCTGTTACGTTATCGCGAACTCGTTAATCCCTTTCTGTATCTACATTTGTAAGCGTTTTATCTATCACTGTCCTTATCTATCACTAGAAATCCATATTTTTATTGCCAACAATCACGACACAATGCGCAAAATTCGTTATGTAACATGTCGGTATTCACGTGATTATTATAAATCTGTTTTAAGTTAACCGTCTTGTTTGAACAGGATCAGCAGATTCGCGTTGTCGCGTATCAGAGGTACGTCTGACAGAGAGAAAGCAATTGACGTTTGCGTGACGACCCGTCGAGAAGTATTCTCTCACGGTATTCTGCTTGTCGCATGCCACATTATCAAAGATAAAAATAAAATTTGGGCACTCGTTGAAATTGCTGTTGGAGAATAAAGTACCCGATTTTGTCGATAAACATCAACAAATTTTCGAGATATCGATATTTTACCTGTTGCAGCGATTTTGAGTAGACATGCACGTTCTCGAAACGTACATCGTTTGGGCTCTCGAGCAAAAGAATTATACGAACGTTTTATCGCAATTCTACGAGCCGCAAATGATCGCGCATATAGTATCCGGCAGCATTTCGCCGTGCTTGCGCTTCTCCACGTTGCTTCCCATTTTTCGCGATTTCGCGTCGCAGTTTGTGTATTGTCAGCGGTTGCCGAATGGCATGCCCGCACTACAGGCTACGCGCTCTCAAACTATTAAAGGCACGCGGATCTGCTAGTCACGCATAGCAAAATATCTCGTGCTGTGTCATCCTTCTGATATTCGAACGCTGAGGAGATGCAGTATATACTGAAGATTGTCCTCTTACGTGTGCGGTGCTACGTGAGGGTACAAATTTCTGGAATATGTAAAGGGAGATTTGAAAAATCGAAACTATCATCGATGCAACGAGCATTACAATCAGCCGTGACAGCGAACGCACATCGACGGACTAGCACATAAGTTAAAGAATTGAAAGCGAATGTCGACGCGCGGCGGTCTGCTCAATCAAGCGATAAACACGTTTTTTTCGAGTTACATATTCCAGGCTACCAGTTTTGTGGCCCGAGCATTCTGTTGACGAAGCGATTAGCTTGAGAAATGACGCGATATAAATCCGCTGGACGCGGTGTTGCGTATTCTCGAAGTACCGATCATACCGATATATACGCGGCAGACAAAGTACTCGCCGATAAAACGCTAAGATGCGTCATCACGAGAGATTCGGCTCTGAACGAGAGAGCCGCCGCTGTTGCTATTTGGGCAGCGATGAAAGCCAAGACCAAGAACCATTGAAACCAAAGAAAAGACGACGAAGAAAAAGACAACAGAAAAGGACTTCCAACGACAGCTAAACGAGGTGGCGTGTTACGATTCTACCAA
>Ga0157364_1007280_pt1 | contig 11458 bp, 10 predicted proteins | sample AttsexASBM2_FD_111476 | JGI IMG/M metagenome (GOLD analysis project Ga0157364, IMG submission 111476) | Fungus gardens microbial communities from leaf cutter ant in Ribeirão Preto, State of São Paulo, Brazil - Atta sexdens ASBM2 | ecosystem: Host-associated > Fungi > Mycelium > Unclassified ...
GAATAACGTCAGCTCCCCCAGCGAACTGTTCGCCGGCCATTCAGTACGCATTTCGTAATATAGAAACATAAACTAGGGTCAGCGACCAACCGGTTAATGGTTGATGACGAACAAGTATCTTCCGTACGTGCGTAGAAATTCTTTTTGTTCGCATACTTATCTAAAAATGCAAATATTGAAATTAACACGTAATTAACGGATGATAATTTTAAGATGCGTGATATCATGACAATGAGCTTCAAAAATATAAGAAAATACTTCTTCGAAATATTGCATAAATATTTTAAAATCGATCTTCAAAATTCCTCAAAAGAAAAAGATTTGTTTGAAAATAAGCGTGAAGTTTTGCAGAGCTCGCTTATACATTTAGTCTGATTTAAATGTGAACATGACTATCGTTAACATAATATTCATAAAACTTTAGTTGACTTTGCGAACAAGATAGCAGTTACATTATAAGTTGTTGAACATATTGAGTTACGTCTAATGGTGAAAATTTCACTGAGATTCTGCGAACCAATCGACGCGCGAGCTTCAGATAGATGGATGGGTACGCGGATGAAGGATGTGGACATCGACATCGCGAATGGACAGGCCAGATGGATGGATCCAGCGGGCTTTCTCGTGCAAGGTCAATTCTTCGCACGAGAAGGTGCAGAAAAGTTTATTCGCCGCCTTCCGCCCGCATATTCTCGCGCGCTCCTATCTTCGTCCGTGCGGCTTTATATACATTACATAATGATGTTTATCCCGTCGTACCGACGGGAACAATCGTCCCGAAAGTAAATATTTAACGTTATTTCGCGCAATGTTTCGAAGAGTGCGGAACGAGAAGTGCGGTGAGTGGGAGGGAGAGGGGAATGATGAAGAGAATTGGATCTGGAGCAGAAACGGGAGCGCATGGAAGAAGCGGAGGGCGGCGGAGGGTGGCGCCTTCGGGGGTGAGGAGAAAACGAGCGTTCCCTGCGAGCGTTTGTCTTTGAATTTTATTCGAGACGCTGATAATACGCGCTTCCGCCGGGAATTGCGCGATTCTTGTTTTATACGGGAAGGTAAACGCCGCTGCGCGCCATGCATCGAATTTCAATGCTCCCTCGGAGTCGATGGTTGAAGCGACGGTTCCAGGCGGTTCAACGATTCTGGTGGTTGGAAAATTTGAATTCCCTTTTATAAAGGACCAAGTGTGTCGCGTTGGAAAATAAAAGTCGTTTAGGATACGTGAGAATTTTATTCATCTCTGCGCGTGTTTTTTATCGTACTTCAGCATATTTAAAATATTGTTAAATTAAATAAGCAATTTTAATGCTAACGTGTTTTCTATTGTAATATTTTCATATTCGTATATTTATTAATCTATGCGGTCAACAATATCCAGTTGTATTTGATATTTTTTTCGCTACTGTTTTAAAATGTTTCGATTAGATACGAATAAAATATTACGTTATATTATTGAATCCACATTACAGACTCAACGTGAGCGTGACGTCAGCGGAAATTGTGTTTCATTTCCTCCGTGCTATGTTTTGTGGATCGAGTTCGCGATTTCGGGATCTCGCGCGTATCTAACACATCCTGAGAAAAAAAAGCTCAAAGTTTTGAGATCGTAGCCGTGATATAGGCACGATGATATATGGCCGACGATAAAGCCGAGACACATTGAAAGGCCACGATCGATTTCGCTTGGTTTCTCGGTCTGCCATTCTTCGAAACGCCGTTGCCGCGCGCGCTTTCTCCCATCGTCTTGGAAATGAATCGCGGGATCTATCGATTCGGCTCTAGACGCTGTGGACGTTCGACATCCGCGCGTTTATCGAATTTATAGGATGGGACGGGGGAATGAAGTAAAGAAAAACTGGTATCGCCGATTGAGACTAAAAATGCAATAAAGTGCCTCATTGCATGCAATTATGCATTTGTGGCGAGAAATATATAGATAAGGAGAAAGAAATTGATAGATGATTCAGCAAAAAAAAACCTAACATTGTTTATCGTCGTTTTGACGTCAAATGACATCAAATGACGTTTAATGTCAAAATAGCGACAAATAACATAAACTTGTTTACTAGGGAATTTTCTAATTACAAACGCACGCAAAAATTACAAATTTAATCAAGGTCCATGATAAGACAAGTTTATAATTTTAATTTGATCATGCTCAATTGCCAGACGATACAAACCTTTTCCAGTAGGCGAAGGAGATGGCAGAGGGACGGAAGTGAGTCGAGGTTGAGCAGGGAAGAAAGGAGAAATAGGCGGAGAACAGGCGGGAGAATCAAGACCGCTGACGTAGCACTGTCCAAGCCAAATGGCCAAAATGGTCAGCCACCGTCGGTAATGGCCCAATAGACGCTCCTTACATTGCCGCAAGATATTGTTTAGGCTCGCCGTTTCCAACCCTCGTCGCCTCGCTCGCGACCGATTTTCGTTTCGAAGACTATCCTCTGCGAAGGAATAGCGTGGCTGCTGTGCCCCGCCATTTCCACGTTATGTTATCACTCGTAGAGGTATCGTTGGCGCGCGATCGGCAAGTCGATAAAAATTTTCCTTGTAGTAAGCATAGTTTTCTTTTACTGCGGCAGTCGTTCTATGCCAATCGCCCGAGGTGTGTGTCTTTTTCGTAGTTGTTCTTTCGAACGAATACTACTTGTATAAATAGCTCGTCGTGTACTCACTTACATTTTATGTATAATGTTTTCTTCTATAATAATACATGTTTCATAAAAACGCGTTCTATGTGTCATATAAAGTGATTTATTTTATTGCAAGTTTGTATATCTTGAAAATATTTATAGAAATTCGAGAAAATGTGGATATAGAATTAAGAATTCTTTCATTAAGTAAATATTCTAAAATTAAGCAATATGAAGAAGACAAACAATATGTATTAAAGTCAGAGGGTGTGTTAATGCAATGTTTGTTATTAGTTGTAATATTACAATTATTATTATTATTCAATTCAATCAATACAATTATTATTATTATTTAGATTTGTCAATTAAACCATTTAAATACGACCATATTTTTTCGCTTATGTGACTACTGAAAAGTTGAGATGTGATGGATCGGCAGCATTACTTGAAATATCGCTGGAATAAGAAATTTTATTTCGACAGTGATTTGTCCGTCTGACTGAAAGATTCCAGGGCCCTCGAGTACTCCTTGTTGGCCATTATAACTTTCTGGCGTCAGGTAGTAATTAAGTCTGCAATAAGGACGAGTGGCCTGCCACCCATTAAGACAACGATGGATCGACACTTTGTGCGGCGGGCGCGAAAAAAGGTCGTCCCGTCAAATGAACCGAAAGGAGATCCGATGAAAGAAATTGTCAAAGTAAGAGAGGAAATAGAGAGAGAGTGGGAGTATAGCGATAGATGGTAGAGAGGATTCGATACTTTACGCGATAATTTTGTCGTAATTGCTAGTAGCAATTATGTATTTTTCATATAATGATCGAGCTATCAACTATTTTTTTTTTTAGTTAGTTACAAAATCATTTTATATTTCATACAAAATAATAAGTACTACCTCGAGAACAATCATAATTAATTCTTCACAATTAAAAAAATTGAATGTTATATATTTTATTTAAATTTATCAATATTTATTACATAGAATTTTGCATTATTTAAATTATCGTTTATTGAAAATGAGCCTGCATTTTATGGATATGAAGAGAGATTGTAATACATAATATAATATGAGAAAAAATTATTCTTGGGGGTATTATCTTATCTAGGACACTCAAGCGTCGCCACGTTCTTTTATTTATAATCTATGGAGGACGAAGTCTTATCTTGCGACTTTTTATTGCCACCGGTGTCACTTCTACGAAAGTTCCAAAAACTGCTACTTTTCTCAAACTTATTCGAAGCAGTCAGCCAGAAATACACAGAAAAGTTTACGGAATTCGTTTTAATTATCTCATCGCGAACATTGAGTGACATTGCGAAGATGAAGATCCATATTAATGTCACTTTTTAAAATATCTTTTATATTGCTCAAAAAGATACGAAGTACTAATAAACTTATTAAACTCTCTAAAACAATCGGCAATAAAACAGATTGCTTCAATATCTCCTTTCGTCACATTTTTCAAGGAAAATTTCGAAATTCTCTCGAGTACTTTTCTAAATATGCGCTTTGCATAGACTCCGTCGCAAAAACTCCGTCGTTTCTGGCGGTCTCATTGATCACCTCTGAGTCCGACGTGCGGCGGGGGCGGTAGACAAGGACGCGCCACGTGAGTTACCGCTGAATACGATATGCTCCCGATGCAGATGCAGATACCCAGACGATGTAACGACCGGTAGGGATGAGACTGCAGTTAGGCACGGCCAGTGTCTCCGGGGTACCATGGTATCCAGAATGGTGAAGTTCGCCTGGTAGATTCCCTGTGTGACCCGTCCTCTCTCCCATCGTCCTTCTCCCTCCGCCGCTCCCGTCCCACGCCGTCTCCGTCGCTCTCTTTCGCTACAATACCGCGTTCTCCGGAAATTCCATGGAAGTCGAATCTCGCGCCACCCATCCGCCCACATAATTCCAGCAGGCGAGAGCTGTTCGGTTAATATCTCCCGCTTGCTGACACCGTCAAATAAAACATCCCCGGGTCGTCTTCGGGCTGGCGCGGGGCTGGGCCCGAGGAAGGTGTAACCTACGGTATAGACTCGAGAGACGCCAAGAGGAAATCTCGGTTCTTTATATACGTACGTATAGATACACCACGCATCATCCGGCTGATGCGGCACTTTTTTGTGCGGTGCTCGGAATAAATGTGAGGAACCTGCAGGCATTTCGTTTTGAGGAATGTCGCGGGGGAAATGGAACAGGGTTGGCGTGGCGATTCGCGCGCCGCAGGATTATGCCCGCTGTCGAGAATGATGCGTATATGTAAGGTGCTCCACGCGAAGAAGATGACGGGATACGAGATGATGCTCTAGGTGAATAAATGCATGACTTTTTGATAGCACTTCAATTTTGATGATTAAGATCTGTTTTCAATTTTTCGAAATATAAAATTGATTAAAATAACGAAAAATTCGCGCAGAAGTTATTATACAATAGTTAACCTTTTATAATTCAATATTCATTAATCAAGTTACAATTTTAATAAAAATGATCTCACAACGCACGTACTGCTATGTTGGTCCGTCGAAGAAAGCAGCACACAGCTGAAGGCAGATCATCATTTTGAGCATTTGCGTTAAAAAGAAATAGAGAGTTTCCGCAAAAAGAGAGGGAAAAAGGCGTTTGGAATAGTATAGAGTGGCAGAGAAATAGGTACTCGGAATGCGCGGAAAGGGGGGGGTGGAAGGGCGACAGAAAGCTCCGGGGAAAGGGGTGGGAGATTCGCGCATATCCGATGCCGGGAGGGGGCAAGAGGGTGCGAGGGGGTAGGGAGATAAGGCTAACACAGCGAGAGAATGAGAATGAAGGGAGAGACGTTTCCACTATTGATCATCGAGGCTCAGAGTGTAATGCTAATCATGCCCCCTCGCTCGTACCCGTTCCCCAACGCAGCCGCACCTACCCCCGGCAACTCTACCTCACCCGCCACCCTCCTCTCTCCCTCGCTGATTCTCTTACCCGTCTCTCACTCTTCCGCCACCAACGTCCCTTCTGTGACACAGAGCCGGCAAGATATCGACTCTGACACCCATGCGACCTATAAGCAAGACCGGGCTCTTCACCCCCGTCATTTCTATCTCGGAGACTCCCATAGATTTAGGAGAACCGGACTTATTTCAGAAGTATGCAATGTACGAGTTTTGCTAATTGATTAAGTACTATTAATCGGCTATATTTATTAACTGTATTATTGTATTCTCAGTTTATCACAGAAGATACTCGAATTTTTCTCTATTATATTAAAATTTCAATAACTATTAAAAATATACCCGTTAAATGATAAATATAAAGGAAGTATTTTTTATATTTTTTTATATTTATTTATTTTTATAATATTATAAGAATGTAAATATTGTTGTGTATCTCAAAAAAGATACATTACCGTTTTTTTAAGTAACAAACTTATAAATAAATTGAAGTTAACAAATAAGTAGATATATGTTGATTTATTTTTAATTTTTTATTTTATTGTGAAAACAAATACTAATATCAGCAGCAGACGGCAGTATATGAAGATATATTAAATTAAATTAAATAAATTGAATTGCGAACGATTTTTAATCGCGTATAGAACGGAAGAGCACTCGCTGAAACAAGAGGGGCGCAGTGCTGATACAATTAATTCTCGAAGCTCTTAAATTCCGCGCTGTTCACCGTAGATGCACGTCGGTGTGCGATCGCAACGTTCGTCGTACCGGTAACGTCAACATTTGCCGCCGGTCGAAGGACCAGCGGCGCGATTAATAATTTCGACCGGGCATCCGCCACCGTGCGCTGTCTCCGACCGCGGCGCAACAATATTTGCCGCTCTTGCAGCAACATTTTTCCGTGTGCTCGCTTTTATTTTCATCGACAGTCGTCAGATCCTGCCTTCATAATGGAACGAGTCGTAAAGTACACGTCTCCGCCCACTCCGTTCAGCCCTTTACTCTTCCTCCCCTCTACGCATTCGCGTCCACGCGGGATCAAATTATCCATTTGAATATGTATTGTTTGAACGGAGCATCGAGAAACTATTTTGGTCTGCGTGATTCAGAAATGGAAGACGACGGTTGACACAAACCATTATGAAAACGGTACTGCAGATTATACAGCTAAAATTTTTCCTTTTTTATGTTTTTTTTAGTCGCGTTAGGCAGTTCTGTATATAAATGGCAGCAGAATATATAACAACATATAGATCGTATGAAGTTGCATATTAAAGAGCGGCGCTCGAGCATAAATCTATGATTAAATTATTAAAAATCTATATTAAATGCAGATAATATATTTTTTTATTCTATTTCGATACCAAGTTGTTACAGAAATATCTAATATAAGTCCAACACAAAAACTTGTCTTTGTGCTTGAGCGGGGGAATCGATCGAGTCTTAACTGATGAATACGCATGACATTAATATTACAAATAATAAGAAGTCACGTTGGAAGGGAGATTGAAGGCAATATAATAATTACATCAGCATATCGGTAAATAGGAGTCAGCAACCCTCGTCTGTTGGAACTTCGAGCTTTCGTAGCTCCAGTGATTTCGTAGTTGAGCACATAGTAAACTGTTGTAAACATACGATGCAGAATTCTCGACTTAATCACTGCCTTCGATCTGAAATAGTGATTATGAAAAATGAAAGACAGAACTTGAATCCGTTTTATCGATATAATGGAGTTAAATTAAATTTTAATTTGTAATTTATACGGACATTATATATTACAGATATGAAACGCGAAATCTAATAATTTCTATAATTATAAGAATAATTGCTTCTCTTATCAAGTCTCACTATCTTTCAAATTTAATATCAGACCCAGTTAGTTAAATAAAAACAATCATGTTGCTTCGTGGGTGACACGCATGCTGGCTTCGCGATATCTCGAGGGGTAACACGATGGAGAGGAGCGAAGTAAAGCCCCTAATTTCTCAGGGTAAAAGTTGCCAACCGTAAGCATCTCTGCGAGGGGTTGAGTCTGTGCCAGTATCAGGGTGAATGGAAAAAGACGCGGTAGTCAATCGACAGACGAAGGGAGGGAAGAGGGAGTTTATATTGGGAAAAAAGACTCGGGCAGCAACAGCAGCACCAGCCAGAGAGTGAAACGTTTAAACTTTTTATGAGTTGCTGCGTCGTCGCTCGAGCGAAGAAATTTCAATTTTGCCGCCCGCCCTCGTGCCGCTCCTCGCGCCACGGAGAAGCAGCCTTTCGACGGATCCCTTTTTCTTTCAACCCCCAGAAGCGATACCGTCACTTGCTGAGAATTTTGGCACATCCGGCTGCGATATCCGTGCGGCTAATTTGCCTCGACACCACCTTCTCACTTCGAATTCTGACAATATCCGATTCCTCATTGATTCACGTATATATTTAATGAGGTTCCGAGTTTCAATCGAAGCGACAGAACTTTATAAGTTTTTTTCGAATAAAAAGAATAGCCTACGTATGATTGAGTGAAAACAAAATTGGAAGGAGATAATATGTACTCATCTTTTTTACTTTACTCTTTTTTTCTTATGTTAGAAACGATGTTCTTATATTATTACATTAATTATTTTTTAAATCTTTTTCGAGAAAAAGCTTTTTTATATGTATTATAGTGATTTATGTGCATTCTACATCTTTAGAATCTTTAGAATCGCTTTCCGGGGATTTGTAAAGTTTTAATAGATTACGTCGCGTCAAACATTAAATATATCAAACAGATATTTTATACTAGTCAGGGTTTGGCTATTCTTACACGCGCATGATTTTATCATACATATTAAATTGCATAAATTATATTCCAGAATGAATCTGTACCTGAAATTATCGCACGCGATTGACCTACCTTCGATCTACCTTTTAGTGGATGTGTTACAGTCATTTTTAAGATTGCAAAATATAACTCGACGTATCTTATCTTATTAAATATTGCTTGTTATATATTTCATAATTTAATTATATAATTTAATTTCTATCTTCTTTTATAACTATACAATATAATTATGTTTTATGAGATTAACATTTATTATAATGAAAATATTCCGTTATATTATTATTATACTTTTTCATGTTATACATTCGAGTTCCGTACACTACCGTAGTGAACCGACCGAAGGCAATACAAGACAGTCTCGTAGTTCCCGTCATCTCATCCTCTCTGCCGGGTCATAAAAGTCTTGATGAAGACGTCAATGAATATTTATCCTTTCGTTCCGTCGAGGCTTCATCTTGCCTCAACCTCCCCGGTGGTCTGGCGATATTCCTTTCTTTTAAGACAAGACATTAAGCGGGGTCGATTGGCGAAGTTTCATCAGCATTTAATCCAACATCCTAATGCTACATGAGTCCAAGATAATCACATGTCTTTTTAGAAACAGGAACCGTCATTCGATGCAGTTAAAAGTTTTAATAATATGTGCGAATTATATATTATTTATATATTATTTTATGCATTTTTGTGCATGATTGAGCTAAATAATTTAAAGCAGCATTAAAAAATTGCGTCGAAATGTTTCTAAAAATATTTTAAATCTATGAATAAGATTGGTATACAATATATGTATTTTATTATATTATAATCAAATTAACAATTAAAAAAAATATATAATATATTTATTTGCGATTCTTTCCGCTTTAGAGAACAAAAAAATGTTACAGGATGAAAAAAATATGAATATTAAGCAACACACGATGTCATTGATAAACCCTAATTAAGCCTTGAGTTTGGCTACACAAATTAGAAACACGAGCAAGAAGAGGAGAGAAAAGTAAAGTGTTCTTGTGAGGATGACCACCACGAGGTAGGCGACGAAACATTCTACAATGTAGAAGAAGAAAAAGACGGAAGCACCAAAAGGCAGCGGCCCAGACAAACGCGGAAAGGCAATGTCAGCATTGCGCAGATCCTCTCGCCGTCGCCACCGCCTACTGCCTCCCCCCGTTTTAATATGTTGACGCTCCGTTGGATTGCGGGGGAGAAGGAGAAGACGAGGGACAGAATGGTGAAAAAAAGGTAGGAGGAAGAGAAGTGAAAAGGCAAAAAGAAAAATATATCCCACGGACAGGATCGCCGGTAAGGGGCGGTCGCGAGGTGTGTAGAGGCTGCAGTCAGGGGGTGGTGGTGGGCGCCCGCAGGGTTGGGCATCCCGGGGACGGCACAAACAGCAGCACCAGGCGAAAAGAAAGTTTGCCGTGTAACAACAAAAGACGTTTGTTATTGGCGCAGCATTTGAATTGTCTCTGTGTCGGCGGGCCTCCTTATTGGCCGAGCGTCGGCGACGCGACTCCTGCGCTGGTGGGGGGGTTGCAAAGGGTGGTAGCCACCCCCACGATTTACCACCCACTCCCCACCGGCCCCACTTCTTGCCCCCTCCATCGTCGCCCCTACTTTGTCCTCGAGAGAGAGAGAACGGCTATACACGCGGCTAAGTGTACCGGCTATCTGGACTACGAAGCTACCCCCATACCGTTCCTACCCGTCTCGATCGTCCTCCCCGGATAGCGGCTGGGCCCTGGGATGACCCTTTCCGAGTACCTACCTTACGTACGCGGACCAACCTCGTATCTGCTCGTAACGACGGGGGAGAAATGCCTCGCAGAATGCAGGCGTGACTCTTATTTAATTTTGCTGCTTGAGCTACCAGCATCCGGCGAGTAGCGTTTGGAATTATGCTGGGGAATGCAATAACGGTTGGGAAGAAGGCTTTAATATCGCTGATAATTAACGAATGGCTATAGTATAGCTGTGTCCTTCATAAGAATTTTAATTGGTATAATTTCGTTAAAAGTATAAGATTAATTGGATAATGTATAATATATATAATTTTACATAATATAATTTTACATAATAGAAAAATGAGAAGATTGAATAAAAGAAAAAGAGAGAGTTGTATGTGTATAGCTACTTAATGTTTTCATAAATGATTTTTTTTTTAATACAAATTAAATTAGAGGATATGGATAACTATGTTTCTATTCGTTTGTCTAGTAAAATTATTATTATTACATTATTAAAGCTCCTTAATTTATACATTATTGATTGTACATCAAGAAATGTATAAATAATAAAATATAAAATTTATTCCCGCGTGCTATAGCCTGACAGTACAATGGGAACTCAACAGGGCGCAGATATCCTTCTAGTATCGATTCTTTACTTCTTTCATATCCGACTTCGATCACCGTCGCGGCATTATCTAGCTGCGCGATTCATGCGCACAATCTTACTCGACACAGTTTTATATTCGTACCTATCGCGCGCTACGACGTATATCAATGGATCGGTTCCGGAATGTTTTAGTAGATCTGTGCTGATACCTACCTAGATTATTGTTAGCAACATCTGCTCCTAACGATTATTCTTGGAATTATACTGCAAATTTATGACGCAGGTCGAAGCCCCGTTTTACGAGACGCTTTCGTATCGAAAATTTCGATCTCTTCATGTAACTTATGACTCTTTCGGCTTAACTTATGGCAATCGCCATAGCTGCTATTAATTAACGTAACATAACGTTTCACTATGTTCTTCTGTTTTTTAGCTGACCATTTCTTAATACAATCGATTTGATTTGGCTCGTAATATTCATCAGAGTAAGATAACATAATAAAAAATACATGTAATGGGCTTCAAGTTAAATGAGCGCTAGTTGTTCTTTGCGAATACAATATAATATCAACAATAAAATAAGAATTACAAGTTATATTAATTCAAACATTTCGCCCATTACTCTGGTCATCTTCAGTGGTATCCAAATATAAAAAAATTATATAGAGAATATGGTATATATAATAATCAATATGTTGTTCATACATACACATATATATATATATATATATATATATATATATATATATATATTATA
>Ga0157364_1007281_pt1 | contig 11457 bp, 4 predicted proteins | sample AttsexASBM2_FD_111476 | JGI IMG/M metagenome (GOLD analysis project Ga0157364, IMG submission 111476) | Fungus gardens microbial communities from leaf cutter ant in Ribeirão Preto, State of São Paulo, Brazil - Atta sexdens ASBM2 | ecosystem: Host-associated > Fungi > Mycelium > Unclassified ...
AATTCCATCTCGAAAAAATGACTCGTCTTTGGAGGCGATCCAATTTTGGAGCCAATTTTCGATTTCTGCGAAAGAAGTGAACCGGTGACTTGCTGCATCCTTCGGAACAACCAGTAATCAGAAAGAACAATATCCGAAGAAAACGGCGGGTGCGGTAAAACATCCCATTTGAGCGTTTTCAAATATTTTTTTGCGACTTTAGCGACATGAGGCCGAGCGTTGTCATGAAGAAGAATAACTTTATCATGTCTTTGCTCGTATTTTGCCCGTTTTTCTCGCAATGCATGGCTCAAACGAATCAATTGTAGCCGATACCGATCGCCCGTAATGGAATCGCCAGGTTTCAGCAGCTCATTGTAACAAGACTCTTTTGGTCCCACCAGATACAGCATGATCTTCGAATCATGAATGTTCGGCCGGTGTTGAGGTCGATGTTGAGATCGATTGACCGGGCTTAACGTAGTATTTTTTCTTTTTGGGGTTGTCGTAGAATATCCACTTCTCATCTCCAGTCACAATCCGCAAAAAACCTTCTCTGTTGTCTTTAAATCAGCTGTTCGCAAGTGAAAAATCTTCACCTTTCAACGTCTCTCGGTTTCAGTTCATAAGGCACCCAATTTCCCAATTTGTTTTTGAATCATTCCCATGGCTCTCAATCGTACAGAAACGGCTTGTTGAGTTACTCCCAATGATTCTGCAAGCTCCTCTTACGTTTGACTCTGATCTTCTTCGAGTAATGTCTCTAATTCTTTGTCTTCGAATTTTTTTGGCTGTCCAGAGTGAGGTTTGTCTTCAACGCTGAAATCTCCATCCTTGAAACGTCGAAACCATTCCCTACATGATTTATCAGTTGGAGCAGAGTCACCATAAACTTCAACATTCGGGCTTCAGCCGCACTTTTCTTCCAATTAAAGCAGAAAATCAAAACCTCCAGCAAATTCTGCTTGGTTAACACAAAATTCGATTCAAACACAGTAAAAATCAAGGTTTTTGTATAAAACTCAAAGCGATATAAACTGAATATTATTAGCAGATGTTTAACCTCTCTGAAACCGCCAAAATCAGCTGTCACTATGAACCATTCACAACAGTTGGAGCCATCTTTAGGGAAACGGACCGAACTAATTTGTACTCCCAATACTAACACCCCCCCCCTTCAATCAACAGAAAATACAAAAAAAAATTTTCCAGCTCCTTATTTTCTTGATGATGCTTTGATCCTTTTCTCTACTCTCAAAGAAAAATATGAAAATAATAAGAAGAATATCTCATCTCAATATACTTCCTAATAATTTTCTCATCCTTTGGTGAATTTTTTTCACTTTCAGTTTTGAGAGATAAATAGTTTGTGAACTTATTATCGGTTACGATTCCGGAAAACATGCAATGCTTTTTACAATTAGGAGAAAATTTTTCTCTACTTAATAAAAATAAGAAGAACATCATATTTGAATGTATAAAAAGCACTGAAAGTAGCATATAAAATTTTCCATTGAGAATAGGATTAACATTATAAACCACTTTATTCCTATACTCAACAAAATAGTTTTCCCTCCTCTAACATTGACGACAAGCTTAAACAGCTGGAGTTACTAAGAATTTTATTCACTCTAACCCGAACGTTATTTTTACACACGCTGACAAAGGCAATGCCACAGTTATACTTGACAGAGACATATACAGGGTGGGCCAAAAGTCTGGATACACCCAAATACATATCTCATAACGATTCATTTTTAGAAAAAAATGTTTTTTACAAAAGTTGTAAGGCTTTAAAAAACGCATTCAACGATAGTAGTTATTTAACCTAGGATGGCATTGTCAAGGTCAATATTGTTTAGGATCATATCCTAAACAATTCATATATGAATAACATTTGTTAAGATCAAGATTACTGGAGATTGTTTCTCTTATTTACATTTTTGCACTGAAATTTCATTTTTATGTAATAACATTTAAGAGGTTTTAGTCGTCGGTTGGACATTTTGCGTAATGCTCTTAGGATTATATAATCTAGCTTCCTTTCTATAGAATATCATGATGGAAAGCAGACAGTTACGTAAAAAACAGTTTTCAACTAGTTGAGCGTCTTAAAGACATTAAAATTGATAGCAACTATGATTTATTTTCTATGAATTAATTTCACTAGACTTTGTCTCGCTTTTTACAAATATCTCATTAGATATTGTGATGAATTGCATCGAAAAAAAATGGACTTTTATCTCCAAAAAATGTTGTATTCCTAAAACAGAATTTCTCTTGGCAGTACGGTTTGTGCTAAATTCTACTTATTTGACAAAAAAATTTATAAATAATGCTTTGGCACACCCATAGATTCTCCCTTGTCCCTCCCCCCATCGTTGCTAACTTGGTACTGCAAAAGTTAGAATGTATAGCTTTGATATCTTTAAACGGATCAGTTATCTTTTTATTACCGCTATATGGATGATTTATTATATTTATTAATATTTATGGCTATTCCTTCTTTTCGAATTGATAACATACTAGAATGTTTTAATTCTTTCCATCCTCGTCTACAATTTACCATGGAAGGTGGAATAGATGTGTTGAATTTCTTGTCACGATTAGTAAGAAAGATAATAGTCTTACATTCGATTGATATCACAAATCGAGCTTTTTGATAATAGATATTTAAACTTTTTACTCGAATCGTCCTATATTTCAAAAAATAGGCATTATTATTGGTTTAATAGATAAAGCTTTTCTATTATCTAATCCTATATACCACGAGAAAAATTTAAAATTTATAATTGATACGCTAATTCATAATGACTATCCAACGCAACTCATTTTTAATACAATCAACACAAAAAACTCATCCATAAAAAAAACAATAGCTATAAAAAGTCAGTCTAATTGCTGGAACTCAAAAATTAATACGATGAGCTGCTCTCTGAGTGAATCTCTTTCCTCCGAATTTCTTCAGGTTTGGAAACAGGAAATAGGGCAGAGGGCTAAATCTGGCGAATATGCTGGATGGGGAAGCAATTCATAGCGGAATTGAATTTGGCCATCGATGCCGGGCATGTGGTGAACCCGTGCATTATCTTGATGGAAAAGCACTTTCTTCTTCGCTCAATGGGAACGTTTTTTCTTTAAAATGTTGTTGAAACGGTTGAAACGGAAATAAGGTTGCATAGTAATCGCCATTGATTGTTTGCTTCGATGGAAGGTAATCGATATGAATTATACCGCGTGCATCCCAAAAAACTGTGGCTATCACCTTTCTGGCCGACTTTACGATCTTCGCCTTCTTCAGAACTGGTTAACCGATGAAGTCCATTGTTTTGACTGTTCCTTCGTCTCGGGTGTGAAATAATGAATCCATGTTTCGTCCATAATAATGAATCGACGCAGAAATTCATCTGAATTACATTGAAACATCTCCAAACATTGTTTTGAAATTGTCACACGGTCGCGCTTATGGTCCACATGCCGCAAACGCGGCACTCATCTTGCCGATAGCTTTTTCATACCCAATTGTTCATGCAAAATTGAAATCACTATGCATGTGATATACTTGTGGCCTCAACAAGTTCGCGCACTTTCACTTGTCGATCAATCAAAACAATATCGTGGACTTTATCGATAATTTCTAGCATAGTAGTTTCAATTGGATGTCCCGAATGACATGCATCACATGTGGATGTACGATCACATTAAATTCATTCACTCAATTGTATACAGTCGCAAACGCTGATGCAGATGTGCTATGAACATTATCCAACTCGGCTTTGATTTCTTTCGGCATTAAATATAATTCATATGTAGATGTTTGATCACTGAAACTTTTTTTCATTTTGCAAAAAATATTGTACAAAGGTTGTGCTTTAATCATCTACAGAAATGAAACCACGCGATAAATTCAATTCAAAATTTGACAGTAATCAGCTGAAAGATGTTACTTGTCAAAAAGTAACAACATTTGTGACATGACACTGCGAATGCTTTGACAGATTTTCTAAGAACTTATTGACTTGCCCTCGTACAATTCTAATTGATGAAAACATATCATCTGACGAGGATTCGAATTGAACAGTTTGTTTAAAACACGGAAAGTTTTTATCGAGCAAAGATAAGTAGTCTACATCAACGCTGGAAACAAGAAATTGATAATTATTTTTCTGCAAAACATGCTACACGGACGAAGATATTATAATATGATGACATAGGCAAAAACCTATCCAAACTTATCCCGCTTGACTAGAGACTTTTTAGCAATCCCTGCAACTTCCAGCTAAACGTTTATTTTTCAAAGCTTCACTTATAATAAGATAATATCGGAATAGATTAACTAATGAATCGGCTAAGTGGTTATTATGCTTAAATTCTTGGTTAACTTGTGATTTAGCAAATAATTTGTTAGACGCAATAAATGTTTAAACATAAAAATAAATAAATATATAAAAATAAATATTGAAATAAATGTTTAAAATGTTATAAATAAATGTTATAATTGTTTAAATAAATGTTTAAAATGTTTACACATATTTAATTAATAGATTCTTAATTAGTAAAAAAAGCAATTCCTGGACAATTGCGTAAATCAAGCACGATTAGATTAGGATGAGTGACTGCTTCTCGAACTGACTGCTTTAGTCTCGATATTGATACGAGACCGAGACATGAAAAAACAAAAGATAGTGATCTCGTAAAATTTGTCGGTAAATGACACGAAAACAGAGATGAGATACGTCTCGTATCAAAATTCATCACTATCTTAGATTTCAAATTTTTCTACTTTAAGGCACTAAAATTTTTTTGTTAGCAATCATAGCTCTTTGATTGTTAAGATCATTAAAGATAATCGTTAGAATTCTTTGAGAGGCTATCATAACTCATAACAGAATGCTAAAAAAGTCCGAAAAGCTAAAAAAAAATTTTTATTTATTTCTTCGGAAATCCGGTATTTTCTTGAGAGATAACCCCTTCTCACTCCCTCCATCCAAAAAATTCTATCGATTCTATCGAGACATTAAGTGAAAGATAAGAAATTAACTTTTCAAATCGTGAAGTTGGCCACTACTCTACTTCAAATTAGTATTTTCGCTTTAATCGACGAACTTTTTCTAAAATTGATAGAGAATTCTAGAACTTTTTGGAGGACAATAAAAACTCTATTTATTTTTTCCAAATTTTGAAAAATGAGATCAGCTTCATACAGAAATAAAGATATTACACTTCTATGTAACAACCTCTGTGTCCACGATTGTACAATAACGATGTCTTTCTTAAATACGCTATCGATGTACAACTTACCCATCCTTGCTAGTATCAACGATACCAGCAAGTAAATTGACAGAATCGGGATTATAATCAGCATCCGTGTAAAGGCCAAGATAACTGCGTACAAAGTCAGACGCAGTCATGAACCTCTCGCCATTCTTCTCCTGTGAGGCGTACTGTAATTTCACAAAAAAAACAAATTTTTTGTATACAGGATGTCCCAGTAACTCTGTTACAAGACAATATCTCCGGTTATCTCCGTTAATGATACGCGAAAATGCCCAAGGAAGAAATTGTTTCGTTCAAAGGGACACACTTATGGTGGGATTTATTTCTTTATTATTTCTTTTTCAGATCATATTTTCAAGATTATATTTTGAGAACCTTCAAAATCATTGATATTTTTTAAAATAAAACTACATATTTTTATCATTATAGTATAATAATAGCTGAGGTCAAAATGAATCCAATGATCTATAATACCATCTTCATGTGATCTTCATGTGATCTTGAGTATGAAAAATCCAGAAATTTTGAAGTGCGAATAATGAAATAAGTAGAAACAATAGAAAGTTTGGCATAAAAAAATTTATAGTAAGTATTCAAAATTGTTTCCAAATTTGGACTTCTAAACATTAATTCGAGTATTAAACGAACACATCTGCGAATATTTGGGATGTTATAGCAGCATAAGCTTGTCGGATTCTTTCTTTCATATCATCACGTGTCATAGTAAGCTTTGTCGAAAAAACTTTCTCTTTGATAAAGCCCCATAGAAAGAAATCTAGGGGATTAATATCAGGAAAACATGGCGGCCAAGGAATTAGATTTCCTTTTCCTATCCATGGAAACAATTTTGAACACTTATTACAATAAATTGTCTATGCCAAACTTTCTATTGTACTTATTTCATTATTCGCACCCATTCTTCAAAATTTCTGAATTTCTCATACTCAAGGTCACGGTATTATAGGCCATTGGATTCGCTACCTTGACCTCAGCTACAATGTAAAAATAATTCTATTTAATGTAATTCTATTTAAAAAATATATCGATGACCTTGAAGGCTCTCAAAATATGATCTTGAAAAGGAAATAATTCTCATCCATAACATATGTCCTTTCGAACCAAACAATTTCTTCCTTAAGCATCTTAGCATTAACGGAGATATTGCCTTGTAACAGAGGTACTCTGGGAAGCACCCTCTCTAGGGAGACATTCTGTATGTATGTGTACTGTGCATATTTATAAACTAGTAGTCTTAATTTATGATAATTAAAAAAATAATTAATAAATAATAACAAAAAGTTATTCTACTAATATTTATTAAATTCTACTAGTAGATATTTTTAAGAAAAATCCAAAAACTGAAATTATAATAAAAAAAATTATATGACAATTTGAGTTATAAAATAACAATATAAAAATGTTGAAAATTTAAGCTGAAATTTCACTAATTACAATTTATTAAAAATGATTAATTTTTCTTAAATAAAATATAATTCTTTACTAGAGAAATGATTGAGCATAAATAATTGATTGAGAGAAAAAGAAGAAAATTTGATAGTTAATAATTAATAAACAATGATAAATATTTTTAATTATTAAAAATATTATTGTAAAAATCGCTGAAAGTTCAAACATAATCCTAATAATTTATATTCAAGCACTTTTCATTTACCTGGTTAAAAATTTCATGGAGCCGTTCAGTATTTGCACGCTTTAAATACCCTGAGGAACCCTGTAATATGATAAGATGAAAGATATTAACATTAATTGTTCTTTAATTGTCGCAAAAAATATTTTTTAAATATTATCGAGTGTTCAAAATAAAGCGTTATAAATTTTTATCTCAAAAACAGGGTATTATTGAGAAAATTGTTCAGACAAAAGTTGTAAGATTCAAAAAGATTTATTTATTGATCTTATTAGTTTGACTTTGACTGGTGTTACCAAGATCAAGGTTATATCGATCTTTTTAAACAGAATATCCTACTTTTGATCCAAAATCTAATAGTTAATGTTGAGAACTTTCTAAAATACTATAATAAAGTTATTTTTTATTGAGTACTTTTCGAATTATAATATTTGAAAGTTACAATACAGAAGGTTGCACTAAAAATTCATTTTTACGTAAAAATAAAAATAAGAGATATAATCTCTAATGGCTTTGATCTTGAACAATCAAGAGATTTTAACATCAATCAGATACCTTGGATAATGTTAATGCTGGCGGTATAACTTTTGAGCATCATAACTTAAAAAGTACTTAATTAAAAAATATTTTCTTATAATTTTGGAAAATTCTCGACATCGGCTATTAAATTCTGAAAACAAAAGTCAGGTGTTCTATTTAAAAAAATCGATGACCTTAACCTGATCTTGGCAACCACCTAAGGTTAAATTGATAAAATCAATAAATAGACCCTACAATTTTTGTCTGAACAATTTTTTTCATTAATGCTGTGTTTCCGAGATAAAAATTTGTAACTCTCTATTTTGAACACGATATACAGATAAGTCAATTAGTAGATAGAAAATACATAGTTGCTTTAAAAATTATCGATTTTGCATACATATTTTTTAAAATAATTATGTGTTTTCTTTCCATCAATTGATTCATCTCATTATTCTGCTCATAAAAATAATAAGGCATAATTATAAAAAAATTAATAGTTTACGAAATTTATTTTATGCCAACATGTGATAGAATGAAGTATAAAATATCTTGTAAACTATTGGTTTTTTGATATCACTACTTTAATACTTTTATATGCAAAAAAATTAAAAGAATTATATTGTGTTAAAAAAAATCATATGTGTACAATTTCGTTTAGTAAAATGAAGATAACTTTCATATCTTTTTAGTGCCAACTAAAAGAAAGACAATATGACCAAAATTCCTCCTTGAAATCATGCAACTTTTGTTAGGTTTCCTTCTAATGTTGAAAACAAGTGAGTTATTCAAGATTTAAATTCTTCATCCTGTATATACAAGACGGATCATTTTAATTTATTCAGTCAATTTATTCAGTCAATTTTTTCAAAATCTCTAAGTTTAAAATAAAAATGTTTCAAACAAAATGACTTTTATTCAAGAGGGAAAGCAGTTAGTGACCTTAGTTGATCCTGAGAAGATGCCTTTAAAGTCAGGTCAAGGTTAACATTTAAAATTTTTTAAATAGAACTTCCTCATTTTTTATTAGATATTCTTGTAACTTACATTTTTGAAACATTGGTTACAAACCCTTTTTAGTCAAGATCTTTCTTAGTTATATATTAATTAATATTTTAAAATTTTTGTACCGCTGATAATAACATTAGTCAAGATATACCACGTGGAGGTCGCATCGTCGGATTCTTAATCAAGCATCCTGAAGAAGCGTAAATCTGATCGTGCGATCTCTACGCGGTACACCTTGGATCCAGAGACACGATAGTGTCTTGAGCACTAGAGAACACGTAGCGAAAGTCACCGTATTTTTATGTGGATCGATGAGTTTTTCGAGTTCTCGATTATTATATCTCAATGATTGTCCCGATCAAATTGTATGTATGTTCAATCAATAACTTGTACTGGAATTGTATAATAAGAGTATCTTTATTTTTTTTCTATGTACTACGAGCGGAGAGATATTGCGACAAACTCCAAACTTTTGTTTAAAATTTTAAGAAACGTTATTGTCATTGTCATTAAATATTAATATCGGTGTTGTCTGCCCAGTCCATGGATTACGTTTCGGACTTTAGTCAATCTCGATTTTTTATTTTACTTTTTAATAATTTTAACAAACAACGACCAACTGCTAAAACTTTCTGATGATCACTCAAAGTCACGACAATATATATCAAAGTCAAGGTCATTGGAGTTAAATTCCATTTCATTTTTAATAACTTTTTTAAGCGACGAGTAACTGTTAAAACTTTTCGAAGGTGATTCGGTATCATGACCTTCATAACGTATGAAGGTCAAGGTTACTGGAGCTGAGTTGTTGGTTTTACTTTTTAATAATTTCTTACAATAATCTAACAATCAACAAGCGACTCAAAATCCTTCGAAGATCACTCAGAGTCATGACCGTGACAATATATGTCAAAATCAAGAGCTACGGAATTGAGTAATATACTGCATTTAATCATTTCGTACAACAAGTGATAGCTAAAATCTTGCGAAAATCATTCGGGATCATGATCTTCGCAACGTATGGTCAATTGTTCATTTAACTTTTTAACTTTTTAATGATTATTTATTTAACGAGTGACTGTCAAAATCCTTTAAAAGATACTCGAGATAATGATCTTGAATGAAATGAAACATACGTTGTTGGAGTTGAACTCTCTATTTCATTTTTAATAACATTTTAACGTTCGACGAGTGACTGCTAAAGCTTTTTGAAAGTCATTCAGTGTCATGACTTTCATAATGTAAGTGAAGGTCAAAGTCATCGGAGTTGAATTGTCTATGATTTTAATAACTTTTTAACAATCAACGAACGAATGCTAAAATCTTTCGGAGATCATTTAGAGTCATGACATTATCCTAACGAAAAAGTTACAGATTAACAACTGTAAGATTTGCATTTTGTTATCGTATTGGTTGCGGTGCTGGCACCACTAGTACCGTAGTCAATACAAATCCAACAGAAAAACAAGTATCGTATATCGTAGATCAAGTTAAGTAACAATTACAGATTAAGAAAAGGAATAAGATTAAGTTAATGATATTGAAAAAAGTAATTCTAACTATAATTTATGTCTATCATTCATAGTTAACTCTTAAGACTTTTTCAAATTTAATTTCAGATATTCTATGAATTAGTTTATTAGTCAATACTTATTTGATATATTTAAAAAACTGACCACCCAAAGTTTAAATTTCTATAATTAAAAATCTTTCTATGATTATTTTCTTATTTTATGAATCAATTAAAAAGGAACATAAAAGATACATTTGTATAAAAAAAGCAGGGAAAGTAAAGTAATTTTTATCATTACAGTCGTACGTTTATAATAACAACTTGATAACAACGTTGCAATTTTTTAATGAATGTAACAATACAAACTGACTACATAAGAAACAGCAGTGCTTGTAAAGCGCTAAAAAAGCGCGATGAGCTTATACATGCGCTTTTTTAGTGCTTTGTTAACGCTTTGTAAGCGCTGTGTGCTACTTGGGTACACACTAAATTTGTGCTAAGCTTGAAAAAGTCACTTTGAAGAGTAACTTTTTATCATTAGTTAAACTTTTTATCATTAGTTACTGAAGAAAGTTATTATCATAATAAGTAACATGTAACACTCTTAAAGCAAAAGTAAGTAGGTACAATATATAAAATTAAAAATATGAAAATTAAAATTAACTATATAATACATATTTTATGTATAATTATATAATACATATTTTTATACCTTGAATAAAAAATCAAATTTACAATAATTATTCATTAATATACATAATTATATGATTCGTATTATAATCAGGATATGCACATCTTTACCGGCTATTTTTGTTAATTATTATCACTTATACTCATTAATATTATCACTGATAATGTTTCAAGATGATATCATGATTTGACCATTTTCGACCATTCATTTTCATCAATTATTATTTTGAGAGATTGTTTAGGCATAGAAATGTGCGTTTAGTGATAAGTACTGATGTTACTGCGACTTAAGTACAATTTTAAATTTATAACGTTATATCAACATTGATAATGACCCAATAGGAGTCGAAACATTTGTTAGTTGTATACTTCAGAAATATATCGTTAGCATATACAACTTGCTCGGCTCGTAGCTCCTTTCTTTTTCTATTAACAATTAATTATAATATGCATTCGTGAAGAAGAATATTTGACTTTAAAAGGAAACCTATTGTCTTTAAAATTGATTTTCGTTTAAGAACTTAATTTATAAAGAAAATTGAAAGAGTTAATTATATTTAAAATGTTATGCTATTTTTGTATGAGATATATTCTCTTTGTATAAACTTCGTACTTTTTTTCAATCCAATTATTAATAATTATAATAAATTATTTATAACTAGTAATCTTTGTATAACTAATATGTTTAATAAACGATCTCAAAAAGCAATGTTGCAAAATTAAACTATAAAAAAAAAAAAAAAAAAATTTTTTTTAAAAAACAATAAATTTTTTTAAAAAAAATTTTTTCACACAACACCAGTGATTATTTTCTGACTTATAT
>Ga0157364_1007282_pt1 | contig 11456 bp, 5 predicted proteins | sample AttsexASBM2_FD_111476 | JGI IMG/M metagenome (GOLD analysis project Ga0157364, IMG submission 111476) | Fungus gardens microbial communities from leaf cutter ant in Ribeirão Preto, State of São Paulo, Brazil - Atta sexdens ASBM2 | ecosystem: Host-associated > Fungi > Mycelium > Unclassified ...
AAAATTAAATGATTAAAAAATAAAACTTTACTTTAATATATATATATATATATATATATATATATATATATATATATACATGTATAAAGGTTACGAGCAGAAGTTGGAAAAGAGGCAGGATGTTTTAAACTATAACGAAAATTTAAAATGAGTTTAGAAAAAAATTATCAGTTTAAAAATACAGCTAGTTATAGAGAAAAATTAGAGAAAAATTATTCGGAATCAGTATATCGTGTAGTGATGAGAAAGAGAAATATAAAAATAGTTTTGCCTTATAATTTTTTATGTATCTTTCCCTTTACAAACATTTAAATTATGGACATTTCTTTTTCCAAAAATTGATTTAAAATTAAGATGAATTTATACTTAGATCGCTTATCTATATACATATGTTACGTTCAGCAACAGATTCGTATTCCGAGATCGGACTGAACTCAGAAATGAAAGTAAAAAGAAAAGGATCTCTAAATACATATAATTAACTAAAAGTAATTATGTAAATGTAGATGATATGATGAGAGATTTCCTATCTTCCACACACACACCACACACATTGCATGTGTATATATATATATATATATATATATATATATATATATATATATGTATAATATATACCTAATATTTCCGTTTTCTTCAGTTATTAATAGTAATGGCTATATTTAATACCTTTTTTGGTAGTTATTTGCAAAATGACTGTATTTAATGCTTTTGCATTTTCATTTCTGAAGTTCATACTTTACGACATCGGACTTTATGACCTTCGTCTATCTTTTACTTTTACATTACTGAGAATTTAATCCATAATTGCCGTCATAAATTATTATCTGCATTTGCGTGCTAGTCGTGAGTGAAATTTATAAAGTTCCAATTCACGCGAGACATTCTCGCTTCGTGGTTTTAATTTTTTTCGAATTTAGGTCGATGTATTAATCATACTAATTACATCTATAATCTATATAGAGCGTGCGAGCAAGCACCGATCAATTTTGGTGCGAGAAGGAAGAGAGAGAGAGAGAGAGAGAGAGAGAGAGAGAGAGTAACTCTAGGAAAGAGGAGGAGATCTGTGTCGCGAAGCACTCGTCATTGTACAGGTATAGGTGTAAACAGGTCTCCACCTGAGAATTTGTATTCGATGCGTGTGCAAGTGTGGGTGCGTCGTGTGTTATCAACTACACAACGATGCTGTTTGTGTGTGACGTGCGTAGAAGGGAAAAGAAAACGGAAGATAGGAGAGGAACGAAGAATGGATAAAGAGAAGAGCAAGCGAAAGGCGGAGAAAGATAGACACTCGGGAGTCGCGCGAAAGGGGTGAAGGTGGGAGGAGAGGGTTGGGGGGATTCACGAGCTCATCGGTGCACAAACGGCGCAAGGGCGGGGATTCCCCCTTCGGCCAATCGGATCGACTAGCGAATGCGCTCACCTACGGTACTGCCGGCTCGCTGCTCGTTCACCTGCAGACGCCATGTCGTGACGTCACATCTCATTACGACAGGCACCGGCGTTTATGGTAACGATGCATTGTCGCCTCGCGACTAATATTGTCTCGCGAGATCGTTCGCAAAATTTTATTCTGGCAATTCTAATATAGGAAGTCACGATTGTGTAATGTCCGATATATTTCTCTAATGTGTCAAATAATTTAATTACTGTCATTATTAATTTTTACAAATTTTTATTGCGAACTTTTGGACGATTATCATGACGCATACCGCGTTATTTAATTGCGATTGTTCAACCGCCAGATAAAATTGGCATAGAAATAAGGGCCATAAATCGTAGTCTTTTATACTACTCGTATCTTACCATCTACGATGGCACACTGGTATTTCTTGTCCGAATGGATGGTTCCATTAGTAGAGGGATAGATATAGTGTCGGATGAAACGATTTTGGCGATACGACCTTCGAAGCTTTCCAAACCGTTTCGCCGTTCAATTTTACGGGACCTATCCAAGATATACACAGATCTTCTATTATATCGAGGAGAAACGCAGCGAGACCTTGGATTCACGGGGAGCGCTACGAACTCCTTTATTATTCGGCTGTTTTACGATTGCCCTATAAAGATCTCATAATTAGATTTTGGAAGTAATATCCTGCCGGAACTTGGCCAGGCCTTCGAATGGTCGATCCGCAGGAAGGTCAGGCTCGAGATCAGGCTCAGAATTGCAAGGGTCGATCTCGCTTTTTTTCTCTTCAGGAGTGCATCAAGCTTGTGGAATGAGTATAATTTTTTTCAAAGAGAAATCGACTCGTATTGGTGCTACCTAAGGAACATGTCATTAAAGAATAGCGGAGTAGATGAAGATTGTACATTGTGTTATACGTTAAAGGCGAGATAATTGGTATCGATCGATGAATCTCTCAACGAATTCCATCCGTGTACAACCCCGCAAAGGGGTTGATGAAACGTTATTAATTACGCGAGAACGAGCAGCAGGCAGGTGGCCGCAAGCCGGGAGCCCCCCGTGGCGTTAAATTACTCGTACACTCGTACGCATCGGAGCGCGGACTCGGACTCGAACTCGCGATTCGCAGGAAGGCGCGTGCATCCGCGTGCAACTCGCGTCGACGGTGCAATACAGTGCAGAGCAGTGCAGTGTGGCGCGGCGCGGCGCGGCGCGGCGCGGAGCGGCGTGCGCGTGATCCCGATCCAAGCGGTGGTGCGCGTCGCGCGAGCGGAGAAGGTAGTCTCGCTGTTGATGGTGGGGAATCACGGCGTGGCGACGGCGGCAGCGCGGCGGCGCAGGAGCATCGAAGCGCGGTAAAGAGGGGCGTCTCTCAATGAAATGAAGAAAAAAACGAGGAGGACTGAATCGCGATTGGTCCACGCTCGGCTTTACGGTCACGCCTTGCCTTTATACATACGCGACCTCTCCTCTTACGAGACGAATGCGAATCGATCATGTCCCCTCTCCTTCTACATAAAGAGCATTCTTGTCACATTCTCGTGACCATTTTACTGCAATGCCGCAAATTGAAAGAAAAATCCAACTTCTGTCCATAACCCGTTGATCGCGTCGGTAAGTACTGCCGATTATTTGATGAGGGATATATGAAGGATGTGAACGCTGTGCGCAGAGAAATATTTGCACACACTTTTTTTTTATTATTAAGTAGCTTGTTCTTTGATTAGAATTCAGTATTTATGTATGTCTTCACGATTTCGGAATATGTTTTTTAATATTATTGTAGAGAGAAAGATATATAAGTAGAATCGGAAAGTAGAATCGAGATTGAAGTCTGAAAGAAAAATGTCATTAGGATACAGACCCAATGTGGAGATTTCTCAGATTATGTCGCGCTGTGGATTGTCTAAGACTTGGATAATCGGTCATCTAGCGATATTATCGCCGATACATCGATTCAGAGAATGAAAGACGAAGGAGGTCTAAAATCGACAAGGCGAAAAGCTTGATACGATCAGCACGATTGTGAAATGCACCATTCCGCACATTGCCTTCGCAACGATTATCGATCGCTTAATGACACCGATTTTATTGAAAACAACAGAAATGCAGACTCGGGTCTCCATTAACGTTGAGCAAGTTACACGCGGAGAAAGGTGTGTTTCTGCCTTTAACGTATACCTTTTAAATAGGTTACAAAAAAAATGTTAAACTTACGTCAATCCCCGAGTTATCTATAATAAATAACAAGAAATTTTATTTTCCCAGACATTTAAATTCCCTTGTTATTTATGTGGAATATTTATTTTGCTAAGGTCTTATGATGGGTTCTTACAATTTTCATTACGCAATTATTATTACATTTCTATGAATAATAAATGATGGAGATAGCTATAAATTTAATTCTGTCCATAATAGAAATTTTGCTCGTGATACTCACCTGTTTAATAGCGCTATGAAAGTCATTGATAAGAATTATTTATCAGAATATATAAGACTTTTATTGCATAACTCAATGACACAAAGCTATATTTGAATCGATATTGCGCGTTTAGCAGATAACAATGTGCATAAAATGAAGGATGTTTAGCGCAGGTATCTCGTCTTTATTAACGTAAGCTATAACCACTAACGATATATGACCACACTCCCCTCCAAACAACCCTGAAATCGCTTGACTTTGAACAGAGGTATTAATGCCGATAATTATAGTTAACCGATTTTTCCACATGTTATCGTATTTGCCCTGTATATAAGTATATTATTTATCATTAACCAGCGTGTAATTATATACTTTCCGTGCATATATATTATATATTTTCTATAATAAAATTAACGATGCACCTCACAAAATTGAGACTTATAATTTGATTTTATTGGCACAAAGTTATATATTAGGAAATCTATTATACATTTTAGCCTTTTGTTTATAATTCATATTATATTATTTTTTTAATAAAAATCGCTTTTAATCAATCATCAAACTACTTGTAGAAACTCATGATAAAAATATTATAACCGTTAGTCCTCTAGTAAGTTAATCTTTTATAACTTTGTTAATTATTTTTTATGTATAATCGTATTTTATGTATAATCGTATTTTTATACCGGATGTTTCTCTCTAGCTGCAAGATATGATGAAGGCACATTTAACTGATTCCGATGTATCAGTTATGCGAGTAAAAATCACGGTATCAATTGGCTGTCTCGCAATATTATGGAGCGCAGATTACTGATCTGAAGAGCATAATAACCCGTACAACTCTATACTTGGTCGCTAAGTTATAGTCATGTCCGTGAGTTTCTTTCATTCTGAACTGGCTTATTACCTCAGATATCGTTGTACCTCGAGAGTGCAACTATCAATTACTCCGTGTTTCGACGAGTTTCCTTAACTGCTTCGCTACTGAGGATGAACCCATAAGATTCGCCCCTTCGATCAGTTCTTAAAGCTTAACCTGCATTCAACATCTAAATCTTTTTATCGAACAGAAAATATAATTTTTTTTCTTTTGCTTTTAGTTGAGATACGTAGTATCTCCGAAATTTTTTAGGTATCAAACTGTTACGACCTGTTAGTAACCAAATGTTAAAAAAATGACTTTGAAACAATCATGGCATTAACTTTTCGATTTTTAGAAGGGAAGCCCTCTACTTGTAAGTGATAAGATAAATATGACATTTTAATGTATACATTATATTTTAATGTATACATTATAATAAATGTAAAAAATAAATGTAACAGTTTTTTTGTTTTCCGTTTTTTAATTGATAAAAACAAGTGAAAGCAAGTATAATCGCTATATAAATAGAATAAGATAACTTGATGTACCGAATCAGATTTTTTTAGATAAGCCAGTGAAGCATGTGAAATGTATTGTCATCCTCTTTAAATCAAGAAAAATTAATGTTTTCTCTTTTTTTCGTCTCATATCTTTCGTCTACATATCTTGCCTTGAGTAAAATGGCGACTATTAAAAGAGAGTTATAAACTATTGATCGAGAATGCTTTTAGAAAAGGACTCTTCAGGTGTCACAGTAGCATAAAATCATCAATTCTCTGCATCTAGACCATCTTCCCAACTTTCTTTCTTTCCTGAAGATGATCCCATGAAATTTTTTTTCCTCCCTGAGCTGATTACAAAAATGTTAAAGTTCTATAGTTCACAAGAGACATATATTTTATCTCATTTTTTCCTTATTCTCTGCTCGCTGATACATTTTTAGTAAATTTCTTCTTCTTCTTTTTTTCTTTCGGCATATAGTAAAAACACAATTTAATTAGCAAATTGTCGATGTGTATAGCTTTCTAGTGAAAATTCTAGTAGGAATTGTAATAGAAAGTAGTCTTTTTTATTTCTCAATGAAGCACAATCACAGGAGCGTCCACGTCGGCGAATGACATAAAGCAATTTTATGGCTTTTTAGTATATCTCTGCCTCCCCCTCGGTTGAAATATTTAATTTGAGCCATCGTATATATCACTCGCGGGTCCTAAGTAAACTCGTACTGGATGGATGTCCGCGAGACCATTCGTGCACGTTCGAGGGAAACGGGTTCTTCGTCGAACTCGTACAAACAACGAAGCGAGAGACGCGCTTCGACAGACCACTGAGGTCCACGAGCTCTCTTATTGACTCTTTGACTTTACTCGCGCCTCTTGCTCGACTCCTCTCTTCTTCTCTTTTTCGTCCCTTTCTTCTTACCTCTCCACCTGCTTTACCGAGGTCCATCGCTCTTCTGCACTTCGGAATCTCGCGGCTTCCTTCGGGTCGACCGGGTCATCGACTTCTTACCGGTATGTTTCGTGGAACCGCGTAAGAGAAGAAAAGAGACGCTTAAATTTAATTTCGTGCGTATTTGATCAAGTAAAGTAGGGACACGATTTTGTCCTTTGGAAATTGACGCTGTCTTTTTAATGTCCTTATATATTATTTAATTTTGGAATACTTAGTGCATCAGATGAATGTCTCTACCATAATTTGAAAGACATTTGAATAGGTATCTCGAAAGATGGGGGACAAGATAATTGACAAGTGATACTTTTATTTATATTTTATGTAACAAAATCAGTTTTGTAAGATTAGCTATTGAAATGGCAGCGTTCTCTTTTAGCCCCTCGATACGCCACCGTGTTCACCGTGAGCGTTAATGGTGATTTGCGCAAGCAAAAGTGGGAGATATACTTTGTGCACGCGTACAGACTCATACACGTCACACGCAACGCACAACGTACGATACGCACAAAGTATTGTACGATAGCTCGGCTACAAGTAGAATAGTGCTGTAATGCGCCCATTCACGTATCATTATCCACGCCAGTGTCTAGATAACGTTGTTGCAATCGGCGCAATTATATTTTTACGATTCTAGCATTTCTAGCTAAGGTTTCTATTTCGTGACTATTAATGTCCAGTGAGCTATAACGACGCGCAACGCTCAAAGATCGCGTCAATTGCTAACCTAAATACTTGCAATCGCAGAAAGTAATTTTTCTTCCGTGAATCATTTTGATTGTGCAAATTAACGTTTAAGAACATTACGAAGAAAGGAAAGGTGAAATAAAAAAATGGTGTTCTTAACTACTTAAATATTTATTTCTTATCACTTTTACTCAGTGCAACGGAGACTCGATCTAACATCTATAACATCTATATTTACCAAAATTAGATTTAAATCGCATGTCTGTGATTAAAATTAATTTTACAATTAAAGAAAAGAATAAACATACCTATATATAGAAAAAATATTTTTTCTAACTTGATTATTTAAAATCCATTGTTTTTGATACGAGAAAATACCTCAGGATCTTGTTTGATTTGAAGAGACACTTATGATGAGAAAATTTTTTCTCAAGTATATATTTTTTGATATTTTAAGGTCATCGCAATTTTTTTGAATAGAATTGCATGACTTTTTTTACACAATATGATTCTTCTAATTATTCTGCATATAAAAGCATTAAAATAGTGATATAAAAAATAGCTTATGAGATATTTTATAATTTATTCTGACAACATTGACATAAAAATTTTAATACTTCGTAAAAATTATTAATTTTTTAGTAATCGTACTTTAATACTTTTATGAACAGAATAATAAAATAAATCAATTGGTGGAATGAAAATACATATTTGCTTATTAAAAAAATTATCCATTTTTATACAAATTTTTTTTAAGCAATTATTTTTCTTTCCATCAATTGATTTATCTCATTATTCTGTTCATAAAAATATTAAGATATGATTACAAAAAAATTAATAATTACGAGTTATTTAACATTTTATGTCAATCTATGCCAGAATAAAATATAAACTATTTTATAAACTAATTGGTTTTTTGGTATTACTATCTTAATACTTTTATATATAGAATAATTAGAGGAATCATATTGTGTAAAAAAAAATCAATTCCATTTAAAAAAGTGAAGATGACTTTGAAGTTTCAAAAAATATGACCTTGAGAAAAATTTTTTGCTTATCATATTTGTCCTTTCGAATCGAACAAGATCTCCTGCGGTATTTCCTTATATCATCAAAAATATGAATTTTATATGATCAAATTAGAAGAAACACCGTGCGTGCATGCGCGCGCGCGCGCGCGTGTGTGTGTGTGTGTGTGTGTGCGCGCATATACAATAGAATCAACAAGATTAACAAAATTGTCAGAATTGACTAATTATAAATTTGTTAGAAATTTTTACGATTGACTTGAACCGGTTGCTATAAGGATGACAAGATCGAACAAAAGAGATGTTTTTAGATTTTATAGCATATCAACATTGTTCATAATCTGAATGTAAAATCGCAAAAAAAACATTAAAGTAATTTATGACGATATTTATCAAATTTAACGAGTTTAATTTAATAGAATAAAAGACGTACCGATCCATTATTTTCTTATTTGGATTTTAGATCTTTATTGTGATGATTTGATGGCATTGATTCTAATTCAGGTACATTCAGATTGAAATACATTGTTCTTTTTTCTTCTGAATGAATTCTTTGTCACAAAATTTCTTTTAATGGTTTTTATCTTGGGATCACTATTGTTGCTATACATAAGTTATAGTCAATACTACAATGAAAAAAGTTTTTATCGGAATGAGTTGAAGGAATATGTCTTGCATTCATACTGCTATTCGTTATTAAGAAGAAAGAACCAATTGATCTTACAAATATTAAAAGATTTGACGATACTTTATGAGAGCAAGAAGAAAATCTTTTTCTTGTGTTATAATATATAGAGAAAGTTATCAACTATGTTTGCGACTGAGACGATAGTAAAATACATGTTGCCGTGTTAATGGCTACTGCTACTTCCGTAATTATTCTTGGTGTACCGTTACTACAGGTATTAGATACGCAACATATTGTCATCTATGCATTTTTATTATCTTCAATTTATTTGTTAGTCTAAAAGCTTGTTCACACTGAATCCGATTAAGCCTATCAGTTTGATTGGTTTCAGCAAGGACGAGCCTTAAGATATAATGGTTATTTTTTGCAATTATTTGCAAAAGATTCGCTGTTTGACTTTATGCGTTTTGTATCCTACTTTTGTTTTGAAATATTTATTTATATTGCGTTTCAATAGCTATTATCTACGTTATAATTATCTAAGAATTCGTCGTCAATAATTGTTTTGAAAAAAATTAGTTGCAGTGTGTTGCTAACGCAACTAGTCGTTATTATTTTAGACACTATATCACGATCACATCGTAAATGTAAATTTTAATGTTTAGTAATATTTTCGATAAGATATTAGGTATAAGTTCTTGTTGTATCAAATGGACAGAGAGAAGCTTAATATTTGAACATCGAGTTTTAGTATTTTTGTCGGCAACAATAAAGATTTCTTGATTGATAGATTTGCAAATCATTCAGCCGAAGAAAAATTTCGAATTTAAGAGCATTAGATTCTTTTAACCATCGTAAAAAATTTTCGAATATTTTGTATTTGAGGATCAAACATTAGCTCAATCTATTATTTAGAGACAAACAAGAGAAAATTAATATCGAATAGTTATAAATCAAGGACTATAACGGAGAGATTTGGCGCAATAATATGAAATATTATTAGTGGAATTTCGAGCGACATGTTTCGATGGTCGGGGTTGATATTGACAGTCATTGTATATAAGAGTCCCTACAGCCTCCTCGGATTATCTCGCTCCGACCCTCTCAACGGGGGTCTAATACCGCGGCGCCTTCTTAGACGTTGCCTGCAGTACTGATCGCCAGTGACCTGATGTGGAGACAGAAGCATTGATATTTGTCCTTGACCGTTCTTCTATTTACTTTATTCGGTTAAAATTTTATTTTCAATGCTTTTACTACAAATTCTTTGTGGAAAATTTTTTTTTTTTATTAATTATTATTACGAATATATGCTAAGACAACTATAGGATATTTAAGTGCTTTATATCAAATCTTTTTCTTGAAGTCTGTCTTTTTTCTTGAAATTTTATAATAGAAGAGAAAAAAGGGCAAGGGAACAAAGAAAAAAAAAAGAAATGAATTTTTATTATTTTATTTATTTATTGAAAATTTTTCAGTATGTATTTGATCACATTAATTTAATTTTTGCAAAGAGTTTATTATAGGCAAAATGAAGGGCACACTTAAAAATGGTGCTAAAAAATGGTCGCTCCAAACACATAGCGTAGCAAAATCTGATTTTTGTCGTCTATGACGCGGAAAATTATGGAAACGAATCACGAGATCTTTTGAGATTACATTTTTTTCTTTTTCTTATTCTAGGAACTGAGAGCCACTGTAATATACTACGGCACGCTCTCTCTGTCTAAAGGGACGGAATGGGCAGCACGTGCCTACCGCATGTTTCTGAAGCTCCCGTCTTCAAAATTTCTATGAGTTCGATTTCCGCTCCTCCTATGTCGATACGTTTGCCTGTGCGTATAAGATTAAATACTGCTGCTGCGCTACATTAATGTGCGCACTCCCGGATGTAATTTATATTACCCAGCTCTTATTAAAATTTTGTTATCGTTTCTCGAGTTATAGCACGAATTATTTTTATAATTATTGTGGTGAAATTTTTGTCCGATGAGAACATTATTTTGCCGTGTGCAGACTTAAGTGATTTAGAATATTATAATTACGACAAGAAAGAGAGATAAATACTGGCGTATCACAAAATTGTGCGTTTTGCCGATACCACGTATAATCACACACCGGAACAAGCTCGTCGTTGTTAACGACCGGTTTTAAAACTACGAACATATCGCGGTGACTTGGACGAGTCAATGCTCGCCTCCACACGACAGAACGATCGCATGCTTGAAAAGCCGGTGCACGCTTTAACGATCACCCTTGCTGGCGCAACATTTTGCCGCCTCTTCGATACAAAAATGGCCCGAGCAATCGTGTAATGAAGGGTTATCGACGTTTTAACGATCTTCGGGCAGTTTTGAACAGAATTAAACGGACTTCGTTTAGTATTCTCTCTATGGGAATACTTATATATATAATACATCTTCACTGAGAGAAATGATTTTGTTATAGGAACAAATCAAGGGAAAGCAAATGTGATATTTGTGAAAAAACTGATCGAGTAGTTACGAATTGCAAATTAATTCATCAGTGTAACAAATAATCAATAGTATCGCTAGCTAATCAGAGACATATATATATATATATATATAAAAGTCGTAGATGGTTACAGGATCCCAAATCGTAAGAAATTGACCAATTCTAATCAAGTATTCTCTCTATATTTGACTTGGTCGATTTCTTACAACTTAAGATCATCTACGAATTCTAAACAAATTATAAACGAGCCTAAAGTCTATCCAAAAAATAGACTAGATTCTATATAGTTTGCTTCTGTTCTAATAATTTGTAATAATTTGTTGATATAGCAAACTAGCAGCAATTAAAATTTGTCATTACATATTTACCGATCAATGGTACTGGTGGCTAAATTAACAAAAGCCTTTCTCTCAGTGTTTGTGTTTATTATACATACGAATAGAATTTTTCTATTGCACGCTATTTTTCACAATCGGAGCAAGCAGATGGCG
>Ga0157364_1007283_pt1 | contig 11455 bp, 5 predicted proteins | sample AttsexASBM2_FD_111476 | JGI IMG/M metagenome (GOLD analysis project Ga0157364, IMG submission 111476) | Fungus gardens microbial communities from leaf cutter ant in Ribeirão Preto, State of São Paulo, Brazil - Atta sexdens ASBM2 | ecosystem: Host-associated > Fungi > Mycelium > Unclassified ...
AAAAAAAATTACAAATATTGCCCCAAGATATGGATGATCGACCAAACTGGGTGTGTGATGATTAAAGAATCATAGAAATTGAAAAGTGAAACACGAGACGTCAGTCCTTTTCCCTAATTTTTCTTCAATAAGAAAATGAAAGTCAAAATTAATAATTAAAACAGATTAATAATTAAAATCCAAATGAGATGTTTATTAAAATTAATCCCCTTATTAATTTAATTTAATTTCTACACAAATACATATTATATGTTTCGAATTTTTTTCTTGTTTTCTACTTCTTTTTAATTTGATTAAGCTCGAAAATTGTCTTTCTTCACGTGAACTCTGACACGATTACACGGCATGACAATTGCTTCCGCAATTGTTTTCATATATTTGTATGAAATATATAATCCTTACACGTGGCACGCGTATCTTTCTCTAGGGACATCCAATCGAGCCGATATCTCGCAACATCACAAGATCGATAAGCCGGACCCGGGCATTACCGGCACTACGTGCACAGCCCGGCAAATTGCGCGCGTATATATGAATAGAGTCGGCGGTTCTCGCTCACACACGGCGATTGTCATTAATTAGACAGTTGGCACGCGCCAGGTGAAGCTCGCTCGTGTTCACCTGCGACGAGTCACACACGCGTTCGTGTATATTATATATATATATATATATATATATATATATATATATATAAAACACGAGCGACACGGCTTTTCGGCCGCCATGCCGCCGCATTGTGGCTTTTGTGAGACGGCCGGCGTCGTTTATAGGGGTCGCCCACATGACATCTGACCCACATCCGGCCGATGTTCACCAGGCGTCGATATCGTCCGGGCCGTGCCATTAAAATGTCGAATAATTTTGAGACCGCGACGTATGCGGGGGATTTACAGCGGATCGATACGCGTGATACTATGATATCGCTGTGAGTGTCGCACAACTTGCTCCTATTATACGATCAACCAGAAAACGAGATTATTCTTGTTAGAATTCTTTGAATACGAATGTGATGGCCAAATGCAATTTAATTATCTTATCTGTAAAATTAACTACTTTTGTTGCATGATTTATTAGGTCATTTATGTCCATTAAAAAGAATTGCCCAGTCGCATAAATAGTATCGTTTTAGCACATTTTACATATTTTATAGCATACTTTAAATGCTTCTACACTGTCTACACTGTTAAATTTATAGTATCAGATTGAATCTAATTTAAGTCGCCACTGCTCCTATATACTAAATATACTGTTATTTTACATACTAAAACGATAATTAATTTGATATTATATAAACGTCAAATTAATACTGCAAATTTATTATTTATAGTTATAAAATAACGATATATTTAGTAGAAGCAGTGACGACTTAAATTAAGTTAAATTTAATACTATAAATTTAACAGTGATTCCTCTTATAATTGTATACAGTGATAATAATAAAATAACATATAATTACAAGTTTTAAAATAATAAAATAGCAACAGTCCTAATCTCGCACGAGATATTTTCTATATTTATTCATAAAATACTTATATTTATGTATTTCATTCGTATTAAAAAGTATTCTTTTTTCCTTTATATCTATATTTTTGCGTAAAAAGAAAAGTATTTCTGAAACGAAAACAACTTCCGCGTAAACGATACCTGCTTCTGTGCACCTTCTGAAAATTAAAAGGCAACACCTGTACCCCCGTACACTCGCACGCTGCAAGATGCCGCTCTCGCGGGCGATGTAACATAATGAGGCGAGACGAGGAGAGTGAACGCGCAACGAAAGCGACCGGGGCCCGCCCGGCGCTCGATAATCGCCAGAAATTCCCGATTATTAAGCGTACAGGTGTTTACACCGGGAACCAATTCCGGATCTGACCGAGACGCCTCCGAGGAATACGCCGCGCGCGTGAACGACTCGTGAGGAACACCCAACATTGATCGAGTGTGCGTTGCCGTTGGTTCTTGCAGAAAGAAATTCGCTTGAGTTGCAGCTGGTACTTTTTGCACCGTCCAAACTTAAGATGACTGTGCGATAATTATGCAATGTTGATTTTATGACAAAGATGCATTACGTTCACCTCGTCTGTGCAATTAATATGTCAATTACATGTCAATTATAAAACGTTTTTATGTCAGTCTAAGATGATCGATTGATAATTCTGAATATCAATTAAAATTTATATACGAATTCGGTGATGGTAAAATATCTTTCTTATTATTTAACTTCGAGTAGGCTTTCTTTAACAAGTCTACCTCGAGCTTTATTCGATATTTAATATTAATGTTATTTAAAAATCTATTAAAAAATAGATATCAAATTGCTTCTAATCGGATAAATAAAAAATTGCATTTTAGTTTTACATGAAAAATATAACTATATATACTTTATGTTTGCACATAAAAACTTAGGGATGAGGAATACGTAGATGCAATTGGTAACACTTTACTCGAATAAACCATAATTACCCGCACCTGAACAGTACACGAGAGTCGCGACTTTCCAAGATCGTGGATCAATTCGTTGTTGCGAGGTAACGCGTGCCGGCAGGCTTGTTAATGCAAATTTCGCTGTCGTGCCCCTGTTTCACCTCCTCTTCGCTCCCTCTTCCATCGCGAAGCGTTTCACCCTAATTTCCTGCGCCGTAGCACCTGACGGTGCACGAAGTGCAGCGCTGCTCGCGTGCTCACCCAGCAGCTTCCGGTTCCGGCGCGTGCTTAAGCATTCCGGCTGTTTGCACTCGCGAGCGTGAATACGTTGAATGCGCACACAAACATACACACACATATCCACCTGCCCGAGCATACGAACGTCCGCGACGTGCCGCTGCCACTCTGTTTAGTGCCTTCTCCCTGCATTATGCACCTGATGCATCGAAAAGCGACGCTCTTCATAGATCGATAGATAGAGATGTTAATGATCGCGAATTGAGACAAGGAAAGGGCGCGCAGTTCGACAAATGGCCCATTGAAAATAATTATCGCCCGGCTGCCTGAAAATACTCTCGCGCATAAATCGTTTCGACATCGACGCGATCATACAATCGGCAAGTCGTAGATACTTGAAGAGTCTTAAGAAAAATCGATACCAAATCGATTTGCTATTAAAATTTATCGCGAAAAGTAAAATAAAATAACTCTTTGCAATTAAATAAATAAATAAATCTATCTAAATATTTCAAATAAATAAATACATACATATATATATATAAATTTTTATCAGAAAGAAAAAAACAGCAAAAATGTATTAACAATAAGAAAACTATGAAGGTCTATCTACCGTAACGCTTTATAAATCGCAAGCGATTGTGGTCAAGAAAGAAGTTATCGTCTATCTAAAAGCTATCGCTTATCTGTTTACATAAAATCGCAATATGTTATAATCTGTAGTACAACCAACTATTTGTTCGAACAGCTAATATTTTACATCATGGAAAGAAATAAATTAATTATTGTATGTGCTGCAACATTAATAATACTATATTTGCTGATAAAAAATAAAAAATCGATACTGAAGAAATAAGTTAGCATAGATTACATCAAACATAAATTACATACATCCCAAATTATAGAATCACAAAAGAAGATAGCACACAAGATATTGCTAATATATTTATAAACACTCATCTCTTCGCGCTCGAGAAGGCTGCAGTCTCATTGATTGTCATAATGCCAGACAAGTACCGTAAGAATCGAAGTTGAATCAACTCATATGATAAGTGTTACAATCGTTGTAAGGAATATATATGATAAACATTATGTAGATGGGCCTTAAATCAAATGATGTAAAACATCTTGAAATGACTAAAAATTTTGATTAAAAAAAAACGAGCTAATATAAGCGACTAAATATAAATGACAAAAATCTATATATTCTCTTCAGAAAGATATGAAGATTCTTTAAGATATCCTTTGAGGACGAAGAGATAGATCCTTTAATGGCTACGTCGCAGGTGCGAGAGCGGGTCGGTCGGTCGTCCAATATTCGCTTCACGTTTCACAAGCGAGCGGTGATTAACATCGCTGAGAAACGAGGACCGTATTACACGACATCAGATTAACGCGTTACATGCCAACCAATGGCTTTCTAGCTCCGTCAGCTTTTGTATCGTATCTCTAGATTTCAACGAAATATTACCACTAAAACAGTACTACCTACTCGCCACGCATAATTGTTTCCGAATTTTTACGCAATCAATATCTTTCTAGGACATCTTTTCTAAAACGAAATTATTAAGCGTACTATTTACATTGCTAATCAGTTATTTGAACGCGTCGTTTGTCCGCATAATATTACACAATTATTTTGCCTGACCGTCCGGTTCCGAAAAATTGAAAAAGCATTAATTGACAAATTAATCTCGTAAAGCACAAAGCTGCTTCGTTCTTTCTTTGAGAAATCCCGCTAGATAAATTAAAGTACGCTTAACAGCGTGGAGATCACAGGTGAGCATTCAGTGAACAATCAGCGTGGAAACTGCGCGCAAGCTGGTGTCGGACAAATATTATCGTCGAAACACATCGGACATTCGGGGCGGGCCAAATGCTGGCAATTAGCGGTGGCAGGTGGTGATTACCGAGGCCAGAATGATCCTCCTAAACACCGGAAACGTCCCTCTACGTCGGTCCGACGTGATTCCACGACCTCGCCGTATTAAGACCACGACGCGCAACCCGGGACTCTACGAAGGCGCAATAATTCACGGGCGATCGCGAAAGAAATTGCCGGTCTCGAGTCTCGTACAAGCGCTAACGATCTCCTCGACCAATTACACGTCCCGCGGGTCGATAATCAAAGTCCACTCCGCGTGTGCGGCGATTAGTGTGGAGCTCTCACTCCGCAAGAAATGGATGAACTAAGGAGAGAGAATTGCAAGAATTCATTTCGTGAGATTGAAATTTCTAATCTGCGAAATGGATGCGATTGAATTCCTGCCTCCTTTCTTTTCTCGCCGGTACGACCATATGGTGTATATTTCATAGAAAAGACCGAGATAGTGTCTTTCGCCAAATAAATGTAAGTAGTGCTATTAATTTGAGCAAAATATAAACTTGTACATACTTAATCCTCCATCTGTAATCATATTTTTACTCACTCCGTCCGTACTTTAGATCTTTTTTTACTTTAGACCCCTCCCCCCCTCCCTTCAGTCCAAATTTTTTAATATTCTAAGTTTTAAAAAATGTGAAAAAATCCTGAGAGTTACTTTTCGACATCTCTGTTATATTACTAAATAATTTTTTAACTCAAATGTTGAAACTTTATCTACTCTCCTTTATTTCAGAAAAATATAAGAGTAAAATTTCTCTTGTGCTTTGCAGACAGTAAAGTTAAATGTTTATTAATAGAATTTGTTTTAATTGTTAAATAATTAAATTAAGTTTTAAATTAAATTAATATAAAACGTTAATATGCATAAAATTTTATTGATGCCTCTTATAATAACAAAATATTTTAGGTTCGCATCTCTGTATTTAAAACAACACTATGCGGCGAACATTCAGTAATTAGAAGCGAAGCGCGATCGCGCCACCGAAAGTTCGCTCTCGAGTTTCTCACCCTTCTTTCAGTCGGCGCGGAAGAACAGCGGGAGAGGGACAGATGGAAAAAAAGAATCCGACGCAAAAAGGGCATCTCGTTTGCGGCCGACGAGGCACGGAGACCGTGATTCGCTGCCTGGCTGACGCCATATGGTGTGCAAACCAAGAGGCTACTAGTCGATCACCGTTTCGCATTACGCAAACGAACGAGCCGCCACTCTGTCGGTCGTTCTGAACGTAAGTACCATAAATCCATGTAAACAGAAAGGACAGCCGGAACGATTGCGAGTAACGGTCCAGCTTCTAATTAGATCACTTCTGCGTTCATTTAACATTATGCACTTTCTACATGGATTAGAAAACGAAAATAACAGAAATCAAATATTTTTAATCGGACTATTTAATCATTTATCTTTCAAAAAAATACCGCAGTGTACAAAATTAAATTCTAAATTAGCTTTCACATTTTCTATATTTTTATTACATTAACATTGTCGGATTTATCTAGAATAATCAAAATCGAGAATAATTGAAGTGGTCCGTTCTTACAAGTTTATTTATATTTACAGCACAGAAAACACAATACAAAGCGGACTGTTATTAGCGACTCTCTCGAATATTTATTTCTTATCTGCGCGTACATGTTTTTAGTATGTTTGTTTCTAATTGCGAGAGAACTCATAATCACGTTATATATCTTATATATAATATGTATTTTGTACATAAAAAATCAAAATGTAAATGTCGCTAAATCCAAAAATAAAAAATAAGATATTGAAATTGAATTGGGTGCCTTAGCATTTAAGTTACAAATTGAATATTTAAAACTGTGTAAAAATGACAAATCTTATAAAATAAAAAAAATTAATAAAATTAAATCCCCCCCCCCTCTCTCTCTCTCTCTCTCTCTCTCTCTCTCTTTCTTTACTCTGTGTAATCTATATTTTAATTCACTTTTATTTTTGTTTATATTGTTTTTTAATGAAATTTGTTTTGACAATTTTTCCTCTGTATTTAATATCTTATTTTCATTTGAATTTTTGACATAAATGTAAAAGAGGAAAAAGCATTATATTTTTTCAATAAATAACTAAATAATTTAATAAATAAAATATAATGTGTACATTTTTTTTATTAATAGAATAATACAAATATTTTAAAAGGATATATAAAAATTCTATTTAAGTCAATAAAATACTTTAAAACTTAATTAGTTTCATCAACATTTTCAAAATCAGCTAAATGCTTACCTCAGCTGCAAAAGCAGTCAAGTGCAACGTATTTTAATAAATAGAAAATATATATTTCTCATGCCATATTATACATGTTTTGCTAAACTAATAAATTTTTAATTTTTCAAAAGAAGATTCCAGAAAAGATCTTATTAATAGCTTGAATAAAAAATTATAGATGTAAGTTTTTCCGTTCTCGTAAAAAAACATTTCAAATGGAGATAACTACATTTGCAAATGGAATACTCATATTTCCTTTATCCTTCCATTAGTACATGATTGTATAATATTTGAGCTGATTTTACTGACAATGAGTAGATTATTTTCTCAAATTTAATTCTCCATCACATATCATAGGATTCTGAAAATGAATCTCGGTCATCCATACATCAATTTATGAGTCCATAGAACGCTTCGATCGCAGATTTTAACTATATCAAATCGTGGAAGATATCAATTTCCTTCTACGAATCCGATTTCTAAGATAAGATTAGAAACTGGATGACAAGGAAGGCGAAAGGAAGACGATGAGAAAAAGAGTGCTTCTCTTTCCCATGGTCCATTCCAAGAAATGAAAAAGAGAAAAGAGAGAGAGAGAGAGAGAGAGAGAGAGAGAGAGCAGGGGCCGTGTTTCTCAATGGCCATAAAAGCCGAATCATAATCGCGGTATCATTAACGACGTCGTGCGAAAGAAGTAATTAAAGCGCGCGGCTCGTGTTCCTCGTGAACTCGAACCCGGCTAGCTCTTTCTCGGTTCGAGTTAACGGCTCCTTCACTCTTACGGGGTTTTGCCGTACAACTCTCGACTACACCACGTCATTCAGCGCGGCGTCGTGACATCGAGCACATCGAGCACATCAAGCAAAAGAGAGACACGCCGGAGGAACGCCTCTACCTGTGCGCCGCAAAAAGTGGATCTGCCGCGCCGTTGCAGAAAAGGCTCGTCGGCGCCTCTTTCTCTCCTTTATTTTTTGTATCATCGTTACTTGTTAATCAAATTGCGAAGAGAATTTCAAGATTATTTCCACGCACTAAGAAGCGATAAGATTAATGTACGATCATCAGCTTGCAGCTAGTAAATTATAATTTATATCTTCTACAACGCTTCAACAAGGCGATTTTCGAAACATATTTAAGCGTTCATTATTTCTAATGGCAAAGTTAGCAACCATTTTAATTATTGCTTCAATTATTAAGATTAAATTACTTCAATCATTAAAATTAAATTGTTAAAATCAGATCGCAATCAGTTTCTTTTGCAGATTCTTTACTATTGTATAATAAGAGGATAAAATTTTCTTTATTTACGCATCGATACTTAAATATTTACGTATACAAAGTATCAAATAAAAAATATTAATTATTCAAAAATTTAATGTCTAAACCATCTTTTGTAGATGTTAATTTTTTTTGGCACCTGCGTTAGTCGTTTCGCATCCGAGAGGCAATATCGAATAAAAAAAATTGCGAGAATTCGTAAGTGCATCTCTGCGTAAAAACAAACTGCGTAATAAAAACGAGCTGCCGCGGCTAACAACATAAAGCACTTAAGCTGTAAGTGACTTTTCTTCGTACTCTGGATACATTTTTAAATATCTAAATGCATTTTATGTCCGGATACTACCTGTATTATTCAAATACTGAAAAATAAAGAGTATCTTCTGCCCCACACCGACCGGTTAGAAGGTGGATCGTATTTCCAACACGGTGCGCTTCGACATCTCGTTCGCATCCGCGATGATAAAGGGCCCCAGAGGGCTCACAACGGGGTCCGTTCTTTACCACGCATCTCTTTCTTTCCTTCTTCTTCTCTTCGTTCTTGTTTCTGCGTACAGTAGCCGAGAGACGAGACTGCCTCTGAGTTTGGCTCGAAACTGCATTCCGCAGCCGGCTCCGTTCGAGTCGCGTTGCATTCACCGCCATTGGCGCCACACGCGCATTTCTCGGCGTCGCCCTTTTGCACACGCACGTTTCTGCGTGGTAGGTACACCTCGACAATGTCGACACGCACACGACGCCCGCGGATCCGATTTGCGCTCCTCGCATAAGCGAAGATACGCGAGACCATAAAATTATATCCAGGTGATTGTTCGCGCGTGTCATCGCAACTACCAGGGTTCCGCAGCTTCGTATTACGCACAATACGTGTTCCTAATTTCGTACTTCGCTATTCTCTTTCTCTCTCTTTTCCTTCCTCGTAACAATTACGATTTGAAGTGAACACGTACTCGTGTGCATATTCGAGAAGGATTGTACATTTGGCATTTCTTTCGGAACAGATACGGAATGACCTAAGTGCCAGAGTGACGTTAAAAGACGGCATTAGTGACGTCTAACAGACCGAAATAGACATCACTGTGTTGCTTTTTGACGTCACTTCTGTTACTTGGAAAAGCCATTTGATATTTTTAAAAATACTGATATTTAAGAATTTTGATATTAAAAAAAATATATTTCATATTTTCTTTATTATTCTAATTATTACATTAGAAAATTATGATTTATTATATTACTTATTTAATTAAATAATTATTGGTGTTTCATTACATCTCTTTATCAATTTTTAAAATGGATATATGTGTAATTAATTACAATACTTTTTTATATTTCACTCAAACTTAGAGATAGAATTTTTTAATTGTTTCACATCACAATCTCCATTCTGACGAAAATCATGTTTCTTTGACTCCGCCGGCAATTTCGACAGCACGTGGCATACAGCTAAGGTGCGTATTCCGAGTTTCGCACTACCGACTCATGAATAATAAAGCCAGTCGTGTCGAGCGAGCAATGTGAACTCGATGATTCATTCGACACAAGGAGATAAAGAAGAAGGAAAAGGAGGCGAACACCCACGTAACGCTTTCTCCGCCTCTGCTCTTAGAAAAAAAAAAAAAAACTATCCTCGAATGCGCGAATGGGGATACATGAAATTAAAACACGATCAAGTATCGCGGGGACAGGTGTCGCCTGGCGAATGACCTCTTTTAAAGAATCAGGTCATTGTACGCGGTCATTGTTCTCGCGTGGGAGAACGTCGCATCGACGAAATGGAGAACGTTCAATCGTATAAGAAAAGAGAGACGAAAAGAAAGAAGGAGGTAAAACATATTCTGTATTTCGCACATCGGGACGAGGATGTCGTCGGTTCAGTACTTCCTCCCTTCTGGGTAAGTCCGTGTTCCTAGGATTCATCCTGTTCTCCGATCCGCCTCGAACCGACCCGACAAACGTGCGCTGCGTTCGCATGCGATGCATAATAATGCAACACGAGCGCGTATGCCAATGCGGTTACACCGGGACTATCCACCTACCTATCTACCTACCTACACCCAGCTATCTAACTATCTACTTATCTATCTGCCGACCCCCGCATTCCCGAGGCAGAGAACTTCGCGCCTCCGTGTTTCGGGGAACGCTTCGTTCTGTCCAAACTTTTAACAGCGAGGCGCCCAATTGTAAATGAAAAACAAAAGACGCTGTTCGCAAATAATTAAGTTTCTATGTAATTAATCATAAACATTATTAATTACAACAATGTATTTTTGTAATAATATTCGACTTTTTGTGACGAAATTCATAGATATGATACATAAATAAACGGAATAACAGTAGGATTAAAATATTGTTTTGATCTCAGAATCACTTAAACGTCAATTTATTCCCAACCGAAAAAAGATCTGGGGACGGGATTTCAAATGTACATACCGATGAATATATAAATGAGAGATTGTAAATCATAAACACAATCTGTCTCTTTCTCTCTTTTACTGTTACACAATTATCTATTATAAATCTCCGTCTCTTATACGTGACGCAAGATAGGTCGCAACTAATGGAGCCAAATTGGCTCACGGTTAAAATTAATTCGATGTCGCCGAGCATCGATCCATATTTTATTCCAAGCCATTGTTGCTTTCGTGCAGATGTCCGGTGCGAGGAAGAAATATCCTCAGCGTCGAATTCGTGCTACAGTGTCACCCGGACGACGAATACTGGGAATGTCTGGCCAGTATGGCGCCAGCCACACGTCGGTAACTTTATATCACACGTCTAAGTACGGCACTGGCGAGGGCCGACATACCCGGTCACGATTCAACGACTCAAGCCCACCGAATATATTTATACGACAGGAGACGCGGGAGCAGTCAGGAGGTGGTGGAGCACAGGGGAGGAACGGGTACATCTGTTTCCATCCGGGCACGTGTCTACGGAATTAGAACGTATCGAGGGAGACGAATACGCGCGCGAGAAACGAGCCTCGCGAGGACGACAAGCTATAAGACTGAGAATACCCACCCGTGGCCCCGCGATCGCTGGACCGACAGATTCTGGGATGCCTCGCGGTCAGCTGGCGCGAAATAACAACGCGGCGGGCAAACATACTTGTTTCGAAAATAGTGCTCAAAGCGATATATATATATATATATAAGTGGTATATAATTTGTTAATTTCTCATTTCCATTTTTTAATATCTAGTATTCTCTTTAACTTAGCGCAATTATATACTGGACAAAAAAAGAATCTCTAATGATATGATGAAACATATCTCAACTGAAGCGAAAGAAAATCCTATTTTTCTTTATAATTCGATATATTAATAATGTCGATGAATTAAGATTATAAAATATTCACGAAAGTTTGTGGTGTCACCATTAGAATTTATTGTAAAAATGTTTAGTTATGTTATT
>Ga0157364_1007285_pt1 | contig 11454 bp, 13 predicted proteins | sample AttsexASBM2_FD_111476 | JGI IMG/M metagenome (GOLD analysis project Ga0157364, IMG submission 111476) | Fungus gardens microbial communities from leaf cutter ant in Ribeirão Preto, State of São Paulo, Brazil - Atta sexdens ASBM2 | ecosystem: Host-associated > Fungi > Mycelium > Unclassified ...
GAAAAGGAGCTTGCAGAACAGCTTGGCGTTACGCAGCAAGCCATTTCCGTACGATTACATACGAATAAAGATTGAATTTTACAAAAAAAAGCTCAGAACTTTTTTGTACACCTAATATAATACATGAAAACTAAAAATTAAACTTCTAAAATATGGTACGCGCATACGTTTCGCGAGCTCATTCAGTTGCACATTGGTTGCACCAGACGGCATTTTTATCGTCTCTTTAATGTTTTTTTTTTCTTTGCAGCTACCCTGTCCGCGTTTGTACGGATCGAGATACAGTCTGCATCCGTATTTGTACGAAGCGAGATACAGTCCGTGACCTTGTTCCATCGCGCGATCGTGACGTTGCAGCTCCTTGAACTGATGTCACGCGGTTTTGTTGTCGTTTTTCGCTTTCGCCATGCTGGCCGCTCTGTCGATCAAGGATTCAAGCGTACTCAACATTAGCAGAAACGTAGATTTCTCCTCGTTTTGCCGTCAGAAATATCCGCTTTTTCATCACCTTTTTTCTCATCGTTTTCTTCTTTGGTCTCATGCTGATCTTGGTCTTGATTTTCATCAAGACCTCGCAGATGACATCAGCGGCGGCGGCTGTCAGAGCCGAATCTCTTGCGACGACGCGTTCTAGCGCTTTATCGGTGAAAGTACTTTGTTCGCCGCGTGTTTATCGGTGAGACCATTGCTCCGAGAATACGCAATGTCGTATTCTCAACACGCCGCATTTAGCGGATTTATGCCCGCATCACCTCTGGCTAATTGCTTCTTAAGTCGAATTCTCGGCCGCAAAACTGATAGCCCGGAATATGTAACTCGAAAGGAAGCGCGTTTAATGCTCGATTCAGCAGATCGTCGCCGACATTCGCTACAGTCCATTATCTTCGTTGCGGGACCGTCAATGTGCATCCGCTGTCATGGCTGATTGTAGTGATCGTCGCAGCAACGATAGGTTAGAACCTCCGAATCTGTCTTCACGTGTTCCAGAAGCTTGTCTTAGACGTATACGCCATACACGCGTAAGAATACGATCTTCGGTATATATTTCAACTGCTCCGCGCTCAAGTCTCGAATATCGGAAAGATGACACAGCGCGAGATACATTTTGCTATTGCGCGATTCATGGATTCGCGCACTTTTAAATAGTCATTCGAGAGCGCATAGCCCGAAGTGTGAGCATGAAATTCATGCGGCAACTGTTGACGATACGTGTCACAAACTGTAACGCGAAATCGCAGATGATAGGAGGCAGCGCGAAGAAGTGCAAGCACGGCGAAATGATGTCGAGTACTATACGCGCAATCATTTGCGGCCCGTCGAATTGCGGTAAAATCAACATTCTCATAAGCTTGCTCAAGAGTCTGAATGGCATATGTTTCGAGAACGTGTAACTCTACTCGAAATCGCTGCAGTCAAAGTATCGATATCTCGAAAATTTATATACGTTTATCGATGAAATCGGTTACTTTACGTTCTCCAACAACAGCGATGTTCCACCGAGCGAGGCGCGTCCAAATTCTATTTTTATCTTTGATGACGTGACATGCGACAAGCAGGATGCGGTGGGAGAATACTTCTCGAAGGGCTGCCACGCGAATGTTGATTGTTTCTTTGTCAGATATATGCGATGATATCTAAACATCTGATATGCGACAATGCGAATTTGCTGATCTTGTTCAAACAGATTTATACCAACTTGAAACATGTTTACAACGATCACGTGAATACCAACATGTCGTACGACGAATTTTATTTGTTGTTTCGCGACTGTTGGTAAGAAAAATATAGATTTTTAGTGATAGACATAGTGCGCTTAAAGACGGGAGATATCGAAAAGGATTTAACGAGTTTGCGATAACATAATCAGTCGTTGTTGATACTTCGCCAGAGACGAACATGGCTGATGTGCGCGAGCGTGAAAAAATCGCGAGGGAGAGAAGAATCGAGAAGACGAGCGATTCGCAAAAAACATCGCGCTCTGAAGACCGATAGAATCGAGAAGAACATGCCGTTGGACAGGTTTAAAGCCTATTATCAAATCGTTGCGACAGATCGCTGACAGCCCCAGCGTGCGCGCGATAAAGAGACAGTCGCGCGACGATGACGCAGCATCTGCCCCTAAACGTGAGAGCAAGGAGGACAAAAAGGGGAGGAGGAAGAGAAAGAGAAAGCGAGTGAGACGTTCGAACATTCCATGATCCCGCGTAAATCCGATGATCGATCGCACGATCGTGTACAGCCGACAACCATCACTCCGCGTACGACAGTCATATCAACGATAGAATCATTGAAGAACGTTTTCAAAATTTCGACGGACGACTCTAGCAACGATGGTTCAAAATCGATTGCAAATGTCGGAAGGTCGAGAGCCATTACAAGCCGAGTTGGGCCCGCTGGATCAAAAGTACACCGAGATTGTCCTGAAATAAACAGAAGAGCGATATAGATTATGTGTACGGCGTTTACCTACACAAAGATGGATTGATGTTTGGCAATAAACGTTTCAACGTGGATGATGCGGACAACATAATCATCGATGGCATACGATACGTCGATATATCCGATCTTTACGAGTTAATTTTCAAGAGAATTCTCAACGATCTCCTGTACACGAAAGACGATATGAACGATATGAACAAGTATAAGAACATGCTAGTGGAACGCGCACAAACACAAGTATCATTCGCAGAACCGATTGAGCAATAAGGAATACAAGTATAAATACGTGCTGCTGAGATCAATCACACCTAAGAAACAGAAGAAGAAATCTGAAAAGAGATTACCTCACGCAATGATATTGAACGACAATGCGATCTATTACGTGCACTGGGACGATTCCAATGAGCTGGTGGATCGTCTATGATTGCTTGACACTTCGCAAGCGGGCAACAACGCTCACGACAACGAGATGCTGTCGATCATCGAGGAATTTCGTGAAGTCGGTCTTATTATAAATTAAATCGCGTATAGACGAAACGAGTCAGTCGAGTGGCGTCAGCGAAAAAAAATATCTTTGCTCTGTGTATTACGCGTCAAATTATGAAAGAGAAATCCAGTGAAAAGAGAAAAATTAGCTCTGAAAGACATCGACTCGTTGAGGAATTGCACGCTCCGGCGAGAAGAAATTTTTCATGAAGGCGCGTCAAGTATACGACGATCTGTGGCAGGCTGATATCGTCGAGATACGCCCGAGATTCAACAGAGGCCACTACATACTTACCGTCATCGATAGCAAGTACGATTGAGCAAGTACGCGTAGACCATATCGCTCAATAGGTGGAAGCGAGACGGCTGATGCTATCGCTATCCTTCGACTCATCTGATGATTCTAGACGCGATTGCACCTCGTTATATTCCAAAAGTTATATTCCAAAAGTGTTCGAGTTTCGCCTTCCGCTCTTCGAGATGAACTATTAACGGACTAATGGCGGCGATTAATTCTACATAAGTTCTGATACGTGTACATGATGTCTTTATGGTCACGCGCTGTCGCTTAAGTCGCTTCTGATTGTTCGACCATCTTGAATGCAAATACGAACGCGTGTACGCAACGGACGCGAAGGGAACTTGGTTGGCAAGTAGGCGGAGACAATAGTCTTCCTTATCTTATATCCCGCACGCAATTAATCCTAGAAGGGGATGCGATAGATGCTAGATGCCTTCCAGTCGAGCGTTGTTGGATGAAAACGTTCCTCTCGCAGATGTTTCGCGCCGTTGAGGGATAGCTTCCGTTGCATGTCGTCTGAATTGGATCTTGTTTTCCGCCGTTGATAAGATTCCACTCGCAAAATGTTCATAACGAATACTATTGATCGATTTGCCGCGGCATATATCAAGACTAGCATAAATGCCAAAGCAAACACTTATGGTTTCTCACGAAATAATTTTTTTGAACATTCAATTAATAAATTTTTTAACTTTAATAACTTTAAATTTAATTTTCTTTATTTTGATAGGAAAACGAATAATAAATATTGCTTTCAAATAAAGTTATGTAAAATACATTTTCTTATTAATATTTACAAAGAAAAGAAAGAAAAATGAAAAAAATATAAATTTTCGATTAAAAATGTATTTTTTCATCATTTTATTCATAGATCGAAAAAAGGAGAAATTTAAGCGTTTTTTGATTAAAAATTTTTTCATCATTTTGCTCAATTCCAATCGCTTTAATTTAATCGTTTTCTTATTTAGAAATTAATTTTACATAGAAATACATAATTATCAGACAATCGCAAAATTTCATCTTGCATCGCGGACGAAATGACCTCCTCTAAACTTCAAACGCGCACAAAAAACGCAAATGATTTGATGTCACTAAACGAAACGCACGCTGGTACTAGATTTTATCTCTACTTTTACAATTTGATTTTTTTGTGTGAAAAATGCTGTCGTATAATGAAATATTTCGAGAATATCATATAATATCTTTTAATATTACGAGAGTATAGAGATTATATGTCCGCTTATATAATATCTTGATATTGTATCTTTAACTCTTAACAGTCTCATATAGATAAGAATTTCAATATTATCATGAGAACATTGTCAAGACATCTATGACTGTATTTATGGATTCGCTGATGATGATTTGAAGAAAACCGAAACATTGGAATAATTTGAAAAATGTGGTATAAACAATATATTATTATTTATATCCTATGTAAAAATTTTTGTAATTATATAGAAATTCGCGCACCAATTTCTGCGCTGTGTATATGCTCTTATTGTCCATATATTGTATTGTTATTTTTCAATTTTAAGAGCCGATTATATTTATATTTTTATTTTAATTACGCTGACTGAAAGATGCGTCAAACAACTTATACGTTTTTTAACTTTATTTTATTAACATTTGGAGAGATTCCGCTTAAATTTAATAAAATGTTGGATAAAATATAGTAGAAATATTGTAAGGAATACGGTTAAAATTAAATTCTTAAAATTTTGTTTGTTTAACAGCGTAACTCCACAATATTTAGTTGGCATGTATAAATGTAAATTTAAATTCGCATATCCGAGCTCGAATATAAAAAATACTCAAAAGCGAGAGATACGTATAATATCAATAAGATATTAAATATCGAATTAAATCATGCTTTTAGATCTATATTTCTAGAATACAAACTTTCCAACTATCTAGATTTTGCATTACCTGCTCACATTTATGATACATTTTTCTATAAACAGAGCATTTATTTTAATTGGTTGACTCAACAAGAACATGGGAGAATTGGATCAAGAAGATATAGTAGAAAGAAAAATGATGATAAGGAAAATAAAATCGATCCATTATTATAGTACCTACGCGGTATCGACAAAAATTATCGAGAAGAAAACTCGGACGGTTTCTTTTTACATCTTTCAATCTCACCTCACAATAAACAATGAGCAAGCTATGGAAATTTTCAAGTCGTTGGTTTATGTAAGTGGTTCAAAAATCTTAGCAATACTTTAATCCCGGCGGAGGTTCAATATCTTGTACAATTAGGAAACAGATTTGCCTTACCGTCGAATAATGCATACCTATCATTAAGAATGTGGCTTCATTACCATGCAGTAAAAATTCAAACAATCAGATATTGTCACGTTTAATAAAAACTACTTATCTTTTTGCTAAGAATAATCCCATCATATTTTTACTAGAGCTGATAAAGGGAATATTACTGTTGCTCTGAATAGAGATGATTATATAAGTAAAGTCAACAACATGTTATTAGACACGGATACATATATTGCGGTGAATAGAGATCCAACGTCAAGTCTTGTTAGAAAGACACAAGTCATATTAAAAAATTGGAAAAAAAGGGAATACATTTCCCGCTCAACATACAGAAAATTGTATTGCAATGACGGGACATTGCCGAGAGTCTATGCATCTCCTAAGGGTATGCAGTTTAGAATAATTATTTCATACGTAGATAGCCTCCTCTATCATTTGACTTCATTTCTGCAAGACCTATAAGTCAATGTGTTCCAAAACAGAGTCACATAGACAACAGTTTTAAGTTAATAAAAAGATTAAACAGTAAAATTATTGACGAAGAGAAGACTCTGATATCACTAAATGTTATTTACGAACATTCCGATAGATCTGTCTTAATTGTTTAGCGGAAAAATGAGAACATTTGGTAAAAAAAACTGGTATTCTCAAGAATGAATTTTTGACAGCAGTGAAACTGACATTGTATTTGACTTTTTTCACCTTCAATCATAAAATTTATAGGCAGAAATTCGATACTCCCATGGATTCTCCACTTTCTCCAGTCATTGCGGATCTAGTGATGAAGGTATTAGAGAATAGAGCATTGAAGAATTTGGAGATTGATATAGATGTATAAGCTTAAATCCGCTGTTTTTTAGTCAGAAAAACATATTTTTTTTTTCCTACGAAGAAAACAAATTTATTCAAAGTGTCCTCGCTAATTATACATTTTTCCCATCTTTCGGGCAATTTGTGTATACCACGCCAAAAAAATTCCTCATCTTTCGAGGCAAACTACTCAATCAAGCCCTTTTCGTCTTCGTAAGAATCGAAGTGCCGCTCAGCGAGAGCGTAGTCCATCGACGAAAACAGGTGATAGTCAGAAGGTGTCAGATCTGGTGAGTAAGCGGTGTGGTAGCACTTCTTAGTTGAGTGTCTCCAAGTAGTTTTGGACCATTGTTGACGCGTTGTCATGGAGGAAAATCAGCTTGTCATGTCTTTTCCGATAATGCGGCCTTTTTTTACGCAGAGGTGCAATTTGATCAGTTGTTGGTAGTAGCGGTGAGCATTAATAGTTCCACCAGGTTTTAACAGCTCGTAGTAGATGACACCCTCCTGATCCCACCAAACGCACAGCATCGTCTTCCGTCCGAAGCGATTTGGTCTTGAGAAAGATGTTGATGGTTGGGCGGGACCAACCCAAGATTTCTTGCGGAAAAATCCTTTTAGGATTCTGAAAATAGATCCACTTTTCATCACCTGTCACAATCCGATGCAGGAATGACTTTCTTTTTTGTCTGGCAAACAGAATTTGGCATATGTTTTGGCGTCGCTCCATCTATCTATCGTTCAGTTCATGCGGCACCCATTTTCCGATCTTTTGAACCTTCCCCATGGCAAGTAGCCGCATGGAAATGGCTACTTGAGAAACACCCAATTGCTCGACAAGCATTTTTTGCGATTGGATATTGTCCTCCAAAAGAGTCTGCAATTAACAGTCCTCAACCTTCCTACGTCGATTTTCACGCTTCTTGTCACTCAGGTCAAAATTGTCGTCATTGAACCGGCGAAACCAATCTCTTGTTTCTGATAAAGCATTGTCGCCATACCTCCACAAGCATTCGATGCGATTCGGCAGCCAATTTCTTCAAATTGAAACAGAAAAGCAAAGCTTCTCGCATATGCTTTTTTTTTAGCAAACAACTAGACATGATTATGAAAGAAAAAATGTATGTTGTTGTATGAAATTGCTGATGCACTGGTTAATGTTGACAGATGTCAAACACAAAAAAAAGTGTGTTGTGTGCCCAAGGTAGCTTTGTACACTCATTAATGCCACCTATGAGCAAACATCTATGAGCGGATTTAAGCTTATATACCTAGTATATGATAATTATGTTCCGAAAATCTATTTTTCAAATATAAAATTCTCTATTTGCGAGAAAACTTCTCTATTTGCGAATCTTGTACGTATTGTGGTCCCATCGCATTGGCTGTGCGAAGTACCGTGAAAAGCAAATACAATATCGTCAGTACAGCAGCAATTATTGAAATAGAACTTATATATAACAACAATAACAATAATAATAATAATAATAATAGTAATAATAGTTTGTCACTGCTTGCAAAACCAGTCTCAAATATTTTTATAGTGTATAAAGGTATGCGCAAAACACTTTGAACAATTAAAAATAAAGCATGAATAAAGAAATTATTTTTATACAATATCATTTAATTTTGGTCTTAAGAACAGTTACTTGCAACATAGTGAAAAAAAAGATACTGTTCAACAGTTCCGCACAAATAAAAAATAATTTTGTGTTCCAGATGAACTATTCTATTTCCACACAATGCTTCAGAATTTTCTGAATTTTTGAGTTGCCTAATTTCCCTGTTAAGTGCCTGGGAGTACGTCATGTTACCAGAACGTCATGTTGGCAGAAAAAAATCAGAATCAGTAATGTCCATGATAACGAAGTCTTTGGAATTCTAAAAGAAAATTAATATGGAAAATAATATATACTGACAACTAAATGTGTGAAAGATAAAACTCTCAAATTAATTAAAATAATCGCAGTGACGTAGATATATGAATCATAATAACTGCAACATACATATATACACTATTTGTTATTTTATTTAACTACTTTAATCGCACAATAAGATAGTGGAACTCTATTTTAATATTAAATTGTGCAGAGTAATATTGATAATTTTGTTGAACATTCCGATTTATATTTTCAATAAAGATGTGTTCGACTCCTGACTATTAATATACATTAATAATATAATCTTTTTTTTGTACATATTTTGTAATTTAATTGTACATTGTGAGAGACTACAAAACTGTAGAAGTTCTCTAAATTATGGATTGTAATTAGTACAGTAATTCTTCATAAAAATGTTGAAAACAAAAAATAGTCGCCACCATGCATAAAAGCCCTTTCACAAATACTACATTTGGGTACATACTTTTCATTTTTGAAGTAACAGAAAAATACAGGGTTTGGAAATTCGCCGGGATGCGTTATTAAATAACCGTTTTTAAATCAAGCATATTGGAAAAGATTTTTGAATCTAGGTGGAAAAAATTGGTTATGGGTTAATGATTGCAATTTAATTATGTCATTACGCGAGTGTAAATTGATATCTTTTTCTTGAAGAATTACATTATCGGACGTTCGTATAAAATTCTTCCAAATCCTAAAACCAAACACATCTAAAAAAGGTTGAATGAAGCTTGTCGTTTTTTTTGGAATAGTCATAAATTTTACTTCTTTATCTTCAGGAATGTATTGTTCTAGCTGACTCGGACAATGTTTTGTCCAGCAGAAGCATGCTTTTACGGCCAGTATTCGGTAAATACACTTCACTAAACTATATCTTGAAGTGTTCTGTCGTAAATTTTCCTGACTTCGACGATTCAATATAAATATTAACGGGTGGAATAGAGTTTCTTACATCCGTGGTCCAAATATTCCTGTAGCTTCTTTGAACATTATATATAGTGATGAAGAGATCCACTTGCCGAAATAATTGGCATGATAGTGTAACTATATGTTGTAGAAGATACCGATTGAACCATTGTTTCAATTGTTTTTGTTCCTGATTTCACCAATGTTTGCCCAGAATGTATTTCAAGGTTGAAGCTATTCGTCTGCATTATAAATTTCTTCAACCCCGTTACAGTCACAGCAGAAGACGCGGCAATGCTTGGTCCCAACGCAGTAACCAGTCAATTTCCCAATGGGGAAAAAGATGTTGGAAAAAATATTTTGGAAAACGTTAAGAAAACATTTATAAAATAACGAGAAAAGTCCCTTTATTCATTAAAAAAACGTTAATTCAGATGTTACAAAAATCTTAAAAAAACGTGTTTTTGTTTAATGCTAAAAAGAATATATTTTTAATATTTCAAAGAAATGTTTTTTTAAATAACATTACTTTTATCATTTATTACTTTTATCAAAAACATTTTTATCAAATCTTAAAAAAACATTTTTTTTTAGATTTGACAAAAATATTTTTGTAACGATAAAAGTAATGTTCAAAAATAACAGGAGAAGTCCCCTTTTTTCCATTATAAAAATGTTTATTCAAACATTTAAATAACATTTTTTTAATGTTAAAATTATTTTAATGTCAAAATTAGAAAAAATATTGTACAATACAAAATATCTTTTTTAATTTATTATATTTTATCGATAGTATATTTAACCTTAGCCAACCAATTTTATTAATTAATAGAAATTAAAAATTTTTATATTTTTATCCTTTTTACTTACCGGATTTTGAATCTCAAGATTAAGTCTCATACCTTATCGCCACTTATAATTGTCGACAGACATAGTTCTTATTGTCCATAAATGATACACTTAACGCAATTATATTAGATTAATAATACATATAAAGGGCATATACCACTACACAAGATCTTGGAAGCGAAATAACAGTTTATTCAAATCAAGAAAATATATATATATATATATATATATATATATATATATATATATAAACGTTTCGGTCTTAATTAGACCATCTTCAGTATAAATTTATAATCAAACATTAGTTACATAACATTAATCACAATAAATTGAATGAATATTATGTGAAAAATTGTCAAATTTACGATTCTGTCAATTATTATTATTTAAAAATGCTCGTTTAGATTTTGATGAACACGTAAATTACGATGTAGCACTATGTGTTTCTTGTTGAAATTAGTTTAGCTTGTGGCACGAAGCATAATTTCCAGATTCTATTCCGCACAAACAATTTATCAATAAGTGTAAAATTAAAAATAACAAACAATTACAAATAAAATAAAATAATATTAAATTTATATCATACCTGCAACACAACCTAAGATATGATTTATTATAACAGTAGGATACTCGTAATTTCACTAATTTTGATTACTGTGATTCTTATCATGAGCTCCTTGCTTTTATTTTTTACTTAAATGTCTTTAAAGAGAAGGTAATTATTGTGGTGAGCTGAAGACATGATATTTAGTGTAGGAAAATATATATCTGGTAGACGATCACCTTGTTTGTTTAGAGACATAGTTTGTTTTTTTATGAAGATCATTTCGGAGATTAATCTTTTTTGAAAGGATAGTTCAGAATCTAATATTTGAATATTATCCCAATTTAAATTATGTTTATGATTTGCTTGAAGAGATACTACTGACATTGATTCTTTTTTTATATTGGATTTATGTTCCTGTATCCTAGTTTTTAATTTCCGTTTTGTTCTACATGTAGAATTACAGTCTAAACAACTGATTTTATAAATAACATTACATTGCTCTGTTTTTTCCAGTTTGTCTTTATCTAATTTTATGAATTTATTTAGATTATTCATTGATTTATACCTATGTTATATTAAGATTGTTTTTTTTTCTGTGATCATTTTAAATTTTTCTGAGATTTTTTTGACATATGGAATTGGGAAGAACTTTTTTATATTATCATCGATTGAGTGATTATTATTATATAAGTCAATTCGTTTTGACAGAGTTTTAATTCTGTTTATGATAGAAAATATATCTAAAGGATAACCATTTTTTAATAATTCTTTCATGTTTGAGATGTTCTTATTGCGGTGTTTCGGATGCGAAAGAAATTCGTACGCTATCCGAAAGATGGGAGAAAGTAGTGGCCAGCGATGGACAATACTTTGAATCATAAATGTATAACCAGTTTTTTACAATAAAGCCTCGAATTTCGGAAAAAAACGGCGGAAGC
>Ga0157364_1007286_pt1 | contig 11452 bp, 4 predicted proteins | sample AttsexASBM2_FD_111476 | JGI IMG/M metagenome (GOLD analysis project Ga0157364, IMG submission 111476) | Fungus gardens microbial communities from leaf cutter ant in Ribeirão Preto, State of São Paulo, Brazil - Atta sexdens ASBM2 | ecosystem: Host-associated > Fungi > Mycelium > Unclassified ...
CATCCTGTATATATATTATAAAATCTTCATTTTTTTAAATCTGAATATTTAAATATATGCAAATTCGAACATAATTCACGTATAACTAACATGTGGATTTAAATTAATGTAGAAAATGCGAATTATCCAAAAAAATTTTGTACATTAAAGATTCTTGAATCTATGCATCTTTGTTCTCTTACCTCTTTCTATTTTCAGATATTTTGTTAGATATTTTGGAACCGAGCCATCTTTTGATGTCTGACTATGATCGTTTACACTGATAGATTTTAGTAATGAGTGATAATATTACCTAGCATTCGTTGGCAGCATGTACTCCAAAATCCCGTGCGAAGACCTGTTAGACAACACCGTCATACTGGTGCTTAATTTGTTATTAGATTAGTCGTATCTTAGTATGAAATTAATTTTTCGCAATTAGATACCTCGATGCAAATGCACGTGTAAGTAATCAAGAGACAAGATATATATCGCAACGCATTGCGTTCATCAAATCAAATCATTCGAGCAACGTACAAAACTCGTTCGCCCCCCGATTATTTTTACCGATGTTAGTACAGATTTCGATCAGCGATCTTTCTGATTGTCGTTTTGTAATTTTTGCGCCGTGAGGGTCGAAGCGGAAATGCTCGCGCAAAAAATGCAAATAGTCGAAGCTACGGCTGTTTTCGCCGTCGACGTCTTATCGGCACCAAACGAAAACGCCTAAAACATAGTGCGTGCACCGCTAAATCATCAGGATGTAAAAGAAACATTATACAATCGGAGGTACGCAAACACATTCGCCGTATAAAATGTAATTTAGGGGGAGGAGGTGCAAAATCAAAAGTGTGTATAAAACGTTTTATTATAAAGTTAAAAAAAAAGGAGAAATCGGTACAAAAGGCGTTAACGGTATTAAAATAGAGAAAAAGAGAGAAAAAAAGAAGTACAAGATGCATTCTGTTAAACATTAATCGAGATGCAACGCCATTTCGGTCAGTCGGTGCTTCGATTCCAAACTCCACCGGAGCACTCGTGTCATGGAATTCGGTAGAGCGTTACCTGGCCGAGACCTGACAGGTCGGAAACCGCTGCATTTTGTTGCATGGACGCGGGCGTCGGAATTTGCGATTGCGAGGTGACATGACCACCGGAAACACGCTCCTGTTCCCTCAGATGGCCGACCAGCGCACTTATATGTTCTAGTAATTCCTTATTCTGCACTAGAAGTTGGTGCGTCCTCGCCTAAAATGAGAAATAATCGTATTCATAATTAAAGTAAAATCCCAACTGTCAAAACTTTTCTGTGTCTAATAATCGATGAACATTTCGTCAAGGGTATGTATTTTCTTCGCATTTTTATGAAGAAAATACATGGATAATATCGATAATATAATAAAATATGATAAAAAGATAATAAAAAATCATTTTATGTTTGCTAAATGTTCGCGAGAACAAAGAAAGATATTGTGATAAATTACGTTTCGTACGATTATAAATCATAGGTAAGTGTTGAAATATTTATGTGTTCTGGTAATTGATTCACTTATTTATACCTGAGCTTCGACACGCGCTGCCGTTTCCGCCGCCAGCTGATCTTGAAGAAGTCGCGCATGGGCAACAGCAGCTCTGGTTTGTTGACTCTGTTGCTCCAAACGTTCACGCAGAAGCTGTATTTCGTGCTTCAGGGCTGTTAATTCGCCTCCCACCAATAAACCTCCGCACTCGGAGGTCACCGTGCCCTATAAAAAGGAAACAAATAAATCGATACTCATAAATTGTGTACGTTATTATAAATAACGCAAGATACCGACAAAAGAAAAAAAAAATGCAAGAACGAGTTCGTGCAAAGGGCACTATGTGTTAAACATAAAAGAATTACTTCAAAGTATACGAATTGAATTTTCATGGAATTCATAAGAAAGTAAGACAAGCTATTGCGAAATGGAGCGCATAAACGTCTTAGAATTTACGAGTTGTACCAGTGACAGAACTTGGAAAGTGGTAAACAATATGTTACCGTAAAGCAAGAGTAAGATAACGAGCTATTTTATTTTAAGGCTTTGACTTCATCGTAGCTGCCAAAGTATTCCGCAAAGTATCTTTCATTTGCATGATACAGGTTCAGTTAATGACGATTTTATTTTAAAATAGCATGCGCCGATTTCATCCTATTTATACGTTTCTAATTGTCTCACCGACGGCGACTGTCTGATTGGTGAGGTAGAGGTTGTCGTCACCGGTCCATCATGCGATCGAAGTAGACAGGTAACGGACGTTTGCTCGTGTACCGAATCTTCAGTATCCCCCAATAACGATATGTCTGAAATACAAGAGAAGTGACAGGCGTTACAAACGGAGGCGGAGATGAAAATAAAGGGATTGAAGAGGAATCTTTTTTATTGTTTTTATATAACTTGATCTTGTTAAAATTACTTCTGTCGTAAAATTAAAATAAAATCAAAAAAGATGAAAACAGCAAAAATTGGTTATACTATATATAATATCATTGACATTCACCTTTATGTACCGGAGTCGGAGAAGGCTGAGATTGTTCGTTAGGAATTTCGTCTTGGTCCTCGTAAACATCACCGTAATTTTCACCGTGATTCTCCCCGTCTTTCTCTCCCCGATCCTCCGTAGTGTTGTTTATGCTTAACTTATGGCACACTTCGAAAGCTTGCCCGACTGTTCTGACTACCCTCATTGCTTGACTCTAATTAAATCACATTCATCTTATTTTCTCGTCTAATCTCATCTCGCGTGTAATTTCATGAGTACGCAGAACAACATCTGATTATTATAATAAGAATATTACTTAATAAAAGAACAAGATTTTAGAACATTAAATAAAGATACATCAGCTTCCTATGTCGATCGTTTCTCGATAACTCCATTCAATCGTTTAGAAAAATATAGTTTTCTTCATAATCAGAATAGAGTAGAGATTTTACCTCGAGTTCATCAAGATCTTCGTTTTCCTCTTCGAAAGGATTTTCATCGAAGCTGAGATCAATGCTATTTTGCGCGTGTATCAGTCTCGGCCGTATAGACGGTTTCCGTAATTTGAAGAAGTTGAAAGTCTCCGGTTTTTCCTTGAATGAAAGCTTTTTACGTGGCCTGGGTGTTGTTTCAAAGCCTAGAGGACTGCTAGGACCAGGACTTGCTGGTGTTGACGGTTCGGACGAGGCCATTGCCGTACCTCTTAAAGAATTTTTAAGCATAGCTTACGATTTCTTCTCGCATCCGTTTCGAATTTTCACATGTTCGCAGCTGCGGATACTATCATCCACCGCGCGATCCTCTTGCAAGCTACATTTTTTTTATTTAGATAATTCGTCACTCCATAGCACAAAGGTGAATCGTTTACTCTGAGAGTTTCTTTGAACTTATTTCAGCCTGTCGAGGCCATAAAGAACGTAAACATGTATGAAACGTTATACATCAAATGATCCGCGGCTAATGTGTATGAGAAATTAAACGTCAAGGATTTGTCTCCTTTATTTTTAAATCTGATATAAAAATCTAAAGATATGTGTATATATATATATATATATATGTATATATACATACATATATATATATGCCCTAGATGTTTATATCATTTTATTTATCCTCTATATATATCATGTTTTTTATTGTCACATTTTAATGAAATAGAAGATTGTTTAAAATTAAAGAGAAGAATTTTATCATTTGTTCGCATTTCTTAAAAGAGATCAAATTTTAATTTATTATTCTGAGATTATTTGTGCCTTGATATTCTTCCATAAAATTGTTCATTTCTATCATGATATCAGATATCTATTAACGTTTCATTTTACTTAAATGAATCTTTCAGAGAATTTTTGCGATTTAAAGAACGATGAATTCCAAATATGCAATCTTTCTAATGTTTTCCTACCGGACGTCCTATATGGATGTAATTGTGCAAACACAATCTTTTCGTATAAAATAATATGGCTGTCCATCAGGAGCGCGTAAACGATATACACGAAACGCGCGCGTATTCTACACGAATTATATTTAAGTAAACATTTGCAAACGTCTAAAATGCATTAACCCTGACATCGACCGTCGAAGTAGAATACCGCAATAGCGTTGCATCGACAATTCCTAGTACCTAGTCGTAAGTCGTAATCGCTGACGCGAAAATCGCAGAACTTCATGCTCCCGCTGGATTTCCGCGTGTTTGCTTTCATTAACAAAAAACGTGCTTCATCCGCGTGTCTTCTTCGCGTATTTATTTATTAATTTATTTAACATCCGCGGGTGCAAATCTGCAATGTACCGCGGATTCGAAGAATCAATGTTGGCGTGCATAATAACTTTCTACACAGACAGTTTTCAATTATAAATAGTCGTCGGATTCAATCTGGCAAATTCCCCGCTAAATTGTGTATAATTTTGAAACTCTTGCTGGTTGCCATCCTGAGAATAACTGCGTATTGTCTCGCGTTTGTCGATTTTTTTTGACGCGTCGGATTAATAATCGATTTCAGCTTAAAAAATTCCATTCTAGTCTTCTAATTGAAAAGAAAAAAAAAAATAAAATAAAATCTGTAAAAAAAAGTGATATTTGATGTAGGTCACCACATATTTTTTATCTACTAAAATATTTAGACTGTTTATAAAATCATTTATAATATCTTTCTCTGTCACTTCTTCGTAAAAAGATAAAAAAAAAACAATGTTAAAGATTAAAAATGATGTAATTCCTAAATGTAAATTCTACATATTTATATATCCCACTTTCGATTCTTTCATCTTTCTGAAAACGATCCCAAATAGCAAATTGTAATCTAAAAAATTTAGACGTCGATAGTTAATTATTTTGAATTATTAATCTATCATCATGTCTATTTAAGATGTAATGACGTTATTTTTTACCAATTAATGACATCATTTATTTATGACGTATTTACAACGTTATACTTATTGACGTCAGATAAATGACCAATCGATGACGTATTAGTAACGTTATTAGATCAATTAATAACGTCATTTATTTACGCCGTTAATAATACGAAAATAATAACGTATTTTCGACGTTGCTTAATGTGACGTTATGTGACTGTGATAAATTCACGTCACTTTTACAATGATAGAACGTCAGATTCGTAAAGAATGATCAATTAATCAAATAAACGATATCTTGATACTTGGGATGGATGCCATAGAAAATCAATAATCAGTAATAAGCGGATCATCTTTACAGAAATCCAACTTAATATTAGTCAATTTAACACTGAAACATAATGATTAATTACTTATTAAGTATTAAGTATTAAAAACACTTGTTCAGTACTTGATAATTAATTAATCATTACCTTTCAGTATTAAATTTCTGTAAGGGCAGTGTATGTATATAATTTGAGAGATTCATCACGAGATATATGATTGAGCAGCCGTTTTGTAAAAAAACCGGCTATTTTTCATACCATTCTGCGGGAAACTCGATTATAATGTACAAAGAATAAGAAAAAAAAAACAAATTATGACAAAAAGTGGAGGAAAAACGCAATCACAAGTCCTATAGTGAAAACTATTAATTTTAAACTAACAATTTCGTATGATGATTTAAATTATATGCCTCTTTAAATATATCGTCGATCAGTAATGTTCGAGCAACGAAAAAACAAAAGGCACATCTGCAGACAATAACGCGTTCAGTAGAAGTGCACGTTACATATCAAATCGTTTTCCTGTAAGGCTGCAAACGCACGTACACACCAAGAAATTACAGCCTCTTCTTAACCAGGGAAGATATGAAAATAAACTCGTAAATTCGCATCATTATGGGTTATCGTGTACCTCAACACGCATCTCACTGTGAACTTTGATCGTCGAAATCACTGTACGCGCTCACTTCGTCGGGCACATCTTATTACGTCGCCGCGCGCAAATCTCTTACAGTGCACTGTCATGTTACACGTATAACGCGGGCAATCGTAATCAAACAATCTTATTTCCACTCGCTGGCCACTCCGCGCCCTCTCTTCATTCGCGCCCGATCGTTCAATCACCAACAAGACGCGGTGTTTAATCTCGCCGCTTGCGCAGAATCACATTTCCATTGCAAGATCCATCAGTGGGAGGTCATCGGCGCGTCGTTGCATCGGATTCGTTTCGTGTGTCGGATATATGGGATAACGAGATGAGGAGATGGAGAGAAAGAAAAGGAAAAGGGAGGAAAAGAGGGAAACGCGGCCGCGATTTGTGTATAAGTCCTCGCGAACGGGAACGCGAGAGCCGAAGTTAACCGTGCGGCTTCCTACCGTGGTTTCTTGGCCGGCGCGTCGGAGCTACACACGCTTCGCTAGATTTTTCCTCCGGTTTATTTATAAGCGCATTAATATTCTCGCTTTCGGCCCGCTCAATGGCACCTCCCTTTCTCTCTCTGTCCATCCATCTTGATCCTCCGGTTATGACGCGTCCATTCTAAACAATTGACCAGTTTCGTATTTTATTACGAGACGTTTCTGTTTCGCGCTCTTTCTTTTATCTTCTTTTCTTGAGCATGGCGAAGAATAAACGTGAGGAAGCTATCTCATTGATTTACTGACCGCTGTTCTCTTACTTAACTGGAGTAGTAAATGGAGTGAATAACGGAGAGTAAATAGCCGGGAGAATTTACTTGAGAATTCTAGATTTAAATCGGTCATTTCTAATATAAGGACTGCGACTGTGGGCGATCCGCTAGCTATGCTATGTAGAATCGAGACGATAGACAAGCGATTATTCTCAGATTAACTGCATTGTACAAGTTGCTCAAGCAATTGCGTACTACATTATTCCATTACGTGATCATCTTAAAGTCCAGTATTATGAATTCAATATTTTTTTAAGACTAAATATTGTGAAAATATTGATTTATTACTTATTTTAATTCAGTCATGCAAATTTTATCTCTTCTTTTTATAATACTATAGATATTTATCTTTCGGAGATTAACGTGGATCCCGATTATGTTCTTTGTTATTTGCAAATTTGAATTATTGTTACTAAAATAAATTTAACATTCATTCTTTTTTATACGAATTAATATCTTGTAATTTTGGTTTCTTAAAATTAATTAATATCTTTTAATCAACAAATATTAAATAGATCTCACAGATTCAGTACACTGAGAAAAAAATATAGTTTTAATAAATATTTAATTCAATACTGCCAACTAAACATTTAGTTACACAAATAAATATTTGTTCAATAAAAAAATGATTGTTAAATCAAATTAACATTTCTTGTATCAAATAAATATATCTTTATATGGCGGTATTCTAACTAAATATTTATTAAAATTGATTATATTTTTTTTCAGTGTTACAAATTTCGTGTTCAAATGTTAGTTCAAAGCTCCGGAAAATTACTTAAGCATCGTGACGATTTTTATCAGTTATTATTAATTTTTGTATAATCGATCTAATTTTCCCAAAATAATTTTCCACACATACGATTTACAGTATTTTTTTTCTTTCCCAAAAGAGTATAAATAACTTCTCCAACTTACGCGTTCCGTCTATTCTCTTAATTACGCTTGTCCGCCTCTCTCTATCACAGGGAGATTGATGGAAATTAATTAGACATGAAGAAGCGTAAGTGGCTCGATGGCTTTGTACTTCTGTTTCTGTGTCCAAAAGTAAATCGTGAGTCCAGAGTATGGGGCGTACGGAATGAGGAGAACGCGGAAAGCGACGCTCGCGAAATTCGCACGACGTATGCTATTCTACAGCCCACCCCGACGGCGCGGAACGTCATTTAACGGTCGACCGTTCGAGAACTCCTATATCCCCCGGTTGATAAATTATATATCGTCGCATGTCAAGCCTTCTCCTGTGACAATTCGCAATTATCTTACGTAGCTCCCGAAGTGTACGCCCCCACCGTATCGACCAAGTGAGTGTAACAAACTCGTCTGGAAATCCCTCGAGTTCATAAACGTAGTACATAAAATTGTTGCATTACATTCTCAAACAAATTCACGAACAGTTGAAGTTCATGGCGCACGAAGTTCAAAGTGGAAATGCGCCATTTGCGCGGACAGCAATAAACGAAAGACTTTAAGAGGAAACGACCCGAAGAGAAAACAGTTCCAAAAGTAAACAACTTTATACATAAGCCTGAGTTCCCGTATCGTGGAAAAGATAAGGTGGAAAGAATGAAAGTTCCGTCCATTAGCAGAATAAGTACATAATCGTCGTCGAGAGTTTCATAAAGTTGAAGTAAATGATAGCAAATAGAGCGATTTTCAGCGGGAAAACGAGAAAAAGCTTTTTCGGAACTTTTGCCCGATATCGCAAGTTCAAAACTTCGGCCAAGGCGGATATTTCTGCGGCATCCTAGATATATCGTCGCTAGTTATTTCTGGATTCACCTAGATTTTCAAAGCGACCGGAATCCCCAAATAATTCAACAAAGGAGAGGCACGAAATGTTCATCGATATCTATTGGGCATACAAGAAGTGCCAAGGATGTGCGTGTGTGTACGAGAAGCAACGGGTACGTTAAAAAAATCTCTCCATTTCCCTCCGTTTTTCTTTTTCATTTTTACTTGTCATTGTTTACTTGTCATTATTTTATATTCAAATAGGCTTGTCCTAGAATATTAATAAATGCCTTTACTCTCTAAATTTTTTTACAGTGGAATCTCACTCTAAAAAGTGAAAATTGAGCCAGTTTTGAAAAAGAGTGACTCAATTTTCAATCTTTAAGAGTATAAGACTTCACTCTTTAATGACAATTTATTCTAAAAGTTTTACTATCAATATACCTATCATTCTATCAAAATAAAAATCCGTGGTGCAAAAAAATCTTTTCAAATAATTTTGTGCTCGGAAATCACCAACGATTCGGAAATGCGAAACAAAGGCCGATATTCAGTCCATTCTTATTTGAAGATCGTCTTAAGTAATGTCTTAAAATGCTAATACGGATCTCTGATTGATTCGTGACATCTTAAGACTGTATTAAGACGGTCTTAAATATAAGAACCGACTATGAATATCGGACAAAGAATATACTCTGAAAATTCGCAAATTAACTTTCTTCTTGCTCCACCTGGAGAACAATTCTTCCTGCGAGTTTCCGGATCTGAGAAGTCGGACACTGGTCGCCAGCCCGCTGATGTCGCAGAAGATCATGTCTATAGCCCCCCCGAACTATTTTAATAACTCGGTGCCAAACGGCACTGAGCCGCCACTGCAAATACGCGACAAAACGACACGTCCCTCCGTCACCGCGGTCTCGTGGTCTCGTTACGCGTTTCCTCCCCGTCGCAGTCTTACCGGGCCATCCCTCCACCCACGGCACCCACGCAAAAAGGCGAAAATACACTCTCACTTCGACAGGGATGCAACGCGAACGGTCCCACCTTCCGTCTCCGCGACGAGGAAATGATCGGCGAGGAGGAGACGGCGGGATGCCGTCGAGGAGCCGCCCGAATTTATTTATAGGTTTACAATAACGTAAGTTGATGAAGCGCCAGGCGACGAGCTACGTGAATTGTCGCGACGCGTATGTATGTACATAGCCACGTACGTACGCGACGTGTAAATCTTATGCCGGTGTAGAGCGAAATGGATCCGCAAAAATAGAAAAAAAATTGATGAGGATTATCTAACCGAGATTCAACCGGGTTTCACCTGATTACGCGCTAATATGTTATCCTTACTTTTTTAACGTAGCTGTAGCTAGATATAAAAGAATAAATCCTAAAAAATAACGCGTAATTTCGTATTGTATGATTACATTCTGCATAACTCTTTCCTAATGTAGTTCGAGATGATGTCCGACATAGGAAGCTCAATGATGTATACTGAAGATTAATTAAATTACTATCGGAGATAAAATTGACACTCACCTTTTTGTTGGATTTGAAGACGTTACATTTGAAAGTATTACTGCTCCCGTCACGGGCAATGTAACTAAATATTTTTAAATCGTGGCTGTCGTGCGAAACGTAAAATATCCTAAAGAAAAAAAAGTACCTTCAGTATTTGTTTTACTCAAAAATTATCCAAATTATCATCTAAATTGCGCATTATTTTCTGGATTTTTCACGTGATATATCGTATATTATATTTTTACAATAATAATTTCACTATTTTTATGCGATATTTTTCATCGTGTTCATTTACTAATATTTCCATATTTCGTATGAATATCATATAAATTGCAAAGAGATTTAATAAATCAATAAAGAAAAGGTATCAGTTATGATAAACAGGCGATCTCACCTGTAAATTGGATGATGCATCAGATATATTTTATTCTCGTCCATCCATTGCTGCTGTTTCTTCTGTAAAAAGATCACGAATGGCGAGTCATTACTTAAAAAATATTATTAGTTGATATATATATTTTTTTTTTTTTGGCTGTTACCGCTATCGGTTACGGCATGTGAAACATCAAAAATATACGAGGCGCCCATGTGTATCAGAGCGAAGACAACGTGGCGCTTGTCCAAAATCATTTCTCGTTATAAATCTCAACTGTTACGAAATGCACGTCATCGAGTGTACGCGATTTTCCCCTCTTGTCTTGCCGCCCCTCCAAGTATTCGCGAATGACGTCCTTATTTATGCGGACGTCGTGGAAATCTTTCGATGTCGCCAAGAAAAATTTTCGCGTACAAGATTGTGCTGATGTAGCAAGCAAACGATGAAATCGCATGTAGAAAATATATTTATCAACTCCGCAGAAAATAGAAATTAGTTAAATTAGAAACAGATTTTACGAGACCGCAATAGATTGCAGTAAGAATAGTAGAGAAATGTCATTTTTAACACAAACACCGGGGGTTGAGTTTTTGAGAATTTTTTTATCAATTACTTAATCCTCCGAAGCTGAGAATTTTAAACTATTTAATTATAAATCTCTTTGTCATAAAATGTCAAACAATTCAATTTTTTTGATGATATATTTGCAAAATTATTCTTATAGATAAAATTATTCTTATAGATAAATAAATTAAATAAATAAATATCAAATAAATAAATTTAATTAATTAATTAAAATATATAATATATTCATTATGTTTTAATGTCATTTTAATTAATATCTTTTAATTAATTTATATTAAATGGATCTCACAGAGATCTTCCCAATCTATGTTACAAATTTTAACGTCAACTTCGGAGAGTTAAATCATACAAATCTACATCAGTGTGTGTAATATATTCCTTTTCTCTTCATTTCTTCTTGAAATTACATAATATACTATTGAGTCTAACAGACTCATCTCATTCGCTTGTGTATGTACGGAAATTAGCTTATCCGGCTTAGGGGTTAACGAGATGATTTGAGATTAATGAGACAACGCGTTCAATTATATGCATACGAGCGAGTAGCAACATAGTATTCAACAAGGACTACCTTCTTTTTCCGTAGGGTCACTTTCAGCCCATCCACCGAGACCTCCAGCGTCACTTTCTTTTTCTTGATCCCTTTGGCCTTAAATTCGTACTGTGAA
>Ga0157364_1007287_pt1 | contig 11452 bp, 3 predicted proteins | sample AttsexASBM2_FD_111476 | JGI IMG/M metagenome (GOLD analysis project Ga0157364, IMG submission 111476) | Fungus gardens microbial communities from leaf cutter ant in Ribeirão Preto, State of São Paulo, Brazil - Atta sexdens ASBM2 | ecosystem: Host-associated > Fungi > Mycelium > Unclassified ...
GTGTGTGGTTGTGTGTGTGTGTGTGTGTGTGTGTGTGTGTGTGTGTGTGTGTGTGTGTGTGTGTGTGTGTGTGTGTGTGTGTGTGTGTGTGTGTGTGTGTGTGTGTGTGTGTGTGTGTGTGTTACCTCATCGTTTTATTCTTTTTTCCATGAAAAAATAAGATAAATTATTTTTCTGGATATAAATTTCGTCCAATGTTGTGATATTAATAAATATTTTAATAATCTTAAAATATTACTTAAGATGATCTTAAAATAAGAACAAACTATGCGAGGAGAGAAGAGTTTAGCTAAAGTGTCTAAAAATCAATAACATAGATCAAGCATGCTTTTCAGTAGTGGGGGAAACTAGAACTTAACAGTTTAAGTAGCCGTTGAATATTCGTGCTATTTCATTTTATTTCACATCTGCAACTGTCAAGAGCGACAAAGAACATTCCTCTCTTTTAAGAAAGAAATAGACACATGGATTCTGTTAAACTGCCATCTTCTGGTTTCAAGCTATGGACAGAATACTTGGTCTATATGCGTATATGTCATTATTAAAAATTTAGTTAAATATAAATTAGATAACTTTATTGAATCTTCAAAATAGTTACGTAGGATGTTCAAGCTGGATACTAGAATGTGTCAAAATTCTTTACAACATACTTACTTATTATGTACGTTACTTATTAAGTACGTTTTAGCATCCTATACATAACAACTTTAACAGCTCAACAAAATTATTTTCAGATTTGTATCTAACTAAATTTTTAGATGCTTCTGCAAAATCGTTCTTTTCACGTAAATATTAGCCTTTTAAATAAAACCTAATAGTGATATTTAATTATGATATTAAAATATGAATCTCCTTGAATCAAGGAGAACGGATAAAATTGAAATTCACAAAAGCAGATTATTCAAAAAGCGTCAGAAGAAAACTTTAATCTACAATTGAACGAAAACTTAATGGCGGACCATCGAATTCTGTGGAATGCGGCATGGCAGCTACTTGGCAATCCGCTCAAATACGCTGCATCCGCGCGTCCAGAAGCCGATCGGACTGCCTATCTTCTGTTCCATCTCACAATCCGACTCCGCTCGGTACACCTCCCACGGTATCCTCCTCCCACGATGGTCGTGGGAAACCACATCCTGGCGTGACTCCAAATTGCGTGCAAAACCATCAGTAGTAAATGCGAGTCGAGCGTCGAGGAGTGGATGGTCGAAGAGAGAGAGAGAGAGAGAGAGAGGAAGAAAGGTAGAGAGAAAGATAGAGAGAAAGAGAGAAACAGGAAAGAGTTGCTGTCGATCGCGATCGATTGATCGTGGCTGCCGTACGTTGAAAGGCAATTAATCATTAATGACCTGCCGTAAAAGAACGGCATCAGCTTTTAGCAGGAGAACTTTTGAAGTGCGGGACGGTGTACGATGAAGTACACCGTAGTTCAGCGATACAGCTGATAATGAAATTCGCAGTTGTTGTTCGTATCAGAAAAGTGCATTTCTTAAAACCGTTACCTTGTATACTCATATTGCTTTATTTAAAAATCAAATCTCACTTGTATATTCTTATACATTACATAAATCGATTTTATTCGTAAACGCTCAAATTAATAAAGTAACAGATGTAAGAGGAGAAAAATTATATATAGTTTTTCGATTTAACTTCAATTTTCTAGTAACTCGAAATGAAACGAATGGAACGTTGACATAGTCGTACTTTATAAGTTCCACTTGTTGCCGTAAGTTACACGCGAACGTGAAGCTCGAAGTGACGGCCCAATCGTGTCTTTTTCGCGATAATTGACTGTGTGCAAGTACTTCACTGACAGTCCAATTACAGCAAGAAGATACTTACAATCAAGCCAATAATTGTCGTCGACTGCCGCGGATAGCACCGAACTGCAATATTCGACGATGGCAGCCGATACATCGACGGTGGCGGACGTAATTAGCTCGACACCCAGCACTGCTTCTAGATTTCAATTTTGTCGACGAGCACAGCGGATTACAGATACACGACGGTCTTCTCACGACATCAGAGAATAATGGTTCGCCGTACCTAATCGTACTTTTACGGGATCCTCTTGATTATAGGATGCTCGTTAATTCGCGTTACGAGCTAATACTCGTCTCGCATTACGTATTTTACAAAATGTAGCATCATCATTTGATAGTTAAAAGATCATAATTATATAAAAAATTGTCTTAGTGAAATGAATTAGTTTTCACATATATGTAACTTAATATAATGTGGTGAACAAAAAAGATGTCATATACATCAAATTCAATAATGAACAGTTTTCGAACTATAATGTATCAAAGGTGCTCTGTGAGCACAAATTTTATACCTTTGATATATTATAACTCAAAAATTATCCATTATTGAGCCTTGTGTTTGTAACATGTTTCGTTTATCATATTATAAGCTACATCCCTAACAATTTATTGACAATACATTGGCAGTTGACATTGCATTAGGTATATATTGGACCAATTGCATTAGGAACATATTAGGTCAATATTATGCCAATAAATAGTGCTACTGAGGATGTGAAAATTAACTCATGTTACCGGGACTTTTTTCATATGATTAGTGTAGGGTTTTCTATATGAAGTAATATTAGGATAAAAATATGTTACTATTTAAATTTACTATTAATTTTTAATTTTTTTGTCTATATTATTATAAAAATTGTCATTTTAAATAAAAATGTCAAACGGTTCCATTTTCTTTATATTACATCCGCAAAAAAATTGAACTATTCTTATTAAAATGAACTTTTAATATTTATTTTTTTAGCATGTTGTATTATTAATTCCTGACTTATTAGTGCCTTTTAATCGACATATATTAAATGAGGCTCACTGAGTCAGTGTTAATAATCGTATTAATAACTTACAGATTTTGATATTAATTTCAAAAAATTAAATTCTTGACGGTGTATTTATAATATATATAGTTTATAACACGTATTAGAAATATTCAGTTCACATAAAATAATTCATGTTTCTGCTTTCTCTTTTAATCAAGATCTCAAGAATCACTTTAAATGACTCATCATATACATTTCGATATTAATATCGCTTTCTGATCCACTCGAGCCGACGAAGGACAGAATTGACTCTGTTTTAGTCAGACGGGAAATTGAGTTCTGGATATGAAATAATTAATGCCAGGTCGCAGGCGACGCGAACTTGCGCGTCACCGTATTACGTCCTCGACCTGTTCGCTTTCGTCCGCAATCCCAAAGCGCGTCCCCGCCATCCCGTCCACCTAATCCCTCCAAGTCCCTCGCGTCGCACCCTACGACCCTTCGTTCACCTGTATGATCCTCTGCGTCTGCCCTGACCGCTGCTGCCGACGTCGTTTCCGGTCATAACTCAAAATCCCTCAGGTGTGCTAACCGCGTATGCCAGCGGTCACGTTGGAATGTTAGGCCGCGAGTTTCCACCATTATTAAGCCTCATCCACGTTCACAGTTGCCGCACGTACGCCGCGACATACACACATGACCTCTTCTCTCCCTCCTATGAAGCAGGTGGGCACTATTCGCATGGTGAACCATCGGCAGAAACGCGTGGACTCAACCCACGTCCACGAAATTTCGCCACAGCGACAAATTCGCAACCGTGATAAATTTGGGGCCATAATAAATGGAGCGGCCGGGAATAAGCCGTTGGTAAAACGTTCTACCCTTGACACTTAAAGTATTACCCAACAATTACCCAACTAGGAACTAGTCGGAAGAGATTCTCCGTGATGGATTTTATACATAAGGGAGGGATGATGTATGCAAGCTTTCCGATTAATAAAATCTTGGAAAGAAAAAGGAGTTATAATGTACGGTGATTTATCCTCGAACGGTGAAGTGATGCATATATTTTGATATAAATAAATAGCGATCTCGCGATACAGAAAAGAACCAGTAAACTTTTCCGATACTTGGTTGAAAGTCGATCGCTTACCCGGTGACGAAAATTATTAATTCAAACATCGTCAGTAAACGCGTATATTTTATCCATATCGACCGTGAATATAAAGTTTCACGGCGCGTTCCAAGGAGCGAGACTCTGAACTTCTTCAGCCAAATGTGCCAAATTGAAGCCGAATTATAACTTTCCTGTGATGTGTCAAACCGAACTCGAGTCGATCCTGGATGTAAAGTTCGGAGTCGACTTTTATGAGCATAGTTCCCCTCGCTTTCATAAAATCGTCCTACTTTCTCAATTTAGCTCCTATCCTTACGGTGACCACCGATTGATAGTTGACAATCAAGAAAGCTCAACTATTTTTCATAATCACATCTTTTTATAATCAAATGCCTTTGTAATTGAGTTTACTGTTAACTCAATTCTTGCAAACACGTATTAGAGAATATAACAATACATGGAATGCATTCACGACTATCTTACTATTCTTGTCTTTTTTATATATACTTATATAAACATTTATTAATAAATTTAAAAAATCACAGATGAAATAAATTTAATTACTTATTAAATATAATATATTTATTATATATTACATAAAAAATTTAATAAATATAAATTACTTATTGTTTTTAAATCTTACGTAATTATTCATTACATTTTATTTATATTAAATTTTACTTATTAAATTGTTGTTTAACTATTTATTCATATATCTGTTAAAATTTTTAAGAATAATTTTTATTCAAGTAATATTTGTGTAAATTAAATTTCTAAAACAGTCTCCTTTTATTGTGATATCCTTTCGAAAATCAAGCTGCCAAAATATTTGCTACCGCATTGTAAGGGATCATAATCGCGACTGTAATTGCGTTTAATTTCTCGGCAAGCTTTCCGCTATTTCGTATCAAAACAGCCAGAACTCGTCCATTCTCCAAGGCCGCTATGAATTATCTCGTTTAACCATCCCACTGTCGTGTTTTCAGACGTAACCGCGTCGTTTCATTACGCGTAATAGAGAAATCTTGCGAACTACCGCGCGAGTTTGCCAGGCCCATGCAAAAAGCGACGAAAGGGATTCGCTCTCCGTAACAGCCGACCAACGTGCGACATATACAGACACGCCGAAAGCTCGGTATCGCTTTTTGCCTCGCTAGCCAATTTGTCGGGGCCGATTCCGACAAGTCGCGGCAAGAAAACGTTTGACAAACGTCCGGATATTCTCGCGGTAGGACCGTCGGGTTTCACCAGAGGTTTCCTGAATCTAGCTGAGTCTGATCCTTGTGAAAGAGACGAATGGACCTTGGAGAAAGTTCGACATCGTCGTCGTTAACGATGGCCGCATTAATTTTGATTAGCCGTTCTTATCAATTAACAAGCAGCCCTACGACGCGTAACATTATTAGTGGTACATTATTTGTTCTGTTATCTCGGATAATATGTTTACCGTTTATACATGTATCCCATATGTACAGAGTATAACGATAGAAGAAGAAAATTCAAAATATAAAATATCTCTACGTCTGCAGTTTTGATAAAACTATAATACATGGCTTATCTTTAAGCTTTGCGAGTTTCTCTAATTTTTTGCTAAATTCAAAATTAAAAACTGATGATTAAATAAAAAAGGAAACACTTTTCTGAATATAAAAGCAAATATTCAAATATTCACATGGAGTGAAGATTTAAAAAAAAAAGCATTTCAGTTATATGTATTCAATATAACCTAAATATATGATTCTCTTTTTTTTTACAAAAAAGTTACAGAAATGAAAATTAAATGATCCACAATGTATTACTTTTATAAGATTATGAATGTATTAACATATTGACATGTTTATTGATATTTAGATTCACACATTATACTATACAAAAAACTATTTTCTGAATAATTGCCTTATCTATTTATTTTCAATGAATTAAAATCCATAATCTGGAATAACAAAAGTATCAAAGAAAAAGTTACAATTGATGTGTTTACAATCGTACGACTCACAATCAGTCAATCATATTGATTCTATAAAGAGTTTACTCTCTTTAATTATAAACAAAACATTATAATGAAAATATAGATGAAATATAATGTTATAAAGAATAAAGAGCTACAATAAAATATTAAGCGCGAAAATTAATAATCCATCTCTTGGTTATAAAAAGCAATTACCTACGAAATATTACCACCGCATTCTGCATTTTGTTTTATTGATAATAACAGAATAAATAACCTAAGCATTAAACTAATGCAATTAAATCAGACAGACGCTTATATGACTTTATAGTTATCTGTTAAACTGATCGTATAATTACCTACAAACAGCGAGTAGACACATTAGGTGGAACTGATCATATAGAGTCCGACTTTAGATTGAGATGAGCGCGTTTCATGCATCTCTCATTAACAATTCTATGAAATATCATCGCAATATACACATCTTTAACTCGGGAAGTTACCTGAGATGATTTTTTACTAACAGCAAAAAAAATTAAATCACAGTAGTTTTGTTTACTGATCGAGGATTCATACTTATTTTTCATACCTTTTTAAAAAATATTAAATAAATCTACATACGTAATGATTTCAAATACCAATAAATTGCAGAACAGTCAGTAATATATATGTCTAGTTAATAATAGACATTTCAATAAACTTAACTGGGACGTAAAAACATTCTAGTTGATATTTATGCAAAATAAAAATTAGATAACTATTTTCAGGTTAACGAAAAATAAATCCAGATTTTTATACGCATTATCTTTTAAATATCGCCATTGGGAAATGCATTTATCATCGATGGAATTAGTATTCTGTAATGTTTAATTGCTTCATAACGATTTAAAAAAGAATAATTATAATTTTTTCCAAATGTAATTACTCTAATTTGTCTGTATAAACTCATATTCCAATTTCGCGCATTTGCTAAAGTACTAAAAATAAAAGTGTTTTTCTTTTTTGGCATCGATTACAGCTTCACCCGACGGCTACGCATTAAAGTCAGCGAGAAGAAAAAAGAAAGGCGTAAGATAATTTTGAGCGACGGCGTTAACGAGATTTTAATATGCAGGTAGCGCTGCTACGGAGGAAAGTCAGAAAATATCGTTGCCCTTTTCAGAAAGTCTATCTGGAAGCGTCGTTCACGCAAAAGGGTTGGAAAGCCGTAAAGGAAGAGAAGAAGGAGGAAAAAGTCTGATGGGGAAGAAATCGCGCCCTTCACATCGGGTCGTTGAAAAGTTTGCGTTTCATCCCTTTCATGAGACCTCGACGAGCTTTCATTCGTCTCCCTACGAATCAATTCGTATCACCTTTGACCTCAGCTTGCTTCATCGTCATCGCCGTCTACCCTCGTTTTCGCTCCGTTCGCGACTCTGTAAATTCCTGCCTAAAGCCGCCTGTTGCAAAGTAGTCTATGCTAGTGCATTCGCGAGTTTGATATTGTACTTATCGACATTCATTTGCTTATTAATCCTAGAACTCTATATTGAGTGATATAGTATTGATATTCTCTAATTGATACTCTCTAAAACTTGTAGAATGAATCTCATTTTGAAGAGTGAAATCTCACTCTTAAAGATTGAAAATTTGAGCCATTTTATTTCAAGATCAATTTTTAGCTCAATTTTTCATTCTTTAGAGTGAAATTTTACTCCAAAGAATTTAGAGAATACGTTTTTACGTACGAAGAAATAAACTTGACTAATTAACATAAAATTTTCATACACTTCATACTTTTAACCCTTCGTCTGCAATTATATTTTGTTCCCTAAATTTCTTCCATCTACAATCTGAACCTTTTCTTGTCTATCCCAAGTTTTTTTATTACTCTAGACTTTTGAAAAATGTGGAAAAATTAATATCTTTTTAAGATACTTGTGAGCATTAAGAATTATTAAATTGCTTGTTAATTTAATATTTCTTTATCACTCTGATTCCGTTCATGATTGTGTTTTTAGATTGAAAAAGATTTTAGCACACGGTTTGCAAAATTATATATATATAAATGTAAAAAATAGTTATAAAAATACAGCAAATATAAATATAAGCAAATATAAATATAAATATAAGCAAATATAAAATAAGCAATAATATTCGCTTCTAGCGAAAACAGGGTTATTTTTTTTTAAATGATTTATAATAAGCAAATTGAAATTATGTATTTTAATAATCTTGATTCAAATATCAAGCTTATTATTATTAGAATTTAGAGTATATTTTGAATAAATTTGATACTTGTGATGAATTTATATAAATTTGCGGATATATAAATTTTTAAAATATTGCAAATAAATATTTTTTATTATTACTAGCGTATAATATGTGTTCTTTTGTGTGTAATTTATACTTATTGCCTAATTAAGAGAAATAGTAATTATACATTATTCATATTCGATATATATATTTATTTACTTTATTTTTGCTTATTTAAGAAGAATAATAATTAATAATGTTATTCCATTATTTATTTATTTTACAAAAAAATAAGTTGAATCTTATATTACGTATTGCGTAAAATAACGTATATTTCTCGTTATTGCTATGCTATAATTTTATCATAAATATTACTTCATTGGTCTATGACCAAAGATTTTGTGTCTTTTATGACATAAATTTTGATGACATTATTGACGCACAGATATTAATGACATTTTACTATTTAGGTTAGCGCTCAATGATCTCGCTCACTTGCACGTAAAATTTACATACGATAGTATTCTAGAGTTAATAACTGTCTTAAATACATTGTCTGATATCGCTCTTGATACTAAAGAGGTTCGCATCTCAAGATATTTCATCCATCGTTGCGATGTTTATATAAAGAAAACACTTCAGATTTGCAGTGCTGCCGAATAAATTTCGCATAGCGCTCTTTTTTTTCCGAAATATGTTTTGCTATCTCGAATTCCGCAAAAAATAATATTTACGTTGCGACCACAAAATAACACAGACCGTCTGGTGTTACAATTCCGATACGGGGCGATCTACTCGCAATTCTCTAACAATTTCAACCGATGAATTCTGTGTACCATGCTCGAGGTTTTCGGATTAATATCAACGTACATATTTAAAAAAAATATTGAAATATCAAAATTTTTTATGTTGAAATGTCCAAAGAAAATATTAATGACAAAATTTCGACAAAATTGTCTTATATAGTGTAGGAAGAATTCTTTTTTTTTTTGTAAATATCATCATCGACTTAGCGTAAACCTCATTTTAACAATTTCGGACATTTTGACAAGCACCAGAAAGTAAAGAAAATTTCATTCCGAATCCGACCACGTACAACAAAATAGTTCTACGATTGGGCGGACTTACGAAATAGCTTGGGAACGATGAGTTCCATATATATATATATATATATATTATGACTGGCACGTGTATTCCGTACGCGTATGTTACTTCCCTTTTTTTCACATGCGGTGTTCGCGAAAATGGAAGCTAATCCATTCGTTTCTTCACTGCATAGCGTGTCATTTATCGTAAAATTTTTCAAACCAAATATTACGTTTTTGAATGTAACATTCATCCTATATGTATGATTCGAGTCTCTGATTATTTCCAAATAGAAAACTCACTCTCTCTCGCATACATTATATTACATTTATCACATCCATTAACTGAAAATGAGAAATTTCCTTGCATTAACGAAATACGATGTTTAGGCAAGCGATGAATATATCTAACAGAATTTTTTTCATCAGTGTCCAAATATAATTCATTTATATAATGAGTAACATTACAATTCCACCAATTTTAATGGTTCCATATATTAGTTTGTTTAATTACGTCCAATTTCCATACAGAATTAACGTACGTCGCATCTCCATGTAACTTCATCGTCATCAATTCAATCGAGTTTCAATTCATTAATTATCAAATTGATCGTTTTCCCAATTAATTAACTAACTGTGTCTGTCATTGGTATGAAGTACTATTTTTTTTATTTATTTAATGCTTTGCAAATATTTAGAATTTAATTACTCTACTAGTACCTTGTGTCATAATATATTAAATATGTAACACGAACTGTTTCTAATTTTAAAAAGTAGCAATTAATTAAATTTTAGGAATATTACATATTAAAAACATTATATTAAACATTAATTCTAAAACAGTATAATATTTAAAATACATATATTATATAGACAAAAAGATAATGTATTAAAAAATAATTATATGGATTATAATAAATGAATGGAAATATTGATGACATGAAGTGAAATATTGATATTTGCAAATGATTTAATCAGAATTATTAATAACATTCGAACTATAAGCTGCTAAAAATAAAGACTTTTTGCTAATTAAGCTTCAAATAGATAATGAAATATTACTTTATCATATGAGGTACGCGTTTTACCTTAATAAAATTAGAATTTTGTTCAATTATACTATTAAATATCCAAAGAGTAATGGTAACTCAATTATTCGAATTAAATAATATTTTTAATTTCCATGTATCAAAATATATAATTATCTAAATTCACTTCTGTGATTAATTTTAAAGTAAACAATATCCGTACATTACTTAATAAATCATGAACTAAATTTGAGTCAAATTTAATACATTTTCTTAAGTTAATTTATTTAATTTCATTTGTTTTAATTAAATTAAATATAATATGTGAAATGAGAACAGTGTGGCGACCTATAAAAATAATAAAAAATAATTTGAATTAAGTCTAATTTGATTATGAATCAAATTTGAAAATTATTTAACAGTCAGTGCTTCAATATGTCAGCTTGGAGATAAAATAAAATCTATGAAGAAAAACAATTTTAGTTTTTTTTTTAACCGACTTATTTTCTAAGTCACTTCGTATCCGTCGTCCACGTGTGCACCATCGTCTTCAAGTCTTTTTTCTTCAAGTGGCTTCAAAGTGTCAGGGCCGCGCATCTGTGTAGATACGCGATAGTTTATCAGTCCGAGCTGCCGCATATCGATCCTCGAGGGTTGAAGTGAAGTCCTCTTCGCCTGCTTCGACCCGCTCGGCTTCGACTCGACGCGGCGCCTAAATGCATTCGATCGGCGCTCCTAAAATAGGAATTGCATCCCCGCGAAGGACCGTAAAAGGAAAATTTCCACCGCGAGGAGCGAAAGGGGAATATCCCGTAGCAGGGTGAGAGCAGACAATCGCGGTAAGTAGCGCACGGGTTGACACGCTCGAGAATGTCTTCGCGTCAGGATGAAACTCGCGAGCTTTCCCGGAGATGTGCACAAGAGAGGAGGCTGCGGGGAAACGATCGGGGGCGAAGGGGAAATGAAAGGAGGGATTGACGAGGGGGGAGGATCGGCGAGGGAGGATGGCTGATGCGAATTGAATCATGGGGGCGTTTTAGCGTCTACGTGGCCCGCATTCGGAATTTCGGCGCCCCGAACCACATCCAATACCTCGGGAGCTTCGTCTTAGCGCGCGCACAGACCACACACACACACACACACACACACACACACACACACACACACACACACACACACACACACACACACACACACACACACACACAGAAAAAACAAAACACGACCGAGGCAAAAAAC
>Ga0157364_1007288_pt1 | contig 11451 bp, 5 predicted proteins | sample AttsexASBM2_FD_111476 | JGI IMG/M metagenome (GOLD analysis project Ga0157364, IMG submission 111476) | Fungus gardens microbial communities from leaf cutter ant in Ribeirão Preto, State of São Paulo, Brazil - Atta sexdens ASBM2 | ecosystem: Host-associated > Fungi > Mycelium > Unclassified ...
CTATATCAGATACCACATATAGAGCATGTATTTCAAAATACACTGATTTTTCTTCATTGAAGTTTCAAATAAAAATTGATATTTATTAACTGCTATATTATTAACTATAAAGATACAGGTAATTGTACTTTTAAAATTCTATTTCTGCGAAACAAATTGCTAATGATAATTATGTTTTTATTATACTTTGATTAATAAAAGAGGAATACGAAACCTACAACATTGATTCGTATTTTTTCATTCTTAAAATGTAACATGATATTTAAATTACATTATATTTTCTGTAGATACCATTACTAAACGGTTCAAAATTAATCCACTTAATATTACAGAACTTTCATGATAAAATTATAGAAGTAGGTAAAATGTAAAATTAAAAAAGCAACAGAAGCTTATATTCAATTTGCGACGTTATCGATGTTCGACGTCAGACAAATTCCACGAGTATTTCGCACTACGTATCTTCGCGACTATATTTTTTTCTTCAATTGGCGACATAGAATATGGCGTTGTGGCTTCTTTTTCGATGCAGTTCATCATCGAGTATTTGTCGAAATATCTGGGTATCCAGTGTATAATAAGACACAGTAGAACGTTGCTTCAGACACCTCGGACACATGTCAGCACCGCCGTCCAATGCAGCCACTCGTTTCACAATGTAGCATATATGTCCGCCACTCGTCAATTAGACGCGACATCCTTTCCGACACGAAAAACTTGGCTGGGCTAGTACTTCGAATCAGGGACGAGGGGTTTCGGAAGAATGACATTAACATACCGAACGACGTGGGGCGGCGGAAAAGAGTGAGGAAGAGGAGAAAGAGAAAGAGAAAGGTGTAGACGAACATGTCGCGATGGTATAGGCAAGACCGGCAAGAAACCGGCGGCTACTAAACGTTGTCCAGCTTTCGAGAAACCAGTGAATTCCGCGCGTTTCCTCGGAATCGATCAAACTTCGCGCCTACTGGAATGATAGGGCTTGGGTAATTAAGACGACTTGATTCTGCGATGCTATCTTCATCAATCACTAATCAATCGGAGACATTACGAGAAATCGAGAATGTCAACAATTTTTTATTGTAATAAAAATTATTTCGGAAAATAATATACATTATTTGATGATAAATTAAGTATATATAATTTTATAATAAAATAACAATAATTTATGTATTCAAAATTAATATTTGGAATTTTTAACTGCTCAATCTCTCAAATTCCAAAGCGTTTTATCGCGCGATTTCTTTAAAATAAAATATAATAAAGTTACAATATTCACATTTTCAGACTAAAGTTTCGTGCTGCAAGAAATTTATCGATTATGCAATCTAATGATCAATAGACTTTCCCAACTGAATGTCCACTAATCGCAGCCGGCCAATCGATACGGCTGAGTGCAGGAGCACCCGTTACTTCCGGTGTGAGCGAGCCGACGACCTTCGCTCCCACCGACGATCGTCTCCAAGTTGGGAAGACAAAACCCGGACAATGAGGTCCAGAGCGGTCTGGGAGACAGGCTGGCCGAGGGTGAAAAGCCTCTGGGCATCGCTCAATTATGTAAGGCGCCGCGAGTGCTTCCCCGTACAATGAACGCTCGCGCACGCAGGATGCCGACACAGTGGACGGGGGATCTTCGTGTTAAGGCGTCGTGGGATACGTCGCGAGACACCCGTATACACAGGGTGGGCGTCAAGGACTCTTGGTGCGAGGAAGGATAGACGACAGTCCAGTACGGCTGCCATATCTGGACACCGTGTAGACGGCGGCGACACACTCGAGCTGGAACGAGTAACTGCTCGACTGTATCTATGTGGCTCATATGAGAGGAGAATGTCTCGTATAGCGAATGTATACTGACACTCGCTTAGTTGTTGTGCTGTCTATACGCAAGTACCATATGTAAAGACGCAAACTACATAAACATGATTTATTGTTTTTTTAAACGTTTTAGACTCTTCTCATTAAAACTAAAAAGATGTTTGATGAACAAACAAAAAAAAATCTGTTCAAACGATTGATCTCCCAAGAGATGACAGCTGACAAAGATAATTCAGAAATAGATCTGTCAGAGAAAGTAATTGGTATACAATTACTTTTAAATATTATTTATGTGGAGACATGGATAACTTACTACTTAATTGTTCGTTAATTTATTGATAAATCATATATCTTTTCGTCACTCTCAATCAATTAATTGATCTAAGAATTACTTTTCTCGTATGTTAAATTGCTCTTGAACTCTTTACGTTGCTCTTCTACCAAGATAATTTCTTCATAAAAATATTCTCAAGATGCAGTTTAATTACATATACATGCGTCTACGTGTCGTTATAAGGATATTTATGTCCAATGAACAGCATGCGTGCCCTGGTTGGTCATCTATAGTATCTATAGCTTAGTCTGTACACATTTCAAAGGAGTTCACTCTTTCGATCTGTTAGCGCGTGCTGATGTAAGCGACCGTTTTGCGGCATTACGCTGATCAATCGTTCGGCTTTTCAGCGTTCGGATACGAAGTTCAGATACGAACTGGTTTTACAGGAACGTATTTGCGTTAGTGGGACACCATATGTAAAATCTCTAACGCGAAATGACACGAATAACATGAATAACGACTGAGGGAATGTCATTAGCGACGAAAATGAATGGAACCAGAAAAGTCTCTTCCGTTGAACTTATATTCCTTTTTTGCGACACAGATTCATAAACGCTTTCAGCGTTTTAGCTTTACGCTCTCTTGTGCGTTTAATCCTTCGAGATGAAACGTTTGCCGTATTATTAAAACCGGTAATTATTATCCACGAAGTCAGTTAAATAATGACGCAAACTATAACGTTAAGTAATATCCTCACTAATTTATTCTCTGCCATCGATGATTGCGATAAATTGCCTGAACGTCCATTAATGTCACTTGAGATCATTGATCGATAACCAGTCATTTGCACGGATTACGTTTATCGAAAATGACAACATCGCGAGCAATTAATATTATTTCGCTTTTTTCTTATTGATAAAAAGTTCTTTTCCTTTACCTTTACCTTATTCGTACATATGAACGAAATGGAATCTGGCCTCACGCTTACGATGCAGTAAAAACCATCCGATATATAATCGACATAATTGTGGACCAATGCCTGGGTAATTCTAGGTGGGTATCTACCTACCCGCCGGCCGGTTCGCCTTTCATTTCGCGCGGCCCACGTAATATGCGTACGATATGTGCGGCGCACAGTTGCAGAAAAAGAGCGGAGGATCGGAGCTTCGACAGGTGCACGAGAAAGAAATCAATCCTTCAGTGGAAAGATGATTGGCCATGGGCAAGCGTCACGAAATCGCGTGTTTATGTATCCTTAAGACGCAGTGGTATCGTGAACGCGTTGCAAGGTTGTTGCTGGGTACCAAACTCTTGGGGAACTGAAACGCATTGAGAATGCAGATTTCCTTGATCGAAAAGAAACATCTGTTAAATTTCTGTACGTTATTTCTTTTTTATCTGTATTATGAATTTGGATATACTTTCTCTTCATTTTGTGTAATTTTGTGCAAGCAATTGAAAGTGCACTTGTAGAAATGTAACAGTAGATTTTACTGGGTCAACAAGTAAAATATTTTTTTATGATAAATTATTTTTGTCGATAAATTGTTTATATTTAAGAACAGATAAAGAACAATTAAAATTATAAAATATCAATATTAATTTATCTAATTCCTTAATTTATTCAAAATATTACATTTAATATTAATTTTTTGATCGCCAAAAATGTTTAAATATCTTCAAAACATTAACAATAATATAAAACATACATCGATATGAAGTTTTTCTTTCTGTCCTTTCTACACGCAATATGTCCCTTAACATTCGCATGTCAAACTGATATACTCGGCAAGGCCAATTGTCTCTTGTATTCTATCAATCATTAAACGAATAAGAAATATTGCGAACAGTGAAGGAACAGCAAACGAAACGCCGATGAGGCGTTTCTTTGTTCTGTTGTTCTCTCGTTCGTGGAAAAAGATGCACCCGTAGAAAAGTACGCGGTCATGAGATTCCTCCGCAGTCGGTTGCCTTCGGGTATCCTAACTACGTGTATATGCCACAATCTGTTCAAGGTGGAATACGATGGTACGTGTATACGTTTCAGCGGCGGTTGAATTCTAGCTGTGGCGAGCCCTCGTAATCTTTAGCCCCCGAGGTCAGCACGAGCTCGTCCATACGACCGGAGATCTTTCGCAGATAGAGAGAAGCTCTGGCTGAGAAACTTGTGTTGGTTCATACTGGGGTACACGATGCTAACTCGTATTGGTAGATAGGTACCTACTGACTCGAGTCTTCTTCGGAGGCTCCCAGCATATTATACGACCGAAGTCGTGCCCCGGCTAAGACAAAGGGTTCTGCGGATTCCACGTTGAGATAGTAACCGGTAACGGCGGCTACGAGAGGCAACAGAGTGGTTCTCCAATTTTCAAAGACGAATGAAGTCGTTATAAACTTTATTGATTGCTTGATCGGAGAAAATAATAATTGTCTGCGTCTGATAAGATTGATTTAATAGATTTTAGTTTACATATAAATAAAATAAAACATAATTAAAGAACTGCGGGAAGATTTTACTGTGTTGAATATGCTATTATAAGTATTACATTTAAAATTATTATTAAGATTTAATATTTTAAAAATATTACAGAAAGAAAATATTATTAAGAAAATATTAAATTAATGTTTAATTATATAACTAATAATTGTTTAACTAATTAATTGTGAGTATAAAAGAGTGTTTAATTTAGAAATCTCTAGAAAATTCGATTTTTAAATAAAAGCGAATTTCTTTAGAAAAATATAGCGCAGAGAGAAAGAGAGAATACATTGCTGGAAGAAAATATGATAAGGAACTCAACTTACGATATCATAGTTATCACGTTATACTTGTTTATATAATGACTTCTGGACATTCAGCAAATTTATACTGTGTGTGCTCATCAAACATTGTCATTAAATAAACATTGTCTTGAAAATTGTATATTTTTTTAAAGATATGATCTATCTATTTATATTTATGTCTAGAGAAGTTTATTGTGTGCGTCATGAATTTCTTGTATCCTCATCAGTCATAATACGTATTACCTAGAGATTGTAAGATGCAAAGATGTTCGCTTGAGGCGTGCAGGAGAGAAATGGTGAAGACATGTAGTGTAAAATCAACCACAAGTAAAATCTTCTCTTTCTTTTTCTTTCTCTTTATATATCTCATGAAATCTACTGTAAATAATTATTTATGTCTACTGCAGAATCTTTACTTGTGTAAAATTCTTTTAATGATTACCTCACAGATGGATGAAGAATAATTAAATATGCTTAGAGCTATAAAGATCCTATGAATAATTTCTGTGACAACAAATAATGCTTTACAGTAGTACAAGCTATTATTATACAAACGCGCAATAATGAATCTCTCACATTAAATACATTTTGTATTATAGTTACTGATATTATTATTATTATTATTATATACCCCAAAAGAGAGAGTAAGATCAATTAAATTAATTTTAAAATTAATATAATGTTGAGATTTCGTTTCTCTTTTGAAATTATTTATAAGAAATTTATAAAACAAAAAAAGAAAATTTTTAATCAAAGATTTTTTTTTTAATTCCTCGCTATATTATTTATAAGTAATGTTATTTGATTCTTAAATTACGAAAGAATCAGTGATATGTGCGATCAATAATTAAACTAATATTTTTCTTGGAATTTTTTTTGCATTCTCTCTTAATGTTTTATCAACTCATCACTACATACTGCAATTAGCTGATGCGTATCTGCAATGAGAAAGTATTCGAGAAACAACGTTAATAATTTACAAAATTCGCAATTGTAATCTTGAGATAAAACGGAGAAGAAAAACGGCAATCGAGCGTAAATCTTGAAAGAAGATCGAAAGGCCGCAATCGAGCAATCGCGAGATATTCGTGATGCAATCACGGAGCTATGATCTTCTCTTGCACGCGAGAAATCTCGACCTCGCGTTCCTGAAGATCCCGCTTAGAATCCTTTCAGGATCTTGTCTCGATCCTGTATCGAGTTGAATGCGCTATAGCGACCGGCAGCGGCAACTTTAGCATCAGTTTAACCTCATTCCTAGTAGTGACGTCAGGCTCTCGCCTTTCCCTTGGCTCTCTGGACCTTCCAGCATCTTCTGAGATGTGCAGGCGATCTATTGACTATCGTAGACGAATGATTATAAGCAGTCGTTATGTCGTGTTTAACTGCGACGTTGTGGAAAATAACGGATAATCTACAACGATAATGATAACAATTATCGCACAAATCTCTGACTTGTCACTCGTTGTTTATCATAACGATAGACAAAATGTACTACTATAGTCGCAAATTGCGTTTGATTTCTATAATTATCTTTAGCGACGCGATGTGAAAAGCGCATACAACAGCCCGTTGGTTACATTACGCGGAACAAAGATTCAAAGAATTGCAAGAAAGAGAAACGTGTGTTTATCAATATTGCAATCTGTATTATGTAATAACGTATCTAACTATAACAAATTTACATTGGTGATTACACAATGCCGCAATAAATGCTTTAATAATATTTAATAACATTGTAAAACTATACATCTCTCTCAGAGATATAATAAAATTTTTAAAAGAATTTTAGTTTTGCAATCTGATGGATATATCTGTTACTGTCAGTACATTAATCTCACAATCAGTTAACCTTTTCTTTCTAAATAATAATTCAATTGTGATACACAGATAAATTACTTTATATTATTCAGAACTTATCTAAGCATTTCGTCTATTATTAAATAAAAAAGTTCGTTAATATAACGTAAGATAGTTTCTATTTTTTATTCAGAATAATATCTATTATGGTGAAGACAAAGAGATATTGTAAAATTTTTCTTTTCGATTATTGCCGCTCGCTGTCTCACTGTCTTTGATATTACATAGTTGAACAATCAACGAATCATCGAAACAAATTACAACCATTATAGCGAATACGCAAGTGAACTGCACAATACGCCGTTCTTCATGGATATTGACTAAATGTGCGGTTCGAAACGCGCGTTTCCATCTCGTGTCCTTGACGCGGAGAGAAACGAGGTATCGTTTCATACAGCAGCACATACTGGAGGCGCATCGAGATTGTAATTACCATCAAATGCCATCGCACATCTCAAGACTTTTTACTTCGTTCAAGCAAAGAAGTTATGAATCACGACGCTCTTGTGTTTTCTTCCCTTTTCGTTGGATGATGCGGTATAGCGCGCGGCTGAATAGTTCAACGAATCAACGTCTTACTACACGATCTCGATGCTGCAAGCCAGGACGAGCTATCTATTATAGGCAGATGATTATCGATATTGGCTAACGCTGCCTTTCACAAACGAACGTTCTTTGCACGGCTATCGCGCTCTTTCCGTTGCCTTCCGCAAAATGAGTGAAGCGAAGCGAACGCTTTGTCAGGTAAGATGTATGTGTGTGCGATATTAATAAATACATATAAATGATTTATATCAAAAAAAAAAACCGCGACTAATTGCGTTATTAGCAATATCTGCAAACATAAACCTGTGGTTTTCAACAAACAGCTAGGAAATTATTGGTTAAATGTTGTATATTATTGTCGTAAATACTATGTAAAATCATGTTCATTTAAATTAGAAAACTTGTTTTATTATTAGAATAAAAAATTATGATGCCTCATGATCATGATCAATCATTTATTTATGTAATTTAAACGTGAAAGCATAATTTATACTTTCTATACAGGGGTGAAAAAAAACAATTTATCATTTATATGATAGATAGTATATATCACACTGAGTAAAAAAGCCTGAGTGAACATAAGCTGAAAACTCAATCATTTCTAAGATATAAACAATTTTGTATGTTCTTATCATAACTGACTTATTGTTATTGGCTTTTAGTGTTTTATATAACGTAAAGATTTACTTCAGTGTTTACAAACCACGTTCTGAATGGATTTCTATACACATTTTATAATAAAAAATTTAATCAAGAATTAGTAAGTTGATGTTGATCAACTATTAAGATTTAATAAGTGTTAGGGAGATCATCTCATTGGATCTGTAATTCTTAAGATTATCAGTGCTATTTATCTCAATTTTTCTCTTTTCATGTATGTACCATGTACAAGAGACAATAAGTTACGATACTAACATACAAAATTGTTTATATCTCAGAAACGGTTAACTTTTCGATCTATGTTCTTCACTAAGGCCTTTTTACTCAATAAACAGTGTGTTGTACTATCATATAAATGCTAAATAGGTTTTTACTACCTGTAGAATGTCATAATACATTATCTAAGAAGAATATTTATTAAGTTTTAAAATTTAAATTGGAGACGGTTTATCAACTTCGTAGAATTATGTATACAAAAATAATATACAAATATACATTAGAGAGATATAAATATACATTAATTATATATATTTAAGGAAAACATTTTTTAATTAAAAAAAAATTGAAATCAAAGTCGTATCTAATAACATAATAAAATAAAATCATAATTTTTAAGAATTTTATTCCGAAATCTCAAGAATGTGCGTGAATCGCATGTATTCGTATAATTGTGTATATCTCTTTCTTAGTTTATGTAATCTTTTTTTCGAGCTACATTGAAGCAGGTGGGATAGACGACATAGAAAAACACCGGTCTGGCGTCAATACCCTCTAACTAAGATGAGTTATAAAGGTCTATGCGGACCTTCACGGAATTTTTCTCAAGAAAGAATTCACGGTTGACCGTTTGCAAGGACGCCACAGGGATGCTTCAAAAGTCACGCTCTCGACTTTGTAATATGTATTTGAGAATAACACAAAGAGCACCGGAGATTTATTCTATATTTTCTGTATCTGGAAAATCATATTTTTAAATTGGTATTTACTGTATTAAAATCCTTATTATGGATACTACAACAAAATTATGTTAGTTTGTATTAAGATAATATAACTATGTTTGTGTCTATTGAATTGATCTGAGTTCTCAAATTGATCGGCATATAAAATGAGATTTATATCATATCGCCCGGAGTATTTCGGTACTCATTACAGAATGTGTCACGTGTCATTGAGAGATAAGTCGCAGTATTTAAACTGGATCGGCGTTTGCGCGTACATGATAGTATTTTATACCTATGGTTGACATTTGTTCGAACCGGTCGGACAAATTATATGAGGTCGGTAGATGCAAGTCGGTCGAGAATTATGCATTGCGCAAATTATTTATTGCTGGCGCGAATTGTTTTCGTTTGAGAAGTTCACAAATGGCACTTGTTACCGACAGTTATTATCTTACAATTGCGACGACAATTAAAAAACGATAGAAGAACATCAAGAAGATGCGAAGATCTTACATAAGTTTTGTGCACCTGCATTCAATCGATGAATTTGTGTCGTTATAGAACACGAAGCAATGGGATAAATATAATGTTGCAATTACTCTAATTACAGCACCAAAGGACTCTCTTCTCTTGAAATAATTATAGCAATTATACTAATACACTTGTTCACTATCTTGCTTTTACTTTAATAAATTTATAGTTAGTCAAAAAGATTTTTTTGTTACATATGTTTATTCTGATCGCATAAATAATATAAAATAATGTAAAATGCAAAAGATATAACAACTTATTTACATCATTGAAATTTAAAAATCATAATAAGATTTTTATTAAGACCGACATGAAATTAAATACTAAGTATATAAGCATATTCAATAACGATCAAAACTAGATTTTCTCAATGCCTAAATAATTCACAGTGAATTATTTATATCTTATATATGTACATACATATATATCATATTTTAGTAGTTATTCAAACTGCGCGCCGAAATTTTTTCAGACTTTATCAAATGCAATTAAACTCTACTGCAATAATATCACAAGTTAAATTAAAACAAACAAATTGACAAACAAATTTTTAATCTTCGATTCGATATCATATTATAAGGATGTTAATGTGCTGAAAACTTTAAATAAATTTATTGCGAAAAATATTACCTCGACTTGAAACTCTAATCTCTTGTATTCTATACGAGCGTTCTAAACTATTAGACCATCGAGGTCTTAGTAATATTCTTCGCAATAATCAGTATATGTAAGAAGTTTGAATAGCTAGAGTAACTATAAAAATATGATATATATGCATGTACATATAGGATATAGATGAATTATTTAGACATTGAGAAGATCTAGCTTTAACTATTATAGACTTGAATATGCTTATACTTAGTAATTAAAAATCAATATTTCAAATATTTAAGTAATTATTATTTGCTTTTAATTCCTCAACATATAAATGACAATAGATTTAAAACATTCATAAAATTGTATACATATGTATATTCGAGAGTATTAACAACCCGAGTGACCTCAAAGATATTGAAATTCAAATACTGACCACATTGTGTGTTCAGTGCATAATCAATGATGCAATCAAGCCTTTTCAGCATTAATTTCAGTGACATCAAAGTTATCGTTAATCTCGACTAACTTTTTCTTAAAGGGAAATTGTATGATTGCGTAGTAGTTTCCCGGTATATATTAATGAGATTGATAGTATTCCGATGGCATTCTTTTCCTACTTCCAAAACAGTCAGGCGTCTTTCTCAAGAATTAATGCTTTCTCTGTTTTAAAGTAGGTGGCTCACTAGAAGAACTAGAATATATTTTTCGAGAGAGTCGCACAGGTCACTATTAAACGGGTCCTGCGAGGCTGAACGAGCACATACATATGTATAACTATACGTATAACTATACGTCTATAAAACAACATCCTAAAAGTGACATACGTTCTCGCTGTAACGTCATTGTTATAAAATAAACGTTGCGTGTACTGCTGAGATCCCCACACTTTTGTTCGATTAGGAAGTTGATTAGAAATACGATAGCATCTTTAATTACATTACTAAGAATCGAACGTCATTCGTTCGATTTAGATTACAGATATATCTGAGAGTGATAATAATATTAAATTATTTTAAAATTATTTTAAAATTATTGTTTCTATTATCAAATTGTTTCTTTAGGATTTATCTAAATGTACTTTAGGACAATTAAAAATAATGTATATACAAATAATATGCATGTAATTTTTAACAAATAAGCTACAAGTATAGATCAAATAAGAAAAATTTTTATAGATTTGTTACAATTTGATATATGTTAAATGCTATTAATAAATTTAATTAATATTGATTGACACAATTAAAATAAACATTTTCAAGCTTCATCTTGTACTTTCTTTTTGCCTATAAATTTTGTCTATAAATTTCTGCCACTGTACTCTTTCGCATATATTTTTCATATAAAAATATTTTCCATGCATTAGTTATATATCAATAATTTATTTATTAATGCATTTTAAAATATCTAATAAATTAATTAATAACTAATGCCAATTTCTAA
>Ga0157364_1007289_pt1 | contig 11451 bp, 6 predicted proteins | sample AttsexASBM2_FD_111476 | JGI IMG/M metagenome (GOLD analysis project Ga0157364, IMG submission 111476) | Fungus gardens microbial communities from leaf cutter ant in Ribeirão Preto, State of São Paulo, Brazil - Atta sexdens ASBM2 | ecosystem: Host-associated > Fungi > Mycelium > Unclassified ...
AACTATTTTCTTTCCATCAATTGATTCATCTTATTATTCCTGTTCATAAAAGTATTAAGATTATAAAAAAATTAGTAGTTTACGAGTTATTTAACATTTTATGTCAATATGTGCCACAATAAAATATCTCGTAAACTATTGGATTTTTTATATCACAACCTTAATATTTCTATATGCAGAATAATTTTAAAGAAACCATATTGTATAAAAAAATCATATCGTTCATATTTAACTCTTCACAGTCCTGGGCCAAATGACCCGAGCATTGTCTTTCACACTAAATTCTAAAACTTTTTTGTTTACGGAAGGGCGCTTACTTACCATCTACTAGAGGTTTTGAAGTTTCAATTATCGATAGAGATACTTAGCTTTTTAATCTATTAGTATGTGTCTAGCAGCCATTCGCGTAAAAAGTGTTTTTTTCTCGGTTCAAAATATCAGCAAGTGTGACCAACGCGTCGTTATAGTTAAAAAATTTATGATTTATATTTTTGCATTAAATTACAAAAAGTCTCAAGAATACTATGCATTTGAAAATATTATAAATTTGAAGTTATGTTTTTTTAAAGAAAAAAGTACATCTTTTCAAATTCAACATGTTATTGAACGATATTTTTTTTAGTTAAAATTAAAATTTTCACACTAAACTATTAATTATAAACCTAGTTTTAATTCTTAATTCTTGACATTCGTGACGAAAACGTTAATTTGAATAGCATTAAAGATGATCCTAAACAAAGGATCGAAACGTTTGTAATTAATTTTTTATATATACTTGAATAAATACATACATACCAACAGCATGTGTCGGCTCTTATTATGATATGATTTACTTGTGATGATTTTATTCGCTAGAGCCTCGATCTTATATTATATTTAAAATTTTCACTAAAACGCCATTGTTCCATTTTCTTAAAGGATAAAATTATATTTTTTTGAAATCATTGCAATTAACACTATTGATTTAATAACATTTTAAAGATGGGTCGGATCATTTTCATTTTCATTTCCAGAATAACCATCATGTTTCTTAATATCTTTAAGATATTTTATAAAAAACTGAAAGATATCTTAAAAGCTGCGGTCAAAGTCTCACTACAAATGCTTTGAAGCGTTTGGTTGATTACAATCAAAAAAAAAATTTTACAAATTTACCAATCAAAAATTGCTTTAAGCATTTGTAGCATCGCATTGTACCCAAAGTGACTTATGAATTTTAAACATTTTACTCATTGCGCATTGGGTTGACAGGTAAAGTTACTATGAATAAAATTAAAAGCAGAACAAAATATATATTAAAGAATCAAGAGGTTTCATTTACTCGGTAAACATTTTGAAAAAATCTATACTTAAAAAAAACTTATGCTTTTATCTTAGATTGGACCTTGGAACTCACTTCGAAAAATTATTTTATTAGAACATAAAAATCGTTTAATGTTGCAGCTTTTGTGAACTAAAAATGTGGACTAAATATTTTACAAAAACGATTTCTAATAGATTATAGCAACATTTATGGCAATAACTTTGCTACAGCATTTCCGCTCGTTTGCACAAACGATCGTTATCTGCATAATGCGCCTAAGTTGGCTTAAACGAAATTATTATTGCCCTAGTGACAGTAAAATAATGGCAATTGAAGAGAAACTTGTGCTAAGTATCTATTCTTTTCTTATGCCAAGAAATGTTTTGTTATCTGGATGTAATTTATTTTTCATAATTTATTTCATAGTGTTTTAACATAAATAACTACATTTCGAACTATTTTGGCGTTACCCAGGATGACATCCCTCTAGTAAAGTAAAAATTTTTTTAATAAAAAAAATAAAGAGGGATGCTAAGCGGACTATGCCTCTACCGATAAAATAATCCGAAATGTTATTTATGTTAAAACACTTTAAAATAAATGATTACGAAAAATAAATTACATTTTTTTTTAATATAAAAATAATTATAACTCGGAAATGATTTATTTCCGAATCGATGTTTATATAGCTTTTTTTTTTCTTTTTGGGTTCCGAATCACTTCCCGAATATTGTGGATAATTTTCCGGACACCCTGTATATTGCATTACATATACAAGTCGATTCCTACTTCTAAGTCACGTATTCTGTTTTGTTGTAGTGCATTCTCTCTTTCGCGCATGTACAAAATGTACATCTGCAAGAGAAGCGTCCCTATTAAATAAAAAATATAATAAAAACAAAGAGAAATTCATAGATATGATTCAAGAAAATCCAACCATTGCCTTCTTCTATTAAAAATGTGAAAAAAAATATTTCCCGGATATCAGGACAATTTTAACTATGATTTTCGAATTCAGCAACTAAAATTGAGTAAGAAAAAAGAACACAACAATTCCTACGTGTTTCCCAAATCTTAAAATACACTCCTTTATATTATTTGCAGAGACTCGTAACTATTATAAGCAAAATAAAAAAAGTTATAGCATAACAATAACTGCGTTCAACAGAGAAAACTAATTAGTTAGCGCTTACTTTAATGATTCTTCAATATAATTGTTCCTATATTTATAATACATCCAGTGACGAACTAGAGGCAAGAATCATCATATTAAAGAATCACTAAGCGCTGATTAGTTTTCTCTGCTGAACGTAGCAATTATATTTTTCTTTAAGCGATTTAGGTTACAAATAACCATTACTGAAATAATTAAAATTGTTTTCGATTGCAAATAACCATTATTGATGTCGAAAATTATTTTTGGTTATAAATCATTATCAAAGATGGAAATTATTTTTTATTAAATATATAATTATCATAAACCAGAATTTGATATTGATTATTACGAATAATCATTATTAATACTCAGAATTTTATTTTATTGGTTAAAGTCTCTAAACTATAAACTTTGGCTGTGTTCTAAATTTATTGCCAACATTGAAAATGCGACAGTTTACGTGCACTAAATTTTCAGGCAGTCAATTTTTGGAACAGCCTTTGTTGTTACTGGCAAATAATATCGATAGCAAACATGTTTTCTGGTTACTATTGGGCTATTGTCAATTTTATTATAACTACGAATGTAAAATCAATTAATAAAAGATAGAAAATAACATTATTTATGAAAAAAGAATAAAATGAAAGATATATTTTAATATGTTTATATTTTTTTGAACATTTCTCTGTAATTCTCATTTCTGCTAAAGAAACTTAATGGCTTACAGAAACGTACAAAAAGATACTGAAAAATGCACAACCAAAATAAATTTTCTAATAATCGATAATAGCTATTCTTTACTAAAAACAATTTCAGTCGTTCATAATGGTTATTCATAACCAAAAACAATTGCCGTCATCTATAACGATTATTCACAACTGAAAACAATTTCTATCATCAATAATAATTCACAACTAAAAACAATTTCTATCAATGGTCGTAATCAGAATACATAAAATTTGATATTTTATAAAGATTACATTTTTCGAGCAATTTCTTTAAAATTTAATGACGATTGTCTTCTTTGTGCATAAATATCAACTTTTAATCAATAATTTCTTTAGATCAAATTTTTCAAGGTAACGATAACTGTTACGATAACTGTTATGATAATTGATTTTTGGTCTCCAATTATTTGCCAAATTTGATAACAATTTTTATTTATTAACATATAATATTATAAACTTAGTTTTTGTGTCTTACCACATTATCGACGATATATGAAACATTGAATTGTACAGCCATTTGAATGAGAATACATATCGTATTATTCTCTTTAGCTGTCCATTTTCCAGTACTTGGTGGAGGAAGCGGGGTTGTTGATGTTGTAGGAACAGCGGTTGTGATAGTAGAAGTTGCAGGCGTAGAAGTTGTTGTTGACTTGGTTGTAGTCGGCAGAGTTGTTGTAGTTGACGAAGTTGTTGTAGTTGTCGAAGGTGTGGTTGATGTCAAAATTATAGTTGATGGAATGAGCGTGTTTGATATAGAATTATTTAGTGTGTTTTCATCTTTCGAAGAGATCGAATGCATCTTTATTTCTTTGTTTGCTTCAGGTTGAAGCATTGACTGAGGATTTGTAGCTGCATTGTAGCTGGTTGAGTTGATAGAAATACTTGTGTCATTGGCATTCTCTGGGTCACCAGCTAAAATTATACAAACATTATATTTCTGTATCATTTACAGGATGATTCACCTCTGACCTTCAAGATTTTCAACGAAACTCATTATAAGCAAAGAACTTAAAGAAAATAGTCTCTATCTAAAAATAGAACAATACATTCTATGTTTTTAAAGCTAAGATATATCTTTAATCAGTTTAAAAAAATATACAAGGAACAAATATTTATATGTTGTTAAATAATTGTTCATCTATATGTATCAATTAAATTTTACATACGTTTTCAGTATCAATTAAAAGTTCATATAAATCATGTAAAATAACATAAATGTAAAAAAAGAACTCCAAAAACAAAGAACATTTAACAAAAAAACAAAATCAAAATTGAATCAAAATCATTTCACACGGCAATAGATTTAGAGGTCGTCATAATCAATTAATGATCGTTTCTACCAATGTATCTTAATCTTATTTCATCTTAATCTTGGTTCAACTAGCTCTTCATCTTTGTCTAGTTATAAAAATTTTTAAAAATTGAAGAGCAAATCGAGCTAAGATTAAAGTTAATCTAAATTGATAGAAACACGCATAAGAGATATATACTCGTATTCATAGTCAGGCCTTATATTTAAGGCTTCCTTAAATTTATTTTTAGATACTCTACGAATTATTTCATTGGTTGTTGAGCATCTAAAGATAAATTTAAGGAAGCCTTAAGTACAAGGAATATAAATACGGGTAACAAACTCTTCCCAGGATCCCTATTCTATAACTTGTTAAGACAATAATGATATTGTTGCGCAATTTTTTTACATAAAATATCTGCTGATGTCGTTACTGTCTTAACAAGTTACAGAATAGAGTAACGTCACGATAATCCTTATCGAATAAAATATAATCTGACTTCCTCAGAATACTACGCAATGTCATATCTCGCGATGCGACTGTCAAGCGACTGTTTTGTTTTAAAAGCATATAATCGTCTGTGTCAAATCATCGGAATAGCGATATAATACGGCTACGTGACGCGATGCGAGGCGAGACGAGACGAAATGAAACGAGTGCAGCTGCACTTGAATCACTGTCGTGACAACATTCTCGTTCAAGGAAGATCCGGTCCGCCTCATCATCATGGCGCTTTCAGTGATTCGGAGTGCGCAATTAATCTCCGAAGTGTGACGACGAGCATAACTTTAGGGTCGCGATCTCTCTTTTCCGTTTACTTCGTCCCTCGTCAAAGCGAGATCGCAAGGTCAACGACGATGACAGCGATGATGATGAGGATGATGATAATGATGTGATGTGATGGAATTATCGATATCGCTGTGCAAAATCACGATAATATGTTTCTGGCATGAGTAGTTATCTGCATCGGCGGCTGCAAATTATTCACATCAGGAATCCGTTACCTGACACAATCGTCGCGGCCCAGCACAAGAGCAGCAAAGGTCTCAGCATGATGTCGAACGTTCAGAGAAGTCTATCGCAACACTGCAGACTGCAATGCATTCGTGTTCGTGAAATCGGACAAGAACAGTGTTGCTAAATATTTTCCGTCAGGAAATAAGCTCTAGATATACCTAGGCTGATATCAGAGAGAAACCCGAGAGAAGACATGACGGCCAAAATCTGTAACTGCAAAATGCTGCTAAAGTCACTAGATAATAAACTCTATAAAGTACCACAACTTACATTCATTTTCACGCGGCCATTTATGCATTTATGCATTTGTATTATGTGCTTTATTTGGGAAAATGAAACCGTCAAGTATATAAATCAATCATTTTTTAGTTATAATTAGTTTATTTATGAACAAAAAAATATGTACGAATAATGATGTAATATACGAATGCTCAATTTATATGTTCTTTTTTTAATACAGATTTATTTGTCGTAGAAGTTTTGTGCATAAAAGTTTACGAAAGATACGTGTAAGTACAGTTCAGAACTGTTCAGGAAATACGAAAGTACACATAACACTATGTATACACCTAAGTACACATCAATCGTGTACATCGGCCATTTTTACGCGACATTTCTGAAATCAATTACTTTATAATCTAGTGACTTTAATTCTGCTGCGCACTATTGCTCTCTGACAAAGTGGATATAAACTACATAGCATCGTTCATTTTTCAAGGCTGGAGATGATAAATCGATATTTAATTCACATAATCGTGCTACATATAATGCATAAAACATGAAGCATAAGAAAATCAACCAATCAGAGTCCTTTATTTTACGGAAAAGAAAGAAATAAAGGACTTTGATTGATTCATTTTTTTTCTTATGCCTCTACGTTATGCAAGAGTCTGCTTTCCGCTTTAAGGTCGCAGCACAGACTTTTACATAATGCATAACGTATAGTGCACAAACGAATCAACTAATCAGAATCTTTCCCTTCCATGGAAAAGAAGAATTTTGATTGATTGATTTCTTTATACTATGCATTATGTGTTGCAAAAGTTTGTGCCGCGGCCATTAAAGGACCTTCTACAATAAGCCATTAGTCGTAAATCAGAAGTCAGAAGCTAAAAATTGACGACTGTGATTAGCTGACTTCTGATTTATGAGTATGGCTTATTGTAGAAGATCTCTAAGCGAAGAGCACAAACTCTTGCATAACGCATAAGACAGAAAAATCAATCAGAGTTCTTTATTTCATGGAAAGGAAGAACTTTGATTGGTGCATTTTCTTATGCATTACGTGTTATGCAAGAATCTATGCTCTCCGCTTTAATCGTGAGTTGTGGAACTGAACCTAAAGCGAAAGCATAACGCACAACATATAATGCATAAGAAAATGTACCAATCAAAGTTTTTCGTTTCCTTCCTTTCCATGAAATAAAGAACTCTGATTGATTGATGTTCTTATGCTTCATGTTTTATGCAAAAGTCTGAATTCCCCGCTTAACGTTCATAATGCTCGTGGAATCATTTCCTTCGTTTAGCAAATGTTAAACAAGGGTATCAATCGTGAAACTTTTTTCCTAGGATGAAAAGTAAAAAATTTCTCCATTAATTTCAAATTTAGTTTAGGTTAAAATTTCATCTTTCCATCCTAGGGATAAAGTTTCATGATTGATATCAAAAACAAATAATGCTCGCGAGCGTTGTGAGCATTATACCCACATAGTTTTTCCTTCAGGAACGAGGATCCTTGTTCCCTCATTTCACATTTCATAAATTTTCTTTGACTAAATAAGAAACCTTATTAGTTTTTTTTTGTCAAGAGAGGTTATGAGTTTTCTTGAGGAGGAGATGCAGTTTTCATAACCAAGCAAACCTCCAAACTTATTTTGTCACACCTTTTTACTTTTGATTTAGTTTTTAATTTAGATCTGTCGCATCGATAATTATTTTTGATAACTTTTTTTCCGTAAATAAACTGTGCCAAAAGCATTTTCTCGATTAATCGATTTAATCGATTTTTATTTATAAATATATATTTACGTTATTTTGTGTATGTGTTTTGTGGCGGTTTTTTAATGTACATAAGTGCGCTTAGTGCATCCAATCAAATTCGCTATTAGTTTTATTTTTGTCCATTATTGTTACAAAATGCTTAATTACGATTTTATTTAATCAACAATGCCTATATAATCTTTATTATTCGTAATTTACAATATTAGATTTGCATATATATTATAACATGCTGCTTTCAGTAGATTACTAAAATCTCTAAAATATTCCTTCCTTCGCGAAGGCAGACTTGAAATTAGTTTATGAAATCAGGAGGAAAAAATCGAAGAATCCTTCATGGAAATTTCCTTCATCTTTAAAATAAGGAAAGACTATGAATATAGGGTTAGTGGAATGCAGTCTTATGCCCGTATTCATAGTCAGCCTTCATCAACCTTATACTTAAGACTTCCAAATTTATTTTTATATGTTCAAGACTTCCAAATTTATTTTTATATGTTCAGCAGCCAATAAAATAATTCGTAATATCTGAAAATAAATTTAAGGAAGCCTTAAATATAAGACCTGACTATGAATACGGGCATTAGACGGGCCTTATTGGTTCCGGTAACGCGAACGTATTGGAGCGCGTTGGGCATGTTAGAGCATGCGACGCGAACAAACCTTTGATGCCTGTTCTACTAAGGCACTATAAACATGAGTATTCGTATATCCATCATTTTTACTCCTTTCTTCACTCCTTGCTCTATTCTCACTCCGCCGCTGAGCTGAGAAAGTTATGATCGTTACGGTTATAGCTTCTAAGCTGTTGATAAGCCTTGTAGTTTTGTATTTATGTATTTCCGCACTTCAAAAAAAGCATATAAAAAAAAACTGAAACAACATTATACATTAACGAAGGCAAAAAAATTTATAAAATGCCTTGTTGCATTGTTGTAAACTGTATCAATAACTTGCTGTATTGTTGTAAAATAAATACATGACTTGTGAATAAACTACTCACTACACTTTGTCGCAGAAATTTCAATCCTTTTCTTCAAATTGATATATATTTGGCACCTTATCTAGAAATAACCTGAATGCCAGACATTTTTTTCCTACACTAATATTACGATAGATATTCAATTGATTTTGAGAGAAAAATGGAATGAAAAAAGTTATAAAATTTCAAGCAGAAAATACAAATCATAACCTGTAATGATTATAACCCACAGCTCAGTAATGGAATGGGGACAGAGCAAGGAGTGAGAAAGGAATAAAAAGATGGACACGAATACCTACGTTTCTAGTACTCTAGTTCTACAATAGAGTTGCAAATCATAAGCCATAAGAAATTGGCCAATCATTGCTAACTGAGAAGAGTAATGGATTATGATTGGTTAATTTCTTACGGCTTACTGCTTACGACTCTATTATAGAACAGGAGCAACGTCTATTGCTGTTGGCACACTAGCGCGATGTTCGCGCAATGAGAATATCCAATGAGTTTACAGCTTTACCGCTGTTTTCATTCTAATGACTTTTGCACATTGAACGTGAAACGCTTGCCGCGCGGCAAAATGTAATACGATAGCCAATAAGCTTCTAGCTCTTAATGTATTCATTACTGCGTCTCATTTTGCGCGGCAAACATTTCCGCGTCCAGTGTACTGAAGCCATAAAGATATACTCTCATTGATGTCGCGTGGTATATACCGGAGCCATATGGATTCCTCTCAAGAGGGCACTCGGATGATATTTCCGAACGCAGCCCAACATGGCACGAGTGCGAAGTGCGAAAAGTGCGGGCCTAAAATATAAACAATACGACATGTAAATTATATCATTGAATACATCGATGGTTAACGGAGATGTACACATTGCTGCATGGTTTGTACAAGTATTTGATGCAAAAGGACGAGTACTTCATATTAATTTTAGGACTCGACAATGCAGGGAAAACGGTAAGACACTCTCAAACATTCCGAGGTTATAACGTTAGAATTGCAAAATATCGATTATTTGTAGACTTACCTCGAGGCGGCGAAGACAAAATTCACGAAGAATTACAAGGGTATGAATCCGAGCAAGATTACGACTACTGTAGGCTTGAACATTGGTAAGATCGACATCGCTGGAGTATCTTTTAACTTCTGGGATCTCGGTGGTCAAGAGGAACTTCAATCTCTGTGGGACAAAGTAAATAAGGAGGCACAAGACTTTTTTTTGGTTTCAAAAAGTAGGCTTTTTTCATGATTTTTTTTTTAAACAGATATATAAGTTACAAAAATTGAATTTTTTGTTAATGAAAGTACATATATTTTACTATTAATTATTTTACTATTAATTATATATTTTAATTATATTTCATCAAAAAATATCTTCCTTCTTCCTAGGCATATTTACATGGCATTTCACAGTACGAGAAATATCTCTGATCTTGTTCATCTGAAACAAAAAATTTAAAAAGAGTATATTAAAGTATATTAAAAATCAAATGCTTTTTTTATAAAAAGAAATTTAAAATTTTTGCTGAAAATCGATTCATTAAGTTTGAAACTCCATCATTTTGTTAAAAATTCAAAATTCAAAATTGTTTCTAATAGGGATTATTAATCTTTAATATAGTTTGATTCTTTTTGACTTTTTATTTCAGATGAACCAAATTGGAAATATTGTATTTCTAGTATGAAACATGCATGACCTAGGAAGAATGGGATATGCAGTGAAATATAAAATAAAAAATTATGATTAATAGTAAAAAATATGTAATTTTATTTATAAAAAATGAGCTCACATATCTTTTCACATATTTTTTCTAAAAAAAATAACCATGAAAAAGACTTTTTGAAATCAAAAAAGTTCTACATCCTCTTTTATATAATACAAAAACAAATAATATATTGTCATGCATTTTTTTTATATTTCTTTTTTTATTTATGGAATTATAATATTTTTCACCATTAGTATAAGATAATTAGACAATATATGAATTAGTGAATGATAATATTAGTTTATACTTACAGTATTATGCAGAATCTCACGCTGTGATTTATATTGTTGACTCGTCTGATCGTGATAGAATACCAGATTCCAAAGAAACTTTTGGTAAGATGTTCTCTAATTATATTTTGATTTATTAAATTGGATAAGCTCCAATTATTGTAAGTAAAATAACAGTATAAAAACATTTTTAATATTTCAATATACATTTTTAAATAAAACTATAAGTTTAAAATAGCTTTTTTCTTAAAAAATTAAAAATTATTTCCTTTATTTTAAGGCACATATAAATATTGTACAAATGGTAAAAATATGTGTATTTTCCTCTTAGATAAGGTGATATCATCTGAGCATCTAATTGGCGTACCATTATTGGTACTGGCAAATAAGCAAGATGTACCTGATTGTATGGGTGTCAGAGAAGTGAAGCCAATATTCAATCAAAGTGCGCATTTAATTGGTAGAAGAGATTGCATGGTGATGCCTGTATCGGCCCTTAATGGGTAAGCAAAATTAGTACTTTATTTCGTTGATTCACACCATTTATATTATTTATATAATTTTCAGTGCTCTCTCTCTCTTTCCCCTCTCTTCCTCTCTCTCCCTTTCCCTCTTCCTCCCTCCCTATGCTTGCATGTATATGTACGTATACATATACGTGTATGTATGTGTACAACTAGTCATAGAAAGACTGCAACACTTTTTTTCGATGGGTTTCGGAATGCAGCTTACTCACGAACAATTGGTTCTTATTTATAGATCCATGAGTAAGAACTAATCACTCGGAGAGCAAGCTGAGTCCATCCTGAAATCGAAGAAAAAATGTTGCAATCTTTCGGTGACTGGCTGGCTGTACACGTAGGTGTGTGTGTGCGTGCGTGTGTGCGTGCGTGCGTGCGTGCGTGCGTGCGTGCGTGCGTGCGTGCGTGCGCGCGTGCGTGCGTGCGTGCGTGCGCGCGTGCGTGCGTG
>Ga0157364_1007290_pt1 | contig 11450 bp, 6 predicted proteins | sample AttsexASBM2_FD_111476 | JGI IMG/M metagenome (GOLD analysis project Ga0157364, IMG submission 111476) | Fungus gardens microbial communities from leaf cutter ant in Ribeirão Preto, State of São Paulo, Brazil - Atta sexdens ASBM2 | ecosystem: Host-associated > Fungi > Mycelium > Unclassified ...
GTTATTTTTTTTAATTTTTATTTTTTTATATAATTATTATTGAGCCGAAGAAAGATTGGATGTATGTATCGGTATTTAAGTTTCGTAGCGCCTGTACATAACGTTGTACAAAAAAGTGAATCAAACTTACGAATTAATCATATATATGCATTGATTATGTTTATTTTTCAAAATGTATAATTCGTAATTTATAATTTATACAAAGCCGATCAAATATTACACGTATGTATATTCATAAAAAACCTATTTAGGATTAAACTGTATATATTTAAATAATCAATTTATACATATTAGTTCCATTTTATACATTTATCCTTAAAAATTTATCAAATAAATTATATATATCAATTGAATTATTATTTTAGATTTTTTTCACAGATATTCTAGAATTTAAATTTATGAACTTTTATTGATTTATTCTTTCTATTCCAATAATCGACGTGACAATAATTTTACATGTTTAAGACGCCTTTTTATACGTATGTAATATTAGGTATAGTAAAAAGAAATCCATTATTTTTGGATGAAATCGAATGGAAAAATAATGAATTTCTTTTTACTACACCTAATATCTAAACATTTGTGTATATATATATATATATATATATATATATATATATATATATATATATATATATCTTCTTCGTGTACGTAAAATCAGGAAACAATACAGTTACGTTTTACAACCAATACATATTGATAGTATAATCTAGAAGTACATAGAAGTAAAATAATTTTGATCAATTTAAGAATATATTATTAATGAAACGAATATTATTAAGAATATATTATTATTAATTAATGATATTCCGCACATATTTTGTAACCCGATATCCTATGAAATAACGAAGACTTTAGTAACTACGACATTGATGAATTATCTAGCGGTCTGTAGCCGAACTATCATCTTCTTTATTTTATTTTTAGCTTCTTTGTCATTAACTTGTGACGTAGTCGATAGCAAATGAGCAAATCCAAAACATACATTTGAATTATGCGAATGTGAATGTATTTGGATAGCGAAAGAATTTAAAAAATCCTGAAATCTCGTATACCTACCTTTACTTCTTCGTACTCTTCCTTACTGTGAACGTTATTCATTCGCGCACAAAGAGATATTTCTTACCTTGTTGTTTTTAACAGGGGCACAAATCCACTGGCGCCAGATGCGGTGGATCTAACGCAATTGAATTCCGTCAGCGAGTGGCTAGCTTCCATCAAGATGTCACGATACGCAGAGAGCTTTGAGCGGGCGGGCGTGACGACGTTGGAGGCAGCAGCGCGCGTCACCGTCCAGGAGCTCACAGCCCTCGGCATAACGCTCGTAGGACATCAGAAGAAGATCATGAACAGCGTGACGGCATTGCGAGCGCAAATGTCCGCCACTTCCCAGGGTTTCCTTGTGTAACCATGACCGCGATCTCAAATCCCGCGAACGGATCGTACGTAGAAATCGGCTGATTGGCACGGAACATCGCTATCCCTATGGATCTCACAAATTCGAGGCGCCCCGACGCGTCGCCTCCGCGAGAAGCGAGACGATGACTCTCCCATGTATCATCTAGGACTCGTGATTACCTAGTCAGAGCAACGATGTCCTCGAGAGAATATCTCTTCGCGCGCAAATAGATCCGTTGAACTAATTGGAGGTTGATTCATTTGAGGCAAAGCTTTCATGATACCTCCGAAACGATACGCGAACATCGTCTCACTTTAACCGAGAGATTCAAAGCATTCGTGCTGCAGACATTCCACGTTAGCGAGAGTCGAAAAAAAATCCATTCTTCGCATTTATTCCTCTCAAAGAGAGGGAGTACGAGGACCACGCATTCGCCATCTCGCATATAAAGTGCAACGACTTTTATTCAATATGTAGAACGATACACCTATGCGAAACTTCCGTGATTTGTAAGTGTCAAAGAAATCTAACGCCTTACGGGAACGGATCATTCACGAAGCTCGTTTCAGAATGTGATTCTTGAAAGATCATTGTGAAAGAGTCTTAATGGGATCAAATGTAACATATTCTCCCACGAACAACGAGCGCCAATACTCTTTCATTTCCTAAGCCGTTTCGGTGATCGATCTATCTAAAGATCAGACTGACAACGGAAATAAACGAGCCCTATAATCACTGCCGCGAAATCTTTTATCACTTATGAATGTTCTCCTTTTAGTTTAAAGTATTTGTGTAACAACTGTTGGATTGTATACACTATACATTTTTTTTCGGAGACTTTCATTTGAGATTTACAGCCGAATTCTTTTTTTTTTTTTTACTATTCTATTATCGCGCTTGTTAGGTTTTGTAACATTTTGTACTGAATGGCAGCTCATTTTAATACGTATGCATCTGCGATATAGAACATTGAACGGCGAACATATCGGCCTAAATGTCGTTCGAATATGTCTGTTCCTGGCCTCTTTTCTTAAGTATACTAAAGTTACGTGTTTGTCTATAACGATCGACATAGCAATACGCATTTGACAAGGAAAACTGACGATTAGAGAAATATAGGACCGTATCACGAGGGATACCAAAAATCGGATCGTAATAGTTTCCGAAATCGGTAGCGTGACAACAGTGTAGGTTCATTATTTCGTGTAGTGAATGTAGCGAGTGCATTACACTATTACGCATATGTCGTCTGGTAATATACACGAGAACAAGAGCAAATGTTTACTCTTTACGCTAAATTACAACTTTATGCCTTTGCATTACCTATATGGAAACGTCGTACACGCGCGGCCTATATGTATACCTTTCGATTATAATGACAAACGACGAAACGAACGAAGCGAATATGTGCCAACGCGAGTGTGCAAGAGTTATTTTAGCGCGAAACTGCGTGACACGGGATAAACGAATGGAAAATGAGTGGACGCGTGAATGTGAGTGTGAATGAAATTGCATCGGTGAATGACGAGAATCTGCAGCGACCTATTTTTCGCGCTATATTTATATGTACACGAGCGTGCGATCGCGAAATCATTCTATATATACATATACATATAAATGGATATTGTGTTATAAATACTACACTGTGAAAACGGACGAACGGAAGTAAAACTGATAGGAAAAAAGCATAAGAGACATCCGTTCGCATCGGAAAGCAAAGGACGCGAGGAAAAACGATTTCAAACGCGTCCCCTATTAGTGAGCAATGCGTTAACATATCAACATTATCGCGGAATGCAATGCGACCGCAAGAAGGGACGTGCGTTGTTACTTGAGATCGAGTTGAAATTACTTTGATTGATCTTCGATTCTATTCTCGGATCATAGCGAACGACAAAAGAGAAAAGCTAGCCGGAAAAAGAGAAAGAATAACATAAAGAGAAAATGAAATGTAAAGTCGGAGAGTGTAAGATATACGGAAAAAATACTCACGTATACGCGAGCGACGATGCGTGCAACTGATACAAGGCACGCGCATTCACGAGATAACATTTTTTTTATTTTTACAGTCCGATCGAGGAGTTTCCTCGCGAAGTAACGTCCATTCCAATACATATACATATACATGTATCCATAATAGGGAACCGTTTCCTTTCCTTAGAGGACAGAAAGATAAAGGGGCCGAGAAGCTTGCTTTACCGTATCTCGTTACATCCGTATTCGCTAATCGTAAAGACTGCATCCCGGGTCGCGATACGTTATATCCGGGATACACACGTTACCGGCGACTTATCTTAAAAAGAGACCAACGGAGTGGCAGACATATACGTACGAAAATATTACGCGTGAGATTAATTAAACGGCTTCCAAGTGAGTTCGGCGAGCCACGGAGAAATTCTTTTATTTTCTAATTTAACGGTTTAACGTTAGTAATATAGTCTACGATGTATATCGAGATAACGTTGGATCGCGATAGAGAGAAGCGGAAGGCGTGTTTTGAGAGGCGAGATTTCTCGCATTCAACAAGATACAAGACAACGACAAAGCGAACATCTTTCGCAAAGTCCCAGCCAATTCTCCTTCCTTTAATCAAAGAAGAGGCGAAAGTCTCGCCCCAGCAAAGCGCGCTAGACCGGTAATTAAAATCGATCGCTTCTATCTCGAAGCGCGATCCAACGATGTTTCCCTCGTAAACGAAATGTTGCTCGAAGTCATACCGCGAGCGAAGAATGTCGGAATACGCTTTGGTGTCTTTCGACTCGCCGTACCTCCTTCCGCGCACGTATCAGCGAAGAAACGGAAGAGAAGAGCGAAAAATATCGCGGAAGGCTGCGCGGCGAGAGCAAAATCTCCCTTAGGAAAAACAAAAAGAAAAAAAGAGAGAGAGAAGGCTACTGAAGAACGGCGACGATTATGAAGCAATAAGTGAATACCCAAATGCAGATTTTTATATAGAGAATGTTAACAAATTTCAGAAAATATTAATTATCGATAGCGCTATCTTCCTAAATGTTCGTATTAAAGATTAAACGAGAAAAAAGGTATGATAAAACGGTGAGATTGTGCGGGATCTCGGCTGAAAGGGAAACGGAAGAAAGGAGAGTCGTGCGCGTTAGGCGAATTTGCGCCATAATCGTTTGTAATTTACTTCGGTAATAATTCAGTCAAGATCCCGCGGACAGAAGAAAAAGGTTTTAAGAACTTTCTCAAGCTGTAATTGTCTGTGTTTTAGCGATGAGTCTGCGAGTGCGACCTGAAGTTTTACGAATGCTGTTAATTTCGATATTTAGATTTCATAGAGCTCTATCAATATCACACAGAAACACACACATGGCTACTGTTAGGCACAGGGGGAGAGAAAATATACGAAATCGAAAATATATTAGATGAGAGCAAGGTACGTCGCATAGGACTTCTCCGATTTTTTTTTTGTTTTCCTCGATTTCTCCGCAGAAATCTTAGGATCATTTCCAGTCTACTTTTTTTTTCTTCTCCTAGAAAGGAACGAAATTTTACTCTACGCTCTCAAAGTTTTCAATCATACTTCATGTTACATTGTTTTAGTTTTTCTTCAAAAAATCCATATCATTAAATATAAATAGATACATATGCATAAGATATGTCTATATGTTTTCTTTGATAATTTCGTTCGTATAATTTTTGTTTATGTGTAGAAAAAATAATTTAAAAACTAACTTTTGTATTGTTTTTTTTTTTTTAAAAAAAAATTGCAATTACATTATATAATATTCTAATTTTGTATACAATTTTATATTAAATATGATTTTATATATGGATAATTTTTTTATCTTCGCAAACTTCACTTTTTGTGAAAAAACATAATGCAAAAGTTATCCTAATTAATTTTTCAATTTTTATTATTTTTTTCTATGTACGACCAGAGATTATATAGAGAAAAAAGAAAGAAAACATATTTTTTACATATATTATTACATATATATGTATTTAATATTTATATTTAATTAAATATGGACTTTTTATCAGAAATCATATACGTATAAAATTTTATTCAGAGAAACGAGATCGGAGAGAAAAGAGCATCAGGAGAAAACCTGAAAAATCAAAATTACTTCAATTCGCTCGAGTGTCTCCGTTGCGGTGTATTTTTTGTTTTTCTCTTTAGTGCTTCTTTTTTCAATTTGCCAGAAAGAAAGCGAGAACGGCAAGCGGCTGAGGAAAGAAAATTATGTCGCTTAATCCTGTGTAATCGATTTTATAACGCTACTATTATTTATTAAAAGAAGAAAACCTTATTTATTTCTTAGAGATCTGACTAAATTGCAAAACGTTCTAATTATCATAAGTTATCTATTACTATTATAGGGCAGAGCGATGTATTCTTCCCCTATTTCTAGAGTTTCCGAGTGAACTCTGTCTTGTAAAAAGAATGTGAAACGAAGCTACAGCTACAGTGATAAATGAACGTTGTATCGAATCTGTACGCAACTAATTATATTATATTATGTTTAGTTAAGCGTTAATTAAATAACTTACCAAGCGCGTTGTTTTCTTTTTCTTTTTTTTTTTATTTTTACTTTTCACGACTCTCTTTACAGCGAACTCTGTCAAAGTACCTGCTTCGAAAAACGAAAATCTACGAAGAAAAGTAAAGCATTATACACAGGTACCGTCCCATATATTATACATAATTCACAGAAAGAGAGACAGACACACACGCGTCGCATAATCATTACACACATAAAACACATACACACACACACATACGTACGATAATTTATATACACTCGCCGAGCAGAGTTTTCATAAAAAAAAATTGGTTAAGCGAATCACCTCCGTGTGTCTTCGATTCATTGTATAAAGAAAAATGCAAAAGGGGGAAAAAGAAGCGCGAGCAAGGAGTTACTGTCGACAAATTTTGGAACGTGTCTAAAAACAATTTTTCCTATGGTGTTGTCAAGACGATGTTGAATGTACATAAGATATAATAAATAATATACCTTATACGATGTAAATCGCGACCCGGTTTGTTCCTTCTCTATCCTCGCATCTTGTTAACGCGCCATTATATAATTATTGCTAGTATAATGGAATAAAATATAAAATTTCGATAATAGTAATATTTCTGTGCCATTTCTTTTGAAATCGATCGCTATGAAGTTAATTATAATAATTATAATTCCTTACGTATCTTACTGTTGATAATAATTCCACAAGTCTTGCATTGCAATTGAAATGGGAAATTTTCAATGACAATCAATTTATTAGAAAGACGTAATGTAACTTAAAGATTATATTTCGTGCAAAGAAAGAAAGATTGAAGCGTCCCTAATGACAAATTTTCATAGAATTTTTATATTAATCGGAATACTTTTCAAAAAACTCAGAAAATTTACGTCTTTTCTTGAAATTGTTCACATATGTGAATTCTAAAATATTTTAAGATTTCTCATTCTAATTTCTGGAAAAACTCCTTCAGATTTTATTGGAAATAAATCTTAGAACATTTCAGAATTCATATTATACATACATAAAGAATTTTAGAAAAGATATAGACTTTCTTGACAATAAAAAGTGTTTCAATTTGTATGAAAAAATCTGAAAATTTTTCTAAAAAGTTATAAAATGAAATATGAAAAACCTGAAAAATTTTGAAATTTACAAAAGTTCTGAAAAATTATATGCAAATTCTAGAGAACTCATCATGAATGTAAAAAAAAGTGCTTGCTTTTAGAAAATTGGAAACTTAAACTAAAGAAAGTTACATATATTTTATACATATATTTTTTTATTTATAGAAAAATATTTTATATTTGAGCGTAAATAATCGCAACGCCTTGCAGCAAAAGAAATAGCTGGAAAGTAGTGACATCTTGGAGAGCTCTGTTGATAAAAAATTTGGGGAGCACTAATTTTAATTATTACAAAAGGTCTTTTTGTAATATAGTTTTTCAAGCGCATTAGTACTTGAAAAATATAATTACATATAATTTTATATTTATTACTATATGCATACATATATACATATATATATGTATATATACACATAAATCTTTATTTTTCTAATTATTACTTACATAGATGATAAAAAAATGAATGATAACAATATATTTTTAAAAAATTATTTATTTTTATTTATTTATTTATGTTTAATAAAAATTTTCTATTATCGATAAATGAATATCAATCGTAAGTATTCTTAATTATTATTAACTCACATTTTTGTGGACAGATGACAGCACCAGATAATTTGCCATGCGTGCGTAAAAGCGTCTCTTCTCGAAATATGCCGTTTCCTCTTCCGTTTGGATCTGGATAAGGTTCGTAGCATTTTTGATACGATTTTATAGTATCCATGTTGCGTGTATCAATCGTAAGATGCATTAATGTCATATGATTTCCGCAGAGATCTGCGGTGATCGATTATGGTTTACAATTCTATATAATTTAATTTCTTTTATTAACAAAGTAATTAATGTTGCAGAACCAAGATGGTACAGCGACTAACCTATCGGCGACGCTTGTCGTACAACACAAGAAGCAACAGAAGGCGTGTGTAAGTATCTGTACAAATAGTAATAAATGATAAAATTCAGATAAAATTCATTAACTTTCATTTACAGAGGAATTTTATTTTGTTAATGACATTATTGCGATAAATTGTTAAAGGTTGAGGTTATGTTGTGATCGCTTGCTTCAAGTTTCTTAAAATTCACACGTGTTACACACAGTGACATTAATCTTAAATTGTTGCTCTTATTAACATTTATTCAATTATTATTACTGCAATTTTATTTACTTCTTTAATTATATTTACTGCAAATAATCTGTATTCTGCAAAGTATTTAGAACTGTCATATTAAAGTGAATTTTTCTTGGCAAATTTTGTGAGTTATTATTATTAACAACTGACTAAGATGAATTTTGTTTATAGCGTACGTACGCCGGGTGGTAAATTAGTTTACCAATATTTGAAAAAACCTAAAAAGATCCCAAGATGCGGACAATGTAAGGATAAGCTCAGGGGTATCCAACCTGCAAGACCAATGGAACGTTCACGTATGTGCAGACGTAAGAAAACAGTCAAGCGAGTGTACGGTGGAGTCCTTTGTCACAAATGTGTAAAAGAAAGGTATGTATTTAACATCTTAAATTGCTCATATTTTAAATATTTATTCAATAAACATCAATTATATGTTTTACACATTTAACAAAAGCATCCTACAATACTTATATTTTAAATATTGATACACTAGAACAATTATTTGTCTTCAAAGCAGGATTAATCATTACTTTATTAAATAAACCTGCAATAAATTCTACGTTTATATAATATTTATAACAAACCACTGATTTTCAGGATTGTGCGTGCGTTTTTGATCGAGGAGCAAAAGATCGTCTATAAGGTTATGAAAGCACAGCAGGCTTCTGCAAAGACGAAAAAGACAGAGAAGTAATCTTGTGCTTTTTATTAAGTAAATAAAACAAGTAATAAAATCCCAAAAATGAACTGTTGCCACTATTTCATTATGTCTTGTTTAGTATACCGTACTAACTTATGAATTATTTCATAACATACTCGTATAGTAAAACCTTTTTTTAATTAAGAATCCTATAAATATAAAAGATTCATTGAACATGTCTCAATGTAAATTCACCGTAATAGACAAAATATAAAGTTATTTATCTATTCTTATATGTGTCTAGTTACTTGAATTGAAAGAGTTCTATTATTGTTTAATAAATATATAATCGTCTATGCTGAATATTACTGTTAATACTTGTATCGATTTATAATTTTTCTTATAATTACATTTTTTTATACTTGTCCTACTTATGCCATTTTTTTTTAAATTTAGTATTCAATGTTTCTAATTATGATAACAATATTACTACATACATAACATAATTACTGTACAACTGTTAGAAATAATAACGAGCTTTCATTACATGTAAATGAAGCTCGTGGTTATAAAAAAAAAAACGAAATTAAAAGTAATGAATGATTTAATTGAAAATTAAGTTATAATAGTTACTTAAATGAACATATATATTAAATTTTATAAATTTAATATGAAATTAAGTTCAAATGATAACTTAAAAGTATTGTATTAAATTTCATGAAATTTTTAACAGTGTATATTATTATAATAGACATTTTTAAAAATAACAAAATGGTAATTTCTTGAGCTCTCAATATTCAAAATAAATATTAATAAAAGAAAAAGCAAATGAGAGCGAACATTGCAGTTGTTGGCATAAAAATATTTGTTCGAAATATATTTACTTGTACATTCCACATAAATTGATTTCCCATATCGAACGTTTCGGCTTTTTTCTTCAAGTCATCTTGAGCGAGTTTACCATACAAGGAAGAAATACGCACACATTTTTTAGAGCAATGTACGTAAGGTTGCACGCACACATTTTTGAGAGTAATGTACGTAATGTTGCACGCAAGTTAATGACAGGCGCGGGAATGCGTGCGCAGAAAATGTGTGATGTAAACTCGCTCATTCCATACGTTATGTATATACGTGGCTGCATTTAATAGGCGCACGTATATCCAGAGTATGCTTCGTAAAAGCATTACACGTAACATCATGAATTACCACGAATATGTATTTCGTAATTCTATACCTATATAATTTAATGTTTATATCAATTTCTTGATTAAAATACCGGAATAAAATAATTTTTTGATAATTTTAATTTTAATTCTAATAAAAAACGAAAATAATAAATTTAAACAAAATACTTTTTTAATTTCTTACTATTTTACTTCCGAAGTAGAACTTCTCAGGATTGAATTGAATTTCAAGTTCACGAAACAGTAATCAAAGTTGTGAGTAATCAAAATTGCGTTAGTATCTACATGGGAGATGTTTCATACATACGAAGGATTCGGTTACTCTCTCCGCGTATGGCGATCTACTTGTAAGAACATTTGCGGCTTTGGAGAGGGGGAAAGAAGGGGGACAGTTCTGTGGACGATCGGCGACAGGTATTGTGTTACCGATTATGGCAAAAGGGCTGCTCGCAAAACCCGTCCCGCGGGACTATTGCGAGTCTCGCTAGCCTCGGAACGCCTAACAAATGCCTTATTTGTTCGGCACACGTATGGACATATATGTAGGTACCCGGGGATCGGATATACGCGCGCTATAGTTTCCACAGTGCAGTGGTGCAGAAACGTTCGCGTCGGCGAGCGGCGAGAGCTGTAAAGGCTTGTCACCTGAGAATGCGGACAGCGCGGCGAGCTGGCATTAAATGCCTGGCGTTCCCCATGTTATGCTGCGCCTATCGTTTACCGTGTCCTGAAAAATGTTATGGCTAGAACCCGACGGAATTTTTCTTTGCCGTCAACCCGTTCGTAGTCCCGCAATAAAAACATTCTGACCAATTCAAAATGCGAATATATAATTTATTTAAAATGCAGCATATAACATGGTTCAATAATATAAATTAAAAATGTTTAGAAAGGCTATGAATCAAATAACAATAATGTATAAATATATGTAAATGTATAAATATAAGAAACAAATATAATTATCATGATCTAAAAAAAATAACAAAAACAGACATCGTTTCGAGCCCAATCGGATCGTCTTCAATGTTACATATAAACATAATTAAATAGAACAGATAAATTAAACATTACTTAAATAAAACGAGTCAGTGAAATAAATAATACAAATACTATTAAAATAATACAAAAAAATGACCATCTGTAAAATCGCATCCTGTCATCGTGAATATTACGTTCACAACAATATAGCGTAAATGTTAGATGCCAAAATATTAAATATTGGTGTCAAAATGCGCAAAAATATTCACAAATAATCGTAAATTCAAAAATTCTCATTAAAATCTATAAAAATAGTGAAAATAAACATTATATCAATACAATATTTAAAACAAAGAAAACTCCAGAGCATTAAACAAAGATATAAAGCGACCGAATATAAAGTGATAAAAGTCCGTCTATTAGATTATTATATATATAAATTAAAATTTGTAGTTGAAGTTACCTTAGAATTACAATGTTATGGTGTCTACTGATAAAAAAAAA
>Ga0157364_1007291_pt1 | contig 11448 bp, 6 predicted proteins | sample AttsexASBM2_FD_111476 | JGI IMG/M metagenome (GOLD analysis project Ga0157364, IMG submission 111476) | Fungus gardens microbial communities from leaf cutter ant in Ribeirão Preto, State of São Paulo, Brazil - Atta sexdens ASBM2 | ecosystem: Host-associated > Fungi > Mycelium > Unclassified ...
CTCTCCTCGATGCAACTTTCACATCGACGATTTTGATAGCGCATTACTACATTGACCATATATCCTTTATTGTAAAGGACAATATCCTTTATTTTATGTAGCTGTATTTAGGTTTATTTATTTTTTCTCTTAATTTGAATCAATAAAATTCAACTAAAAAAGAAAGAAAATTTAAGCACTATGTATAAATTAAAATACTGATACTTGCACGTCAGTTCCAATACCATTAAATTTATTATACATTAAATTTATATACTAAAACAAAGTTAACTAAATTAGATTTGAGATTCTATTTTTATGTTATTGCTTTTTTAATTGAATTAACTATGAAGTCAATGATTACCAATAATTGGGACTGTCAGTGATAATACATTGATTTAGATTTAGAAAATTTTCAAAACTCAACTTTATATCAATAATATTACGGGAAATTCTTTTCTAATTAGGATTCCAATGTCCAATGTATTAATGAACAAATTTTTATGGAAACAATCGACAAAGGATTATATCCAGTTGAGCCCAGTTTAGGCCTCAACTGAACAGTATTGAAATCTAACTAGGATTGTAGAGCATAAAAAAAAGATTAAAAAGTTCCATATGCACAACTTTGTAAAGTGAGTCCCTTGAGTGCTACGACTGTTCAAAATTCTATTATGATCATGTATTGTGTACCATGTAGAATTGGTTTTATTCGATTTCTCGAATCATCTAGTATCCAGAATATGTCCAATCTTGATGAAGACAATTAAGATTCCAAATAATTATAAGTGATGTATATTAATCGTTGAAGAGGGGAGAGAGACAAAATAAAACAAAAAAAGTATGAAACAAAAAGCCTAATTAATTTCCTAATTGAAATGTGGCCAATATCTTATCTCTCTTCAGTTCCTCATTGGAACTCCCTAAAAATAAAAAAAATCAGTAATTGTTCTTGTTGGCATAAGGATGTCTTCGTCAAAGTGTTACCTCAGATACCATATAACTGTCAACCGGATTAATGAACTGTACCAAATACATTTTAAATATTACTTCATTGTCTTTGTACAATGTACCGTCACCGCGGAGAGATGCCCTAGACGCAGAGAAATTGAATAAGACTAGTGATACATGGTCATAATAGCCATAATTCTAGCACTCAGAAAACCTTTCCTAAAGTTAGGCTTATGGAATTTTTTATTTTCTTTTATTCCTTAAAATTTTAGACATGTCTCAAAATTGTTTATCCGGAACTCAAATTTTCCTATAAAACTGGGTATAGTTTTTTTTTATATATAATATTAACCCAAACAGCACAAAATCAAAATAAGTCATGATTAATTGAAAAATAACTTTTAATAATAAAATTTGCATCTCTGCAGAACTTTGATGTTATTTTTATGCTATATCTACTTAGACTTGAAAGTTTTTTTAGGTATATTGTACAAAAAAATTTTAGAAAATTAATGCGCAAATCTTTTGTCATAAACTAGTTTAGAAAGATTTTAGAACAAAGTGCTAAAATTTTTAGAAATAAAATCCTAAAATTTTCAGTTTGTCTTTTATTTTATCTAAGAAAATATCACGGTACGCATCACGGATGAAAATAGTGAACCGGAAAATGACAGAATTGTCTGACTTAACGAGAAGATACGTATCATCTACAGGGTCAATAATTCGACCTCTTGTAACAAACACGAGATCGACAATGAACCGCTGAACGTCTCCTTCATGCCTTCTTAACATTTTGATATATGAGTTGCGATACATCACACTCAGCTAAACGAGAACATACTTTGATTCAGTTGGACGCTTGCCGACATACAATTGAAATCATGACGTCTCGATGCTCCGCGGGTCTTCCATTAAATCAGCAAAAATAAAACGTTTTCTAGAACTCCATTGCGTCATCTGCCGAGAAAAGACCTCGGACAAAATTGAAGCCTGAAATCGTGCTTACTCTCGACTCCTCTCCACTATGTCGACCAGAGAAATCAGATGTATTTATTTTCTTATAATACAGGTTTCTTTTCTCGCGGTACATCGAACGAATTGAGGTTTTCCACATGTCATCATTCTATGAACAGTACTTTTTTGAGGTCCTTGATAAATTGTGATTTAATGTAATGTACATGTGTTTTGTGTTTCCCACGAAATTAGATAACAATTGTTTTGAAGTTAATTCGATTCGGCAATTTATTAATTCACGAACGGTACTCGAAACATTTTACGATCGAGTACTATCAAGTGCGATTGATACATGAAAAAAGAGAGAACGCGATTTCATCTCTCCACGCGAGAATAAATTACGTATGATTTTCCGCATAATCACGCGATCATAATCCATCATTCGTTCTGTCATCAGTGCTATGCTCGACATATCTTTTCCGCGAATTGCTAAAGATAAAGAATTAGTCGCTTTTATCAACACTGATTTATTGTACTTACTAATATTAGGACAGCCAATATCGAAAAGTACGTTGCAGTCTCATTCAGAGATTGTAATAATGATTTCGATTGGACGCACTAGGATATATTAAAACAGTTTTTAAACAGCAGTAATCTGAGTGTAAAAGTAAAATGCAAATATTTCGAATATATATTTTATCTAACAACACAGTAATGTATTGAGGATTTTACGATTTAATCTGTTTCTATATTTATATTAAATACACAATCTATATGTCAATTCGTGTACGACGAGCTTTAATGTGCATCAGTGCGCACTGAATGCGTCCAACCGAATTTGCTAAAAATTCACGCAAAAAAAATATTATTAACCCGGGAATAGTCACCTATAGAGTGTTTTTATACCCGAACAGCGAAAAGTGTGAATTTTGTAAAATATTGTTTTGTATGGATATTGTTTATCAAATTTTCTTTCTTTTTTAATAATTATTCTTTATCAACTTTTAAATGCAATTCTATCGAAAGCTCGCAATAAAAAAACATTACATTAATTAAAATCTTTTATTTTTTAATTTAACGAAATCATTCCCAATATTTAAAAAACATAGAAGTAATAGAAGTAATAGATAGCTAATAGGAATCAACGATAAACAATGTGCAAATTGTTTATAAAAATATTTTAACGTTAATATTTCACACTCAACTGTGTATCATTTTTATCATTACTTTTATTGAATTAATTTATTAACTGATTTAATTTATTTTTATTATATTTATTTTTATTTATATTAATCATTTTAATATATTACTTGTTATTCATTTCTCTCTCTCTCTCTCTCTCTCTCTCCCTTCTCTTTCCCTCTCCCCCCCCCTCTCTCTCTCTTATTTATTATTTTTTAATCTAGATCTTATGCGCGCGAATTAATTTATTTTCACTTACGGTTTGTGTGATCTTGAGATAATACACGCATGCATTTATACTATTCAGTCATGTAACTGCTTAGGATAATTCTAAATCATATTGTTAGGAGGATACATTTAGCGATTTCACGTGAAACACATTAATGTAGAAAGTATTAGATAGGATTAGGATTTGTATGCTCCATCTTAAGCATCAAGACTCGCTTTGACCTAATACCTTGGGCCTTGTGGCCTTCTTTATTTATTTATGTTAAAAGTTTCTCGATTTTCATTTACTATTGTTCATTCAGAGAATCGCAGCTAAATACAATATGTATATATTGGCCGAACGAAATCAAGAATATTCTCCTCGCTGAATCATCGATAAAGTTCGCTTTATATTGGAATGCTCCAATAACGAGATCGATCCTCCCCTTCTCCCATTGTTCTGCCATTTTACCACTAATTATTCTGCCGTGGTTGCTCTATACGGGAACGCACAGACGCTTAATCGAGCGCGGCGGAAAACACAGAATCGGAACCAGAGATACGGAAAACCGCTGACGCACATGAGCTTTCCACGTGGTCGCGCTTAAACCGATAGTACCGACATTAGAGGAAAGAAGAAACGAGCTCATTTGCATTCCATGTGAATCAGGCGTTGCGTTCTGCTATTTTTTTTCTCTGTCTTTCTTGTTTAACTACATTCCTTTCCCATTGCCGCTGCTGAAAAACTCCTTTGCGAAGAAAAAGGGAAAAATGGGAAAGAGTCACACTACTGACGTTGGTACAGCGACATATGTTCATACATTCGTTATTAATGCCGTTATGGTGCAAGGTCGACTTCGCGCTCGACCGCTCAGTCATGGTCAGTGTATCTCGGCCAAGTATAACGTCTTTCCTTTTTTCCTACCTGCACACATTAACCTATGCCGCTCATCTTTCCGTTATTTTTCCGACACGTTGTGCACAATAATTTTTAATCAAGCGTCTTAGTCACGTCGCGTAATCTCAAGAACAAAGAATGAGTTTTTTGCATGTGCATGTTTTGCAGTTCCGTCAAGTCGATCGATTAACGGCATCAATTACGGTGCTCTTGAGTGCTCTACAGAATCTTCTATCTTCTTTAGTAATCTACGCTCGTTTCCTAAAGCATATTAGCCCTCCAAAGTTGACGCTAAAATTTATAACACAATTATTGGTTTCACAGTTATTGAATTCCTGGCGAAACTAATATATTTATTAAAAGTTTATAAGAAGTTTGCTAAGTATTAAGTAGACGTTTCATTGAACTTTAACACATGTATTGATTTGTTTATGAGATTGAAATTGAAATATAGAGTTGTTTATAATATATTTATGACTATGTCGAAGTGTTTACGACATAATCTCATAGTTTCTATTATAACTTCCTAAATGTTATGTTAATGTTAGTAGAGGATTCATTAGGTGTTTCTAAACGGTACTTCTAAACAATGTAATCATCAATAGAACTCTTCACAAACAGTGTAATTATTTACAAAATTTTTCATAAATATATACAAATACAACGTCTCATTAAAAATTTTTGCCAAGGACAATACTCTAAGACCCGTTTAATTCGCATTAATATAAGGCACTAATTAATTTCAAAGAATCAGACTGACATAACCCGCATAAAAAAAAGAATATAAAAGAACAAAGAAATCATTGAAATTATCCTTCGATGATTTTGATGGACTTTGGATATATTGTACTATAGACTTTGTATAGCATTAAAAAATATTAGACCTATATTTTTTATCTACTTAGCTCAAAATTTAACGATCGAAACATATCCTGGCAATTAAAAAATTTAACATTTTTGAAAAATGTAAATACAACTTTGTTTGATGGTATTATATATTTTTAATAACATATAATACAAACGTAAATATGTTATTAAAAGTATATAATATCATCAAAGTTTTGTATAAAACATTTCTTCATATATCTTATAGTTTAGAAGATATTCGCTGAGAAAAATCCGTTATTTTTCAGAGGTTGCTTTGATTCCTAAACCTTGAGCTAAGTAGATAAAAAAATATGGTAATGTATGTATTAACCCCAACAGCACAAAACTTGCAGCAATATTGTTGCAACTTTTGTGCTGTGTTGAGGAAGTTCTATAACTTAATATCAAAAACCTATCAAAATCGGTGAATGATAGTTTTGTTCCCTTGTAAATATATTTTAGTAAAAATAATCCAAATTTGCAATTTAATATAGAAAAAAATAGAATTGAAAAGAGTCTGGTTGCATTAATTGAAATTCTAGTTGATAAAAACGGGTAAATCAAAATTTTTTTCTAGTTGAATCCATCATAATTCTAAAGATAATCAGATTCTAATTGATATGATTAGAATCTTCTGATTTATCCATTTTCATTCAGATATTTTTTTCAATTGTTTGATGTTTTTGATAAAGAAATTTAATTGATCAACAGACATCGTCAACTCTAGAGGGAGTTAATTATTTCATTATATCACAAGTTTATTATATCACAAGTTTATTATATCACAAGTTTTATATTCCGATTAATAATTCCGCGTAATTAAATAGCGACAGATTTAGACTTTTGAATCATTCGCGAAATCGTAAAATTTGCGGATGACGAAAACGGAAACAACAATCTGCGCATGAAGTAAACTTTTCTTCGTATCAGCAGCATAGAACACGAAATAAGGTTTTTGCGATCCTGGAATATTGGCACCGCGCTGCTTTGTTCGTGACGAGAAAATCGCGAAGATGAAGTCTCTCGGAATAATTTAAGTTGCAATCAATGGAAATAATAAAAATCGATTAATTGCTAGGAGCCGGTATTAGCGAACGCGCATTCGTCGTTTCTAGCAATGAAGAGAGATACCGCGAAACCACCTAGAAATCACTAAGTCGTGGAATTTATAGCGGAATTCTGCGATCGCTCTGATTAACTAACGAATCAACTGAAAGAAAGTATAAACGTGAACTTATGTTGCGTTTCAAGGACTGTAAGAGAGAGAACAAAAAAGAAAGAAATATTTATTCGCGGAAGTCGAAAGTACATTATTTCGCTCTTTGTTTCCCATCGCCTTAATCCAAAATCAGATTTACGCGCGAACGCCCACCATCTTTTTCTTTACGCGCCGACATCGAAACGCAATCGCGATCGATAATTACATCAAACAGACAATTGAGATTGATTCGTTCCGAAGGAAGACAAGAGAATGGTATTCTAAGAAAGGAACGGAACTGGTTTTATAAGCACGTCGCTTTGCAGAACTATTCAATATTCCGCGCGATGATGGAACGGCTGCTAGAAGCATAATGCTTAAACGCCCGGCGCTCTCTTGCACGCATTAATTTTCGTTAGGTTCATTCACTCGATCCGCCCGTTTTTCATAACGATTACTGCGCGAGCATGCAGCCACGTCGCTTATCACTCGGACACGAAACGCGATACCATTTTAATTGCACCACAAACCACGATATACTACCGTATGCTTGATATTTGCGCGAGACGCGCAATTACAGAACATTATCTCTCCAGCTTGGTAACACAATCCTGTCGTAGACGGACGGCGGGGAGTTCCTGTTACTCCTCTATGAGGCGGATACTCATGTTTGATTGTCACTACCAGAATCGATGAACCTGCGGGATCGCATTCTGAGATACCTTCGATCTGCATTACGAACTAGTTTGCATTACGAACTAGTTTGCCGATAAAAGCTTACCTATCTCTATTACAATATCTATCGTAAGCCCTTTACGACGATTGTAATGCTTGTTGTTATCGTAAGCTCATCGTATGAGTTAACTCAATTTCTTATAGACTTTCTACAATAAGTCACTATCTAAACATTAAGTCATAAAAAATTAACCAATCATAGATTATTTTTTTCACATTCGACCGTGATTGATCGATTTCTTACGGCTTATGACTTAAAGTTTGGCTTAATGTAAAAAGCTTCTTATGTGTCGTCTACAATATGCGGAGTAAACTTGGTATAAAAAGTAAGAGTAAGAAATTGACCTTTCACAATCGGATGTGAGAAAATTAATCGACTATGATTGATCGCTTTCTTATTCTTACTTCTTATATTTAAGCTTATTTCTCATATAAACGACGTACTAAAAATAACAACGTACTCATTCTACATTGTTGTGAACGTAGTTTTAAGTTATTGTAATTATAAGAATTGACAGATTATTATCAAATATTCTTCTCATATTCAACTGTGATTGGTCAATTCTTACAATTACTGATTATTCTTACAATCACTTACGATGGTGGCATTTCGATAACCAGTGAGACAGTTTTCTCGAAACATGAAGAAATGAGTTTATAAATATATTAGCATTAACATTTTATAATACATTTTATTCTTCTTTTGTGATTCTGTTATTTTAAGTGTAATTTGAGAGGTATGTAATTTAACATAACCTATGTTAATTTATTTTCTCATTATCATTTTTTTACAATTTTTTTAGCAAACATAGTTGTATTATTAATGTTATAGCACACACAATAATTAATTTATTTCTTTCTATGGTAAAACATTAGCCGTTGACAGACAATTAATTATTGTACAACACAGAACGTAATTATAATGCATTGCGATTTTATGTAGGAGAAGCCGGAACAAAATGAACGCCCTGGATAAAGTGAATATCTTTTATTTTCGCTTATCTATCTTGTCCGGAAAGTTCGTGCCGATTTTGAAGGAAAATTGAAACGCAGAAGATTTAAATTTTAGTATACATTTATTAAATTTAATTCTTTTTCAACCCAATAAGATTGTGCTATAAGTCTCTAGCAGTTGAAGAAATGATCGACGCTATGAAAATAACATATAATCGAAACGACATATGATTGCATTCGTTTGTATTTAATAGAGAAAATTTATATAGAAAATTGAGTGTTTTCTTGCGATTTTTCCTTAGGTAGCTCAATTATTATCTGTAATTGTTCCTTAACCAGTGCGAATGATTTTTTTATAAGAATTCTGTGTTTTTAAACGTGTATTCAAGATTAAAATTTTTCATTTGGTGCTTCAACTTATTCTAACTCTCCAAATTTGCGCCAGGTATGTTCTTTGGGCAAAGCAGATGAAGGCAAAGCGGATGATCCATCCTCTTTACTCGATATATTACAATGAAAATACTGGAAATACGGAGGGACGATCTTTAGAGTGTACGAAAAGCAAGTGTTTGTTTCATTTTTGTTTATTTTTTATCACAATGTAGTATGATGATTTATGACTGATTTAGTGCAGTCATTGGAGCAAATTGAGTCCATGAAGGCTGCACTACATATAGATTTAGTAGCTACTTTTGTAATGATTGCTAAGACTGATTCTAACTTTTTAAATTTCATTTGCATTGCTCGAGTGATCCATTTGCTTTGCCCAGGGAAGTCGAGTAAAGCAGATAGTTTCTCTTTTTTTTATGTTTTAACTAAAACGACATATTAATGTTAAAGTTTTTTCATTTTTTTTTTTTTTATTTCAAAGTTAGAGTGTCCTTTAAGAGATTTATGAGTATAAAAATGGTTTCTAATCTCAATTTTAATTGTCATTTTTTCTTCTCAATCTTAACACATCCGCGCTTCCTCTATACATACATACAATGCTTACGATAGCTTCTTTCCTTACAGTCACGATCGCCTATGATTAAAGCATTATGATAAATGGACTTTTCTCACTTCTGAACGCTTTCTCGCGGAACGTACGACAATGCCTGTTGCATCAGACTCGCGTTGATCTGCATAACACGGTCGATCTTACATGCTAATTTTCAATGTCAGTCGCGCGCGAGAACATCCCACGATACATATGCAAACGGTGCCGTGCATTAAATGTTCAAATAACAATGGCTGCATTCACGCTTAGATATCAAAGAAGCAACCTAATCCCTTGAGTTAAATAACCATTTGTTACTTTCATGTATGTCATAATGTAAATGTTACTTAAAACGTCTAAATAACAATGACTACGTTCACACTATTAAATACTTCAATATTCGAAGCTTCAAAAAATCAAAATTATACAATTATTAGTATTAATATGGTTAATAGTATTGAATATATTTTCATAAAAAATGTGCGAATATATCACTTAATAATTTTTGTATATTTGTAAAAGTCATGAAAATTAACTCAAGACATGAAATACGAGACCCGTCGTATGTAATAAAATATCGGGATATTATCGTTGATATTAAAAGTTAAAATGCAGAAAATAAAGTCGCTTAGTGAACGCATCGAGATTCTTTTTATGATTAGTTTGTATTTAGATTCAGTTAAAACAAGAACCAATCACAATGAAATTAAATAATCACAATTAACGCTCGTAGAGCTTGTTTTTTGAAACCAATATATATGTACATCGATGTTGATTCTTATTATATAGGTTCAACGGAAAGAAAAACGTGGTGCATCCTCAATTTTTCATCGAGAAGTCACGGACGTTTTCACGTGTCCGCGAGAAACGCGAGAAATAAATTGGATTGCGGAGTTGAGGCGGTGCGTTGCACGCGAGAGCTGATCTCCTAAGTGCAATAGGAAACGTTGATTAATGGAAGGAACTTCGCGAACGTAATTCTCCCGCTCGCTCATCGAAATTTGCATGAATGACAATACAATTCCGCGCTCCAGCAATATGCGGGTGCGCGGTGTAAATCTTGTAAAGGGCAATCGGAACCGAGCGAGAATTTCCGCTCGTTCGACAACCACAGGACTGGAATAGCCAGGCAGATTCACAAGACGTTCGACCGTGACGAAGGTTATCGACTTGCCGAGCTTACACAATATATGTACATGTATCGCTTATGTACATACCGTGCTATTTGGATTACGTGCGCCAATATGGACAGCATTTGTTATGTATATCGAGTTACGTAAAGCGAAACGATGGTTTAATGGCGAACATAATGAATGTGATTTTACATTTTCGAGCGCATAAAAGTGTAAATTAATTTTAAAAATGTGCAGATATTACTTACCATTATGATGAAACTCTGCCTGCGGCACATAAGAGTCGAAAATTTTGATCGACAACTTTACGAGTCTCAAACACCATCTGTTTTTCCCCACAGAGTCCGACCACTCGTCTTCTCGATTGCGATATATAAGTTTAGTTTCTTCTGTACTAATACTGCGTGAGTTGCGAACGTAATAAATATTGCCGATTATATACTTTGGCTTGCATTTCCTTTCTTCCGTAAAATAAACGATAGTGTCTAAAATCTGAAAGCACAGGAACGATTAAATTAAATTGCCATTTGTTTATGCCCATAGTTTTTCTAGCGGGGAAAGAAACTACTTTGAATAATCGATTAGCCTCAATGATTGTTCGACAACAGCATGCCTAAGAACGCGCGCGATACGCCGACAAATTATTGTTATATTGACTACACGTTAAATTCGATCAAATTGTTTTTAAACGATCAAGTGGTTTGCCATTCGATTGTCGAAGCGGATCATTGTAAATGTCTCACTATTTCGCGACTATACCGTTGTGAATTATGATGAATTGCCGTACAATTCCTTGGTTCTTGCAGTACACAAACTGAATTGACCTGATCGGCTGATATATTTTTAAAATCATTTTTAGTATTGGATATCCGTTATTAGACTCGTCATACATTACGTCGGAATTCCTATGTCTAATTATTTCTCTATCTATTAAGTAATACTTGTAAATAAGCAAGCATGTTGAACTTTTAATAATATATTCTTTCATTAAGATAAGAATTCATAAAATTTTTTAAAACATTTTTTACATATTGCTTATTTGCTACAACAATAACAAAATATAAATAAAAAATTGTCATTTTAAGTTACTTGCCAAAAAAAGAAAGGAAATATAAAGGAAAGAACGTACTTTTATTTTTAAGTACAATCAGTTATTATTCTAATTTAAGTCGCTCAAAAATTGATTATGAGTTACTTATAGAAAAAGAATGGAAACATAAAAGAAATAAGAAAGAACTTTTATTCTTTTACAATATTATATTCCTTTCGATTCCTTACTTGTAATTCAAAAATTATCATTTGGAATTGCTCGTAGAAAAAGAAATATAAAAGAAATTAAAAAGAATATCTTTTTATTCTCTCCTCTCTTCCCAGTTATTATACTAAAATTACATTTCAATATTAATATTAC
>Ga0157364_1007292_pt1 | contig 11448 bp, 7 predicted proteins | sample AttsexASBM2_FD_111476 | JGI IMG/M metagenome (GOLD analysis project Ga0157364, IMG submission 111476) | Fungus gardens microbial communities from leaf cutter ant in Ribeirão Preto, State of São Paulo, Brazil - Atta sexdens ASBM2 | ecosystem: Host-associated > Fungi > Mycelium > Unclassified ...
AAAAAAATGATTTGAAGAAGAGCTTTTAGATGACTGAACATAAAGGCATTTGAAGATTCAACATTCGTATAATAGATTCGAGCAGGTATTTGATATCCGGCACAGAGACTATAAAAGTAATAAATCCAATATGCCATTATACTTGGACTTTTTGTTGGTTGGCTTTTTGATACCACACATATAAACTCACACTTTGCCGTATGTGTACCGAATATTTGCTCTCTTAATTTCCTGATGTTCGCCAGGTGAATGATAAATCTTTGGAGGCTTTGATATCAAATATATGTGCGATCAGTTTATAGTCTTATTTGAAATAGCAGAAAGAAATTATTTTCGTGATGAAAGTTAATTAATATTTGAACATATATAACATTTATTTATCACATTTATATTTAAATATATCATATACATATGTAGAATGATTTATTTTAATCTCAATAGGCAAATATTTTGAAAATATACAATTTTACAAAAAATATTTCAAATTAAAGTTATATAGTGTAAAGAGGAATGTCACTGTTGTATGTACAGCTTCCTTTAAGCTATATAATTTTTTGTTTGGAATGTTTTCTTAATAAAATTGTATATTTATATATGTTGGACTATGCGCCATGTTCTATCTCATTGCACATATTACATATATTTTACACTTTTTTGCGTCATGCACAAGTGCATTTCTGAAACACATTTCTTGTTAATATTCATTTTAATGTCGAGTCTTCCGTGACATTCGATTCGATTAAGGAATTTAATATAGCTAGAGTTGTGAAATGATACAAAGATTTCATCTCGCGATATTTCCGTCGATTATCTGTCGTTTGCTACCTATTTTCAACGTTTATCAATCACGCAATCCGCAATACGGAGCTGAGATTAATCCTGCTGTCAATAGCTTGCGGTCAGGTCGCTTTCCGACAATCGATCCTCTCGGCACACCAAGTTCTCGCGTGGTGCATGATGTACTATCCACCTCCGTTCGTCTGCTTTTTCGAATGCTTCTCTCTCTGTCCCTCGCTTCTCAATGCCACAAAGACGATGCAGCGTGATGCGTTTTGAGATAAATTATTCGGGAGGCAGGAGACCGCGCATTGGAGGGCGCGGCCCTATTTTCCGGTCGACCGCCTGTGCAATTTCGATCGCTGGCACGCCAAGAGAAGCTGCCTCGATGCTACCACAATGCGGCCTCGATCTTCGTAATTGACTTCCCATCCGAGATCTCCTCTGACACTTCGTCAGCCTGTAAATGCTCGCATAAAAATGAATTCAATTTCCGTGAAATATGCGGCCCGTCTCTATTCATTGTTTCGCTTAGGCTTATTCGACGAGATGGCATTTATTTCGAGAAATTATTGCGTTATCAAAACTAAAGGAGTATGAGAGAAATATAGAAAATTGTTGAATGGGAATTTAAACAAATTAGACCTTAACAGACGCGTTATAATACAAATAAGAGTACGTTTATTTGCATAAAATTATATATATTGAGTTGGGGAATAAGTTTCTTCGTATTTTTAATTCAAATTGTATATACAATATCTTCGTAAAAAAAATGAATGAAATTTAAATTTAAAAAAAAGGTTTAAAGCTTGAAATCTCTACTTTCGAAAGGTTACTATACTTTTTTGAGTTTCTGTGAGTTTAGTAATTTTTACATTTAAAAACTACAAGCTGAAAAAGGTGAAAAATTTTCTTTTCACTTTTTTCTTTCATGTGTCAAAAAAAATTTATATTTTTTACTATCTATTGTGAAAGCTTGAAGCTTTCCGTACAAAATCATTTTTTAAAATGATTTCTATGATTTTTTGTTCCTGAGTTAGTCGCGAGTTAAGTAAAGGAGCATTCTGACTTCGATTGCTTATAATTCCGATAAAAATCATCATCCCGCAATTTAAAAAAATAAATTCTTAAAGCTGAACTTTGCTCTAGCGAATGATATATTTGTAACGAAAATTTCGCAACAAATGAAAAACTTTTGCAAAAAAATTTTTTTAAATACGAAGAAACTTTTCCTCGATCTAATATTTATGAAATATATAAGACGAAATACAGAAAAAGTTTTTCTCATAAGATTAATTAGTTATCTGCCAAGTCCTAAAATTCGTAGCTTCTTTCGTTTCCGATGTGTCTGTTCTTATTCAACATGAAGATATATTAAGCCTATTCTACAATTGCGTAAGTATTGCAAGTGATAGTTGCAAGAATTGACTTGGTCGAATATAAAAAGAATATTCAACTGTAATTGATCAACTACAACCGTACGCTTACACAATTGTAGAATGGATTTTAATTTTCTCATAGCTTTATATAGCTTTATAATTTTATTATTATTATCACAATAGCATTTGCAATGCTATTGTTCGACAGATTTATTATGCGTAGCAAATTAGGACCAATTTTTAATTTTATTATATAAAAGGATTAATATTTGCACGGAATTCACTTCGCATGCGTTTACCTGATTCCGAATTATAGTCGTTTAACGCGAAGATTGCTAAAATTGCTCAATTTAATTTATTCTACTCTATTTTAATCTTAATTATAATAAAATTATAATAAAATAAAACATATCACAATAGCAATACCGATCACTCATATGCGCCATAAATCTTAACAAATTTATTTCTCGTCACGTAACAGTATGTTTCTCAAACTCCGAAAGACATTCATTTACTATGCATCGTTAATCTGCTCGTAAACGCTGAATATTGCTCGTGTAAATGCCATTAGAGCTATCATCATTAAGATCAAGAGCCTCCTAGTAGTGTAGGCAGTGCCTACACTCTGCCTACACTTAATGCAAAATGGAGCGAATATCGTTATGGGTTAGTTGATAACTCTTACATTAATTAACTTTGCACGCCTCTCTCAAAGATAAGACACACATAAGATAACACACGATAAATTATTAATATAAATTAAAAAGTTGCATTAGAGAGATGTAGTGATGAACGTAGAATGTTTGTGAGAGAAAAGTTAAGATCCAAATCTAATTAAGGATGTATAATTAGAATACGCATGCAAATAAGTAGAATTTCCTGTATATCATCGAGCAAACGTCTACATATCACGCATGCAGGCGACCTCTTAGGGTGGCGGTGTGTCGAAGTAACTAGCGGACTCTTACATATGTTCTATATTAAATTATTGCGTTTATGCGACACTACCCTCGTACTAGCGAAGAAGGGACGAGAGAGCGAGAGAGAATACGAGTAGGAAGAGCGTAAGAGACCGAAGAGCGGAGAGCCGACCAGTACTTGGACATTTATCCCCGCAGCTATTTCCGTAAGACACTTGTAATGTTTTCGTTTTTCCTCCGTGCCGAAAATGCGGCGGGATTAATTGGCCTACATTCTGAAAATAGATGAGCGCTGTACGGCGTGTGCGTGTACGTGCGTACCGCGCGTGTGTATGAGCGTACGAGTCGTATGAGACGTGCACGCATGCACGCGTTGACCGGTGTTGAACAGTTTGTTAAAAATCATTATCGTCTACAGTCGACTGATTTAATTAAATCTTAACTTTTGAGTCTGCACGTGTATACAGTAATATAGCTAATTAATCTCTATTGATTCTGTATTTGTTGAAATACTTTGCTTTAATGCAAAAGACACTATATAAAAAAAAAAGACACATTTATCCAAATTTGACTTTATTTCGTTAATTTCTCCTTTTGCATTGACAAAATTATAAAAAATACACTTTTTATAGTTATATTCATTTTACTATTTGGTTTCCTTTTGCCCATCCGAACAGTAGCAGAGTTGTATCACTGTCGACAAGTTGTCATGATATGGTTACTTCGGGTGTGTGAATGCTTCAGCCATGCCAACTCGCATCACGTGCACTGTGTACATGCTTGCTCTGTAACAGCTTGCGAAGAGATTCTCCCTCAATCAAGTTATTTGCTCCGCAGAACGTATATGTGTAGCATTTTTGTGACAAAATCTATTATTGAAATAATAAATTATAACGTAAATTTGTTGCTATGATATCAACTATATATCATATATTGACATATATGATATCGATATATATATGTACATTGTATCGAGTGTCGTTTATAATATCATCACAAATTAAAATCAGATTCCACTAATATAAGATTAAATTGGCCGTTCATAATTGGATGTTCATAATCCGTTCTTATTTTAAGATGATATTGTTTTATGATTGACTTATGATATCTTAAAACTACATTTAAGACGATCTTAAATATAAGAATCCACTGTGAATATCAGCCTTTAATTTCGGTTTAATATACTGTTTATCTTTTTCTAATTCTTAATTGAACCGAGATTAAAATTAATTTTACATGGTGAGACTGAACTTTTAAATAACAATAGAAACTGCAAAATGCAATGACTTTGCAAAAGATATTTAGCGTGATTTTTTCAAATATCCCCATTCTTCTTTGATCATATCCGCAGCTTTTTCAGCGATCATATATTTAAGTGCGCTGATACAATTTCAGGCATAATGGATACATCCGCCACTCGTAATCCTTGAATACCAATCACCTGCAAAACGTTGCATATAAACTCATAAATACTTTCACGTTACAACTCTAATTATTATATATAAATTATTATATATAATATTACGCGTAAATACTCTAGTGTATTCAAATAAATATTTTTAATTTAGGATTGACGACAGCAGTTGGATCTTCTTTTGCTCCCATTTTGCAAGTTCCAGAATAGTGAAAAAGCGAGGAAGTCATGATTCTTGACGCGCATTTCCAATAAGCATCAGAGTCATATTCGTAATCATTGCATTCAGTATAAGTAATATTTGACAACTTAGAATCAAATGCCTGCATCGCTTTTGTACGACCAATACTTAATGCAGTTCTAATACCCGCGATCATAGTTTTGATATCATCAGGATTATCGAAATAATTTGATACAATATCTGGCTTAACATTAATGTCATTAGCTAATAACATTATCTGACCACGGCTTTTTAGTTTTAATAATATTGGCCTAAGGGACCAATCATGTCCGTCACTATATAATGAGTCTTTATAATTTAATAATCTTGAAAGAATAAAATCTTGTATCAGTGGACCACTAGCAAAGATTAATTCGATGTCTAGTAGACTATTACGTTTTTCTGATTGTTTTGTGTTAATTAAATGGCTTCGGTTCTACTTGTTAATGGTATTGTCTTTATAAGACAATCCGTTACATGTGGATTAATAAAATTGAATAATTCGAAAAATTGTGAATTCATTGATGCATTTGATGTCCATGTTAATCCATAGAAAGCTGCATGGTCCATGAGGTTTTTACCGACTGGTGCGTTTCGGATGACGTCTATGCCGAGTTCGGTAAGATGTTCTGCTGGTCCAATACCTGATAACATTAACAATTGAGGCAACTTGATCGCACCTGCGCACAGAATAATTTCTTTACTCGCAATACACGGATAGTTTGATCTTTTTTAGTGAACTCCACACCGACTGAACGATTTATGCTAGAATCGATCAGCACTTTTGTAACTGTGCTTTGAAGAGTTATATAAAGATTTTTGCGATCATGTATTGGGTGCAAATACGCCCTATTGCTACTCATGCGAGTACATTCATGATTGTGTACTATAGATATGAGAATCCTATTTGATTTTTTCTGTTGTAATTTATTAGTGAATATCCTAGTTCTTTGTCAGCTTCTACAAAAGCCTCTGCCAACGGAGTATAAGATGGCAAATAATTGATATGTACTGGTCCATTAGTATCATGATAGTCAATATCTGACTTCAGTTCCGGAATATCCGTTATTTTCAGCTTTTTAAAATACTTGACAACATCATTGTATCCCCAACCCTCGTTTCCCATCTCAGCCCACCGATCATAATCTTCAGCATTGGCTCCACTAGCTGCCATGTAATTTAGCACGCTACTGCCACCGATTATTTTTCCCACTGGGAAAGTTCAACTGTTATCTTTCATACCAAGACAGTATTTGTTGGAAGGCCTAGTTTTGTACTTCCAATTGATGTTACTGTCCAAAGATAGGATTGGTGCGATCGTAGGAATGTCCATGAAAAAGCTTTCGTGAAATCCAGTTTCAATCAGCAATATTTTGACTTCAGAAATTTCGCTTAACCTTGCCGCTATTGCAGCGCCGGCGGTGCCGGCACTAATTACTATGAAATCGAATGTCTCATTATATTGTGGTATCATATCCGATACTTCTTGATTTCGAAAACGTTGATTTTGCTCCAAGAAATTTAATGTTTTATTTTTACTCATCAGATTAATTATATATTGCTCAATTTTGATTCGCTCATATTGTTACCGTAAAGTCTGTGATAATTTGAATAGTGTATAACTAATCGTTATATATACAGTAGAACTTTGTTTGTTCAAACATGTTAAGTTATCAAATGATTTGAATAATAGATGTTTACTAGTTTGTTTACTAGTTCTTCCTTCTAGTATTTATTACTTTCGATAATTGAAACTGACATTATTAATTCTTATCCTACTAAAGAGAAGATGACTAGTTATCGAATGATTCCTGTTCGTGCAAGTTTCTTCGCGTCTTTCGGTAATTATAAATTATATTACAATTTATTATTTTCCAAATTGAAGTGCCAATATTTATTCTAGAAAATTGAAAATATGTATTGGTGAATTTTTAGAGATTTTTTGAATTATTATTAATATCTTCGATTATTATTAGATTGCGAATTGATTATTTATAGAATTATTTATTTATTTAGTAATTCGCCGTTATATAATGATGCTAATATCCAAAAGCCGATATTGCAACTCGTTTTTATTTTTGAGCATTTCGAAAATTTCGATAATTAAATGATAAAACATTTTTAATGTACATTTTATCATTTAATTATACTTCATTCTGTTTAAGCATCATATGAATATATACATGCTTAAGTTGTTTTTTATTTAATTGTATAAATTTTGAAATGAGTTATGTTAACAAGTTATGTTATTTTTTTAATGTAGTACCATTGTAATAAACATGTTGACAGTGCAATTTCTTTTTTGAAGTTTTTATATCGAAATGGTTATTCGATAAGCCGTAGTAGGTTGTAGCTTTATTGCTAATTTATATTCATGTTGCTATAAATTTTTGATAGCGGATCTATATGTGGGAAAAGTTATATGTATACACTTGCATACATTTTGCAATATTAACTGTAATATTTTTTGGTATAATTAAGTGCGTTAATATAATTTTAGACATGATAGATGCATCTGCAACTTATAAATTTTGATGTTTGAATATCAATCTTGAATATCAATTATTTGAAAAATATCAATTCGAATTCAAACAATTTGAACTCATAAAAACTTTCACGTCACATCCCTTATTATTATATTACGCGTAAACTTTCTAAAATATTTTACAGCAAATTATCTTCTTGCATATAATGTTTCAGAATTTTCAGGATTTTCGGATTGCCTTTCTTGTGAGAACGTGAAAAAGAATTCTAAATCTTATTTAACATGTTTGAATAAAATGCAATAATAATTAGCTTTTAAATATTTGAAATAAAATGCAATAATAGAAAATATGCCTAGATGCTCAATACGTATACTTGTACTTTTAAGTCCATATCTTTTCTATATATGGCTGTTAATGTATGCTCTGCTATAAGGCTTAAATTTATAGAGATTTTATGATTCTTAAATTTATAGAGATTTTAAAATTCTTTTTATGAGACTTTTTTGTAGACCAGTTCTTTCTTTTATGTAACAGCTGTAACAGATAATTCTTATTGTCATATGTCCAACACAGATAGAAACACAAAAATATTCTATTATAAAATCTCATGGTCTTTTAAATTCTTTATGTAATATCTAATATTCTATTTTTGAATCTTCCAAATTATTAATCGAGTATTGTGTATTATTTACTGCTTTGTCTATATAAATTTTGAGAGTTTTAATTTCTATTGAACAAATCTGATGTTTTTATTATGTGACATTATTACTTGCAACATTTTTTTATAATACCAAACATTTATTTCTTGTAAAATATTACAAATTGCATGAAATGAAAAATTTACAATTGAAAACTTTGAAATTTAAATTTATAATTCCATTTTAGAATATGGATTTTGCTTATTATAAAGAAATATAATGTACGCTTACATGTACACTTACACACAATGAGATAAAAACGTTCATATCGTTGTTTAATTTACAAAATAAAAATATTTTAAATAGAAAATTAAAATGTGAATCTTAACAGCGTATAAGCTTAACTGCTTATTAATGCGTAAATTATACAAAGTAGTTTAAAAGTTCGGAAACGACCAACATTAGAAAATAAACTATTTTTTAGAAAAATACTTTATATATGCATATGTAAAATTTGTAGAATTTTATTACAATAAGTAAAGCATTATGTATAGCAATGTAATTGTGGTCTAGAAAACTTTGTTAAAGTCAAATAAAAATCAATTTGAAAATTTTAAGTAAGAACTTCCATTTTTTTTTGCAAATTTATAGCTTATTTCGAGAGCTTTTCAAAATAATATAATATTTTTTTTCGTTAAGTATTTTCCGTGTGAAGTTTGAAAGAGTTACCAACATCGTCGGCCACACACATTCAAATAACTTATCAATCATCATTTATTTGTGCAAGTTTGTTGGAACATGTGTGCTGATTTGCAATAACTGCAGTTTTACAGTTTATGTCACATATACGCTCCAATAAACTTGTACAAACAACTGCGCATGCATATTTGACAGTGACAGATTAAACATTTTGCCGCCTCTAGGTATTAACATTTAGCCATCCCAGATGGCTTCATTAATTTATAAATTTGATAAAAAAGAAAATGGATAAAAAAATGATTTATATCTTCGCATTAGCTAGTAAAAACATTCAATAATTCTTAAGTATAAGTAATATAAACATAACACTCTTTTAACTGTATATTTAAAATATCGTTTCTGATAAAATATGCTCGATGTAACTTATACAAAAATGTTAGATTAATAAATTAAAAATTTATCTCAATTATATGAAAATTTTCTGTCTTCAAAAATTTGCCGTCCTAGGCAAGTGCCTTATTTGCCTATGCGTTAATCCATCACTGATTTGACAAGTTTACTTGAACGTGTATAGCTGATCTTAGCTTTATCTAAGGTTTGATTTTTGTTTATTAGGCAAGTCGGATAAAGCTGCTAGCATTCTCACCGATTGATTGAATATGATTGGTTGGTTATTTTATAAGTAACAATCAATCATGTTCATTTGCTCGGCGAATAGGTTAGCCGCTTTGTTGACTTGAACGCTAAAATCTTTTGAACGTTGTTCAGAGAACGTTGTTTTAATCTTGCAGGTTATAACTTTGGTAATTCATACGTCAAAAATAAGATCAATGGGAATTGTTTTTCTTATTTGTATTTTTATACAAAAAACTCATCGGAACAACATCTATCCTTTTTTTTTATCTTGAGAAGTAAATTTGTTATCAAACACAACTTTATAAATTATGTAATTGCTTTATGTATATTTAATTTACGCATTAATAATTGCTGATGCTCATCTACATATTTCTTTTGTATTTAATTTATTCTTGGAGTCAAATATTATTATTTTGTTTTAATTTTTTTTAAATATTATAAAAATAACTGATACTGAAAAAATTCATTGAACAAAAATTGATTACTGTTATTTTTTATCTTATGTATTTTTTGTACATTATGTAATGTACTTAACAAATTGAAATAAACATGACGCAAATATAAAATCGATAAAGATTGTATTTATGCATAAATGTAGTACATAAATTTTTCTATTTTTTATTAAAATCAGTTAGTATTTTATAATACTTACATCGCAATACTGCAAGTATAAATAGGAACGATCTAGTAGACTCATTTTTCAATTTTATACAAATTTATACAGATGAAATTAAGAAACTTATCGAAAAAATGAATTCTACACCAGTTATTACATACATTTAACTATTTAATAATACATATTTTAATAATAAGGGGAAACTGATAACTATAATATGAAAAAAATGCATTTTTTTAGTACATTCTGAGTCAACTAGCTCCGGAACAAGGGTGAGATGATTAATGATACGAGGTAATTTGACTGAAGATTTTTAAAATAAAGATTAATGTATTTTAAGCTACATCTTTGACTACATATTAATAAAACTTTTATAAAAATATATTTTAAATACAAATATTCGCTTCGCAGAGCAGAACAAATTTGTTCATTTCATGCAAAAACATCGAATGCGCCTAGTTTTATCGAGATTGAACATGAGGGAAACTTATAACATTTACCACTGAGGTAAATATCTTTAATGGAATGAAATATTAATATAAGTAGCATTATAAAAGTCATCACACTAAATGAGTCATATAGCCCCCATGCTGTAGTTAGCCTACTATCCCGTTCATTTTTTTAAAAACATTAACGGCATACGATACAAAAACATAAATAAAAAAAACTGTTGAACTTTATTAAGTAAAAACTATACTGATTATCTAAATAGAAATTAAATATCTCAGACAATTATATACGATTATAAAACAAAAATTTTAAGAATAAAAATATTTACTTATATGTACGGTTTTTAAAAATTGTAGCGTAACTTCTGACAAATGTATTCGCAACGAGATGTTACAAATTGAGCGGCAGTCGCTGCTATGAATGCTCAGACACATTCATGCGTACCTTGCATATTTTGTTTTTAACGATCCTCGATTATTACTCCTATAAGCTACAATGCATCTATCATGGAAAAGTCGGTATGGATTCCGATCGGAATTATACCGTTTTCCTCAGAAAATACAATAGAAATCTAGGGAATAATTGAATAATTCTGATCAGAATCCATTCCGATTTTGTTCCATGATAGAATCCTTCATCCCGGTCTTCTCTACATTACATCTTTTTGGTTAGTAAATGTCGATTATTTCATTCACAAGAATTTTTTCTATTATGATGATCAATGCATTTTTAAAATACTCTTGTTCCGTATTAAATAATATTGTACAATTTTTTTTAAACTTTTAGAAATGGCTTAAAAATAAAAAATATAAATAATAGGAAGCATACAGGCACAGCACTAGATGTTTTAAGCGAAAGTCATATATTTAAAATTATATTATGATAAAATAGTAGTTATATTATGATACAGTAGTTTTGATCAAGATTTGATCATCAGTATATTAAAATATAAAGATGTTACATAAATTAAAGAATATTAACAATAAACGCTCAAGAATTGATGGTGAAACAATTTTACTTATGAAACGAGTTAACAGAATTGTAAGGCCAAAATTGAAAATGACGAATTTTGCAATTGCTTATGAAACAAATTTCTATTGCGTTATAAATTCCTTATTACTAGAAGCTATGTGAGACTTTGCGTGAGAAATATTTCTGTGAGAAGTCTGACATAGCTTTTAATAATAAGGGATTCATAACGCAATAAAAATCT
>Ga0157364_1007294_pt1 | contig 11446 bp, 1 predicted proteins | sample AttsexASBM2_FD_111476 | JGI IMG/M metagenome (GOLD analysis project Ga0157364, IMG submission 111476) | Fungus gardens microbial communities from leaf cutter ant in Ribeirão Preto, State of São Paulo, Brazil - Atta sexdens ASBM2 | ecosystem: Host-associated > Fungi > Mycelium > Unclassified ...
AAAAATATATATATATATACAGAAGGAAAACATAACAATATATTTTTAATAAAAATTTTGAAACTTTATAAATATAGGTGAAAATTTCATTGAAACATACATTTTATGTTGTCCAACATCATTTTGCAATAAATGAATGAATAGTCCTTTCTGACGTATTTTTGCTTACTGATTGTGAATACGAATCTATTACTCAAATTTCGCTATCTATTATATTATATTATTTGAATACTGTAATGTATCTTGCATGTATAAAGAATAAATAAAATTGTAAACTCATCTATCACAAAATTTAACCAAAAAGCAAATTCTAAAATGAAAAAGAATCCCGAAACGAATAGATATCATGTATTTTTTGCAGGACGCAAAAAATAAGATTTAATAATAAAAGTGAAATTAAAAATATGCGCAACGTGAAACATAATATAAAGATTTTAAATATCATGGAATAATCATTGTGCACATGTTTCAATGAATCACGTTATTCTTTTTGCGGTAGACACATCCGCTAGTGGATAGGATTACAATTATTAAAAAAAAATGTGTAACTAGCTGTATGAAAGTGCCGGTGGTCGGAGAAGATTCGGGTGTGAGAATGTACAGACAGGACGGCATTTTTGACTAGTACAGTCTTTAATTTAATTAATCGCCGTTTTGTGCACGGTTGAATTAAATTACGATGTGATGGCATGTAACGCAAGAATGCAAAAATCTACTTTAATTTTGTCGTGATCTCGTTTTTGCTCATCCAGTTTTTGAAGTCCAGAAAATTTTACATTGCGCAATTATTGTAATATTGCTTAGAGACATGTCGCAATTATGATTATTGTCAGTAAAATTAGAGCCGTTCACTGCATAACATTCATTACATTCAATTGCGGAATAATTTACGAGCTCTATATATATATATATATCTTTGAAATAATTATGGTATATAGTATGAAGTATCTTCTCGTCGCGCGATGTAATTACTTAGAAAGAGAAATAGCTTTCCTCTAAAGAAGAGCTTATTTGTAACTAGAATCGAGCAAAATTTTTAGACTGACAAGAGTGTTTTTTTTGAGTACTGCTAACTGAATTATTTTTGTAATATACGAATGCAACAAATAACAATGCGAGACGTAACAAAATTATTCGTTTATGTAATTATGCAGATAATACTTTTATTTTTTATCGTTTAATTCAATACAAATTTACTAATACACTGATAAATGAATTCAAAAATGTGTATGAAAAAGTTTGCGTTTGATATATAATTTAAAATTTTCACTTTTGGTGAAAAAGCAATTGGTGACGATATGAAATGTACGAAATGCTTGACACGAAGAATTTCAAAGTACCTGTTTTTGATGTCGGCATTAAAGCAATCCTGCAACGTAGTTGCGTCCGTTGGTGAAAGAATCGGAATCAGCACGAAGAAATGAGATTTAATTCCGGTCTGTTTTACAGGATTGATCTTTTTCAAGCATTTTCAGAAAAACGCACTCATTTATCGGCGATGTAAAAGCAAATGCAATATTAGAAGTGCAAAGATAGAATATTATACCTCCAAATCCTTTTCTACAAAAATTTTATACTGCTCAACAAAAAATTAAATGAGGCAGCGATAATATAATTATAATTACTTTATATTAGAGATTCAGATCAATTACGTTTCAAAGTTTTCTAGATTAAAATCAAGTATACTTTAAGTTTTAAACCTATTACAAATATTAAATAAATAAATAAAATAAGAACAAATAACAATAATATATTTCATTTTTGTGCACATAATTTAAAAAATAAAACTTGAATTTATTCAAGAATATATTTATATTTTAATTAGTTTATATTTAATTTAGTTTAATTAATTTATATAATAGAAGCTATTAATTTCTTACAATTTAAAGAAATAAAGCATTAGCTATATTAAAAACAATAGCTGTGTAAAATTGTATTAGAGAGTAGAGAGAGCAAATTTTAAAAAGTATAAATGTCTTTATAATAACTACTCTATTAAGCTTAATGGAAAGTTCAAGATATATTTTTACTGCATATGATAGCGCTTCAATAATAATTAATCATTAGCAAATTAATTTGATATGTTGTTTGTCATCAATTTATTAGGTGGAGCGACACATTCGAGCATGCATGTTGACGCGGAGTAAACAGACACCTCTCCATCGCAATAAATTCGACACTATATTGCGACTGACAAGTGAATGAGAACGTTTATTTTAAACTAACAGAATGGGAAAGCGTGTATTGTTCGTAGTCACAGCAGAAGATATTAATAGTCGTTGGCCATTTAGTTACAATCGTTTGCGCGAATTGAAATTATCTGCAGATCATCAAATATGGCACATGAACAAGCGGGTGTGTTTAAGATAGTTAAATTACTGAAAATAGATCAGAGAATTTAACAAATCAATAGATGAAGATGATAATAATAATAATAATAATAATATAAAAATATTAATATTTCTAAATGACATTGATATATGTATTATAATTACTGTTTCCAAATATAAAATACACAATTGTTTTAACTGTATAAGCAGCATTAAAAAATATTTTTAATCTCAATGTGGAAATAGTATTTTTACGATGAATCTACTTTTTTCGATGTTGTTATTAAATTTTCTTATGATTTGTACCGTAGGGTCGTGAAAAACTAAATAATAATTTTTCATTTGCGTAAAACTCAAATGCGTTTAACAAGAACACGTATTTCAAATTTAATAATTTTTGGCAGACCGTTGATAGTGCATTTCTAGGACATATTGAAAATTAAGTTAGTGAATCAAAATTGTTTAAAACAAGAATTTTATACGGAAAACATTTTCTCGTTGTGCACAAGTAGCAATTAAAGGGCTTTTTAAAGGGCAATAAATGTTTCAAATTAATAATCATTTGTAACTCAACAGTTAAACATGATATTTTCTACTCACACTACGTCATTTTCACATCAATTTAATAATCAACAAAAAATTCTAATTTCCTGCAATTTTTTAAGTAACTAATAAGTATATAATATAATTTATGTATATGCACTATGAATGCTTTCTAAATTACATATAACAATAGAATAACTAATAATTATATAATAATTACATTTCTTTCTCGACAGAAAACCTTTTTTAGAATTGTTATTTTGAAGTTCATTGCTCACGATTTGTTCGATTTGTACGTCACTCCCATACTCTGTTCAATTCAAATTTTTATTCAGTCCAAAATAATCGAGATAAAAACATGGAATAACATCGACGAAGTCGCGTGCGGCAATATCAGGAGAGCATTATTCGCCGTTAGATTAATATCCCGTCGGTGGCATCGTGCTGTCGTTTCGCCGTTGCCTTGTTCTGGTAGTCTGCCAAAAGCGCGTAGTATTGTACGTCCCGGAACCGGAAACACCCACCCCGTATAACCGTCGGGCCGCATATCCGAATATCATCGAGGGAGAGAGCGCCTTTGGAATTGCGCAACCTCGAGATCGGGACTCACGCAAAATCCGGACTAAAGTGGACCGCGCCCGCAAAACTTTATCCGAATAAATTAATTAGTCCGGTGTTACAGGCAGGAACGAGAGCAGAGAAGACGGGATGTTTTGCAGAGTTGAAGGGCGATTAAGTCACAGAAAGACAATTCTTATAGGATCGTGTATATCGGATTTGTGGTTAAAAGATTGTAAATCTCAAAGAGTGGCTACATTATTCCACGATACTATTTAACACATATGTCTATACGCGAAATTATTGTACACAAACATTGAAATTTTTATTACATCGGCGATTAAGTATTTAAACGTTATAAATTTTACGACATATCTGTCTTTGTTGCTGTAATTTAAAGAAATGAGGTAATTGTAGAATAAATAATGATAAATAATTGCAAAACTTCTTCATATAATTTATATGAGCTTCATTTTAATGTGTTATTTAAACTTTAATAGGACAATTAACAGGACAATTAATTCTTTGAAGAGTTTTGTGAAAATTTTGAAACAAAACATTTATGGAAGATTTTATTTTCTTAGGATTTTCGGAGTCATTGAATTCGATTCTGGCCTTACGATTCTAAAATTCAAATTTAAAAAATCTGATTATTGTTAAATTGGAAATTCTTGATATCTCCGAATTTGAATGTAGTCTGAATATATTAAATTTCAAAAGAATAGTAATCGCTATGAATAATTTAGTGTCACAAGACTTATAATTAGAGTTTGAGAGTCAGTTTGGAAATTAGTACTGTTTGTAGTGACTGTTTACTTAGCACTAAACTTCTAATAAAGCAAAATTGGATGTTACTTCGCAATTAAAAATTCCCTAAAATTGCAGAGTTTTATGATAACGAAATTAATTTTTAGAAAATTCCACCATATTGGTCCATTATGAATTATTTTTTTATCCTTAAATTTGAATAAAGCATTACAAATTACTTTATAAACTAAGTTTCATAAAAGACGAGCAAGCAGTTTATAAAATGAAAAGGAGTCCAAATGGAGTCGCCAGTCCACAAAGGGTTAATGTTTCTATGAATTAAAAAGAAGATACGAAGTATAAAAGATCGTAAATGATTACGTTCCATCAATATGTCACAAGTAGGTTTCATATCCTGAAATCTAAGTTAGGCGTTACAAAATGAACTTTCTGAAAGCCGTAGATAATCCCAGCTAAAAGACTACAAAGTTCTCGAGATGAAGTACTCTTAACGTTTATCGTTAGATCATGAACTGCTCACCGTGTTCTAAAGAGACTGCCATTTGCACTATGAAGGTAATCATTTCTTCTATAGTCTCTTCATATAGATTATCTTGAGAATCAGGTTATGGTTTTTAAAAATTTATTTTTTTTATCAAATAGAAATCAAAATGTAATTTCAGAAATGTATTAATGTATTTATAATCGAATTTATTAATAACATTTGACTGAAGACTAAGTAGAAGCTAAACGTTTTTGTTACTTTTCCATTTTCTCAAAGAATAATTTAATTTATTAATCTTATTCCGCAATATCCATTGTTATTTTTTTGTATTGTCATCCGCTTATTGTACTCTATAAATTTACAAATCTTATATTTTCTTTATTGTATTTAGGAATTATAATTAAATAAGGCATTAATTGTTATTGTTATTATTTTTTATAATAACGATTTGGTAATGACGTTACAATTTTTTGTGATGATAACATCAGGGGCCCTATTCTCGAAAAGTATCGCATACGAAAAACTAGAGAAATGCTATAGTATATGTAATGCATACTATATTATTTCCCTAATTTTTCGTATGCGATATTTTTCGAGAATAGGGATCCAGGGTTGAAACAATTACTTTTAAAAATAATTCGTTATATAATGTTATTATTATTGCCATGAAAAATTATAACATCGTTATCAAATCATTATTATAAAAAAATAACGGTAACAATGTTACAAGTAACGCGTTATTTATCATTCCTGATTATGTTAATAATAATATAATATAATAATATTATTTTTTAATCAGATTTCTTAAAACAGATATCTTTATAAATGGAAATTAATGTCAATAGCTTTTAATAAATAATAATAATAATAAAAAAATGAAAATATTGCTAGAAAAAAAGAGAATAGATTCATGTGAAAAGACAAAAGCGGTCTATAAAACTGATTTTGTTCGCAATTAGAAGAAGCAAATTGCTGCTCCAAGATTACAAGTTCTGAGATGCCTTGTTCGCCGAGCCAGTTAAACTAGAGGGGGCCATAAAACTTCCTCGAATAAATTAATTAACTTGGAAGATCAGGAGCAAGTAAAGTGGAAACTCGGAGGGCAATTAAGACGACGCGACGTATCGTTCTTGCTGTAATATTGGGTACACCTTCGTGGTACAAAACAAGGATATGCGCGAATGGTTTCAGCAAGCTAACAAAAGATGTTACTGGATTGTAGCAGGTGATAACATTATTTGAAGATGCAAATAACTCAACACTGTGAGATTGTACGTTAAAATCTTTCGTTTATATTGTCAATAGTAATAATATTAATACTTAAAACATAAACTTTCGCTGAAAATTTGTTTTTGGTAGCTTACATTAATATCATTTTCAGGACTTCGTAACTCTTAATTTGAGATGTCAGAAATACCATAAGTTACTTTTATACCTCACAGTCTAAATTAATCTCACACTTTGCAAGCTTGCACTGTTTCACGCGATTTAACTTCCACAGTTTACAGTTTGTGAGAAGATGAAAATCTGTAGAGCAAGCGGTGAAAATGGAAAGGAGTAAAAGGCAAACGAACAATATGCACGAGAGGATGCGACTCGTAGACGTGCCGGAAATGATCAAAATTCAGGAATTGGACAACGTTTTATTAGACCATGGAACGGATATATTGAATTTGACAAAACTAAAACTCACTTTGCACTTTTCGTCTTCTTCGTCCCAATTAAGGCGGCAGTTAGTCCTGTCGTTGCACTCTAATCCTGCAGCTATGCACATCGTGTCCTCGCAATCGTACTCGTCGTCATTGCATGCTGCTAAATAAAAAAGAGAAGCCGCGAATATTATAGAATGAGTGAAGAAATGTTAACTGTATAGAATTTATCAAATTTCTAAAGTTCTCTTTTACTTATGTATATATGAATATTTACTTGATTTGCGCATGCGCGTTAGATTTTAATCATATTTTTTTTAATCATTAATCTTCATTACACACACACACACACGCACACACGCACACACGCACACACGCACACACGCACGCACCCACGCACGCACGCACACGCACACACAGTACAATATATAGAGTTTTCCCCCACCATTTACATGTAACATAACATTAATATGTGTGAGATATGTAAAAAATTAATTCTAACAAATTTATAGGGTTAAATATTTCCACCAAAATGTGCTTCTGTAAAATAACCGCGATAGTCGACTCTTAATTCGCACAGGAAAGGAAAATTGTGCCTAAGGTCTTATACATCGATAACTATGTGTTGGAGTGTAGTCGCGAGCAAGATATTAGTTTTGCGTTGGCGGCAGGTGTAGAAAACCGGAAATTCTTCTCATGCCATACTAAAACTCGTGTGAATTCCGCACACGTAACTGCGATTCTGCGGACCACCTCATTTAACATTCAGACAAGTGCGCTGCTATTAATTTGAAATTTGATTCCTTTACTTAAACGATTATCCCCAACTCTTTGCTAAACGTAAGATGCTTATTGAATAAGACATACACATAATTATAGGCTAAAATATAAAAATGTCTTTCTCTTCTAATAATCCAATTCCGCTTGCTCTTTTAGAAATTTGTCGACTGGCATATAAAACACTTATTTTAAAAGCGAGAATTTATTTTAAAAATGTAAGTTGAAATTAAAATATCTTAAAATGTAGTAAATATATTAATTAATTATTTAACTGTACTCTATTCAGAAATTCATTTGTATTGATTAAAAAATAGTTAACTGTCAATTATTACTGATAACGAAAAAAACAGAACTATGTTTAAAATATTTTTGAGCGATTTTTCATTTGCGGAGATTAACGACTTGTTAATTCAAAACAGAAGTTAGCGCAATAACGGCATTGCTGATTGTGCAATTCAGAAAACAATAAAATAAAAATCCATATAGTATACGAGTTAGACATATACATGGGAAAAAAATTTTGTGAAATTGTAGCAGATATTTTTGCCATGTAGAAAATTTCCACGTTGTTATCGCAACCGCAACAATAACTCAGTCATGTAGTTTAAACTGCCAAAAGCAAATTGACCTTACACTACCTCATTGTTGAAAACTGTCAGAAATATCGGTTATATGATAAAACATGTTTCAAGAATAGTGACCTTAATTTCTAGAGTATTTGATAATTTTAGAAATTTTCTTCTAAAAAGAATTGTAAATTTTTTTATTAATAACAATATTTATCATTTTTTGATTCGATAAATTTGTTTTTATCTCTCTTATATAAAAATGATTAAATATTTATTTTATTTTTGTAAATAACTATTGAAATTAGCCTGAATTTATTTTATTAAAATTATTTATGCATACAAATGATTTTCTATAAAATCGAATTATTAGTTAGAGAATATCTTTCGATAATGAATAATTATAAGGCATAATATAAATCATACTTTATAAATCTTCATTAAACCTAATGTATTCATATTACTCATAGATAATATGCTTATTTTGTTACATTATTATTTGAAATTTAAATTTTACCTATGACTCAAAAATCTTTTCTTGTAAAATTGTATTATTCTATATTAAATGATGAATGTATGTATAAAATGTACAGACCTACATTATAAGACAATCTATCAAATAATACTATTTGCGATAGATATAAAAATGCACAATAGACATATTAGACATGTAGGAATACTACTCGATTATAATACCATACTAGCGTAATAATTTCACGTTTTAATTTGACCGTATACTTTATTATAATATATTTTGAATAACATTTATTTGTTATGACGATGTTAACATTGATATTTAATGACATGTCTATTTACGCTCTTGTTTGAAATACATCGTTCCAAAAAAAACAATTTGATTTAAATACGTATATTTATTATTAACATAAACTTACAATTCCCCTTTTCTCTCATAGCAGTTATCACCATTTTGAAAGTGCTGTTGAGAGCTTTCGGCTCTGTATAAAACCTCAAGTAGGCAATATTCTTCGAAATGACAATGGAATCGGCGATACTGCCACAAAATTTCTTCTGCCTTGAAGATTCGTCCGTTTTTTCTTCGAATACGTCTATAAAGTTGGTTTCGCACTCGTTTGGATATTTTAGTTCGAAATCTTCTGGAATCAGCAGAATCTGAAAATTTCATGTGTTTTCATTTTCCTAAATGCATGCACAATGCATCGGTTCGCTGCTCTTGGATATTCGAGATCGAATTTGAAAATTCCCGTGACGCAATTAAATCTTCGCAGCTGACGGGTTTATTGGATTCAATTATAAAATTCATCAGATTCAATTATAAACTTCTTGTGGCAAAAATGTTAAATAATTCAAGTTTTTTTTTATGGTACATCTACAAATTTTGATTATTCTTATTAAAATATATGTACTTATAATATTCATTGTTTTTTAAATGTCATTTTCGTTTCTTGAAATTAATTAATGTCTTCTAATATCTTCTTTATCTTTCTTGTATAAAAATGCTTAAATATTTATTTTTGTAATTAAATAGATTCAACAGAACTATTATCTGTCCATATTTTGGAGTCAGTTCTAAAAGGTTAAATGATATCCTACTTTGCTATCGCGTAGAATTCGTCGTTTACATTAAAACGATGAAAATGAATGCACTGACGAGGCAAAATCAATAAATAAATAACAAAAAGAAGATGCATCAAAGTCACGAGAATGCGAAAAGTAACTACGTGTATAGAATTCCTTGAACATAATAATACTGTAGCAAACTCCATTGTGACATTGCTGAAACTTTTTGAGAATATCATGGCTTATAAGAAATACACATGAAAACATAGCTCTTCGTTACCTCGGGTTTTGTCGAGCGTTTTGAAAAAAAAAATGGATAATTTTATACATAGTTAGGAAGCTATATTAGCTTCATTAACAATTTTAATAATAAAGTTTCGGAAACTAAAAGATTCTTCTATGTTAAAGCAGATGCCGTTATCAGCCGTTATGTAAATTTTATAACGAATGTATTGCAGACAAAGTATTTGCATAAAACCACTCTGTTATTTCCGCGCTACGACAGCAAAGAGCTATTGTAAATCATTCAGAAACGTGTTACTTTGAGCGAAACGACGTTTGAAATCATGTTGTTACAGGCCAATAACAAACGTTCGTATCGATTGAATGCTGTACTTGAATCAAATAAAGATCGTAACGTTATATGGTAGGAAAATATTAGAAGAAACATTTTATATGCTCTAACTCATTGATATTAAGTTTTTGACAAATTGAATTACTATGATATTATATTGATATCATATATATATATATGATATCATAGTAATTCAGCGACATATAATATAGAAGAAAAAATGTTTTTACCTTCCAATTATCTTTCACTTGAATGAACCACATGCAATCCAACGGCAATCCCTCTTTCTCGGCCTGAGCTTTCTTGTCTTTGACGTCGTCGCTGTGAATTATCATCTCCATTTCTCCCGTTTTGTTAAATATGCACGGTTCTTGTTCCAGTGGTATGCCCTCTGTGAATCATACCTACAATTCTATACTTTCCCTAAGCTCGCACATCAACGCTCATGTATTTGAAACTTGTATTTGTCTATTCATTTTAATATCATTATAACATTCAACTTTAACAATAAAAAAATGTATTTAGTATTACTAATTAAATAAGTAAACTCAAAATTTAAATTTGTTTATTGCGTTTCATAAGATTACGATGTAATGAAAATTATCTTGTTACTATATGACTTTCATAATATGAAATTTTTGTATAATTCATATAAGTAAAATATTGTAAAGTGTTGAAATATATATATATATACTCATAATACTCATAATATGAAAGTCATATATTTCAATACTTTACAATATTTTACTTATATGAATTATACGAAAAATGATATTCATATACAAGGTAAAAAATAGCATAAAAGATCTGTTTGTTCTATCTATCTGGATTAATTTATACGTCGAATTGAAATACTTAAACAGTTTCCTATTTATAAATAATAAATGAAAATTATGCTATTCTGCACACGCATAATGTGCTTTCATTATGCACGAGTTTATATGTGATATATACGGCGTATATGCTCGGTTAGATAGAATAGTTATGGTGACAATCGTATTTCTCTGATCACGATTAGACACTGACTATATTTTTGTACTGAAAAATTGTAGCAATATAAAATTAAATCTATTAAAAAATCAGAAATTAGGAGAGTCTGACACAAAAAAAATCATCTTATGACAAATATAAACTGTTAATAAATAAATAAATGGAGAAAAAATCATTTATATAATTATAAAAATAAAAATTGGGGATTAAAATCGAATAAAGTTAAATATAATCAGATATTAATAAATACAAAAATATGGAAAACATTGTTGATGTGTCATTTTTTTCTAGATAAAATTCATTTAGCGCAAAAGAAATATTGCACAACGATTATTAGAAAATATTTTATAACTGTTATTACTAGAAAATAACAGTAAGAATTTTGCAACACAACAATTTTACTTAAAAATCCTTAAAATCGTCATTTTTGCCTCTTCAATGCCATTTTTTTCAAAACTGTGACGTGATAATCTTTAATCAAATTCATATTCAACAGGTAAAAATCGACAATAACTATTCACACTTATGTAACAAAAAAAGATCAAATTTTGTTCCACAGTATAATTATTAAAAAAGACATTTTTATATTTAAATCATTTGTCTTTTTCCTTTTTTTCAATAATTATTAACATCTAGAAGTTCATAAAACATGAAAACTAAAGTGT
>Ga0157364_1007296_pt1 | contig 11444 bp, 2 predicted proteins | sample AttsexASBM2_FD_111476 | JGI IMG/M metagenome (GOLD analysis project Ga0157364, IMG submission 111476) | Fungus gardens microbial communities from leaf cutter ant in Ribeirão Preto, State of São Paulo, Brazil - Atta sexdens ASBM2 | ecosystem: Host-associated > Fungi > Mycelium > Unclassified ...
ATATATATATATATATATATATTTGTGTATAATTACGCGGATACATATGTACATATGTATATACGAACAGTTGAATAATTCAAAATTAACTAAATTTGTGTTAATATTAAAGAAAATAATTGTTATTAATTTATTAAAATTGCATTTTATCAAATATGATAAATACATTATTATATATCAATTACAGTTATAGTTAACAATGAATAATAGTATTAATATTTGTCTACATATAAAAAGAACGATTATGAAATATCTAAAACTTAGGTAGATATAGGTTTATAAATAGTTTTGTTAAACTAATAATTTGCCAATAATTTTGCAGAAATCTCAAGCATAATAAACAATTCTGCAAAAAGTTTTGACATTCTAGTAATACATAATTATTTTGATAGTCCAACAAAATTATTTTCAAATTTATATTAATTTAAATTTTTAGATATTTTAGCAAAATCTAAACTTTTTGTGCAAAAAGTATGTAGTAATGTAATTAAAAAACCTTAAAATACAAAATGTATGAAAAAAAAAAAAAATGATTATTTAAAGAAAAATGTAGTTAAGAAAATAATATATTATTGCAGCAATTAACACAAAATTTCTTGTTAGAAATTATATTTATATCATGTAGATATCTTTAATATTGTTTTCATCATAAAGAGATACGTTTGGATGAGAACCACATCAAGCATTCTCTCTTGTCTGAATATCTATACAGGATCATTATCTCTAGTTACGTATACAACGTGTACCGCTTTGTTTGCCAGAATGGATATTTGCTCGACGTGCCCAAAGCGAGGAAGTTCGAATTGCATTGGTCAAGACTACTGTGAGATTCCACTTTACGACATTCGGGTAACAAATAGCATAAACGTAAGATCTAAAGGCGAGCAATGATGCATTCAAGTTAACAAGCTTGAAACTATCAATGATGACCGATAGGGTACAAAGCAGATTACTTTGCATTATAAATTTTGCATTAAAAACATTGTAAATTTTCAGAAAAAAATACTGAGCTTTTCACAAACACATATTATAAAAACAAAAAATATTATAAAAGGGAGGGTTGAAAAAAATCACTTTTTTAAATATTTTACGCAAACTGAATACTATTAACAAATTTCTATTGAAAATCTGAACTTGATGTTGATTTTCTGAATAAATATATAACATATTCAATAATTATTTATTTAAATTTTATTCGAATAGTAATTTAAGTTTTAAAATTAACTATTTGCAAGTAAATTTTTAAATACATAAATATATGTATATAGTAATAACATATTCTTATTTTGTTTAACATTAAAAATAAAGTATCTCTAAAATAATAAAAATGTTTAAGAGATTGATAATCAGTTAAATTATACAAGTTAAACAATGTTTATTAAGAAAAAAAAAAAGAAAATTTGTTTTCATTAAAAAATGTTTTCTTATGTATCTTTAAAATCTTATGTAAAGAGAATTACATACATTTTAAGAAAGTTAATAACAAAGAGATTTTTTTTTAAGTATATGTTGAACTTGTTTCAAATAAAAAATAAACTTTTCTTATTTTTTGATTTTTTCTTCTTCTGCAAATATTTTGTAAAAATTGTTTTATTTTAAAAACAAATACGTTTATTTTATTGTAAAATATTGTTCTGCAAAATGAAATTTTTATGATACTACTATAAATTTAATTTTTATAGAAACAAATTGCGCGAAATTTTAATTCTGGTACGAAATTTAAAAATGCCATACATTTTGTTTTATATGTTATATAATATGGCATGTTATATAACTTCCATAATGCTATATTACCGAAGATTACTTTATATGCTTGATCGTTATTGTTAACTTTTCATTTTTAAAGTAAAATATAAAAAATTCCTCTACTTAAAATTAAGAAAAATTGTTGGAAGATAAAGTTTTAATATTTGCGATATGAGATAAAAATAGATAAGATTTATTTGTGATATATATTGTGATATATATGGATCTCGGTATTATAAAGAGAAAGAGACATAAAGCTGATAACAAAGCACTTTCAATAATATTATACTAATTGAATTGCCTATGCTAATAAAGTATATTAATTTTGCATAATATTTGATGTTATGAGATAACAATGAAAATGTGACACTTATTATATTTCATGTCAAGATATTGGTTGAATATATTTTATACCAAGTCGCATACATCATTCTAAAATAGAGAACCCATAATAATAGAGGCCAGAGAAGAATGAAAGGGTTGTCAGGAAGGCATCGGAGTCAAGGTGTGTTGCTCTTTTTTTATCGATAATTTATCAGCGTTCCGCGATATAGCGCTTTCGTTAATAAATCTTCCTCTACGTGGAATCTGACTCCTTGTGCGGTTTGACAGAACCGGATACATATAGTCGATGGCGATACAAGGGAAGATTATTACGATACTGAAACCATGATAGCCATATTTTTCTTCCTCCGTTACCCTTGCACTTCTGATCATCATTGTTCGGTACTCTTCTTGGATACATCAGTACGTTTTGCATCGCAAAACATTTAGTACTTATCACGTTAATAATATTTGCCTGTTCTTCCCCAGAGAGAGAGACCGTCCTGACCTGTTTCACGAAAGTTTGTGGCACAACTGGCGCATAACAGGCCGTTCGAGCGACTTCTAAAGATTGATCCAGAATTACTTACATCGATAAAGTTCACACAAAGATTCTTTAATCGAGTTTTTCTTTTGCTATAAGAGCATATTAAATTGAATGTTACGTTTTTCTATATCCTTTTATTTTTCAAAATTGTATCTATGCAAGTACACTTTTTGATATAAATAAAAATTAAATTTACGTAAGAATTAAGTTTTTGATTATTTGCAATTAAAGGATTTTTTACAAAAACGAAATAAATCCATTTTTTCAATCACTTCTTATTTATTTCTTCTTATTTATTTTTTCGAATTTTAGTTGCACCGAAATCATATTTAAAATCAAAGAAATTTGTTATAAAATTTATTCTGAATGCTTCGATATTATTCTGAATGCTTTCTCTGAATAAAATTTCCTCTTCATAATTTATATTTAAATTAAATATATATTTAATTTAAATCTCAATATCACGTATATATGATTATGGGCAATGTAATGACAAAATATTCAAATACATATAAAACAGACCTTATGCTTATGAAATTACATGCGTAGCCAGTACTAACAAGCAACATCTGCAATTGCAAACAGTCATATCTATTTACTGTAATATCGAATTGCTAATATTGATTGCAAGGTTTAGTTAAATTTTCGTAAAGTCAATCGAAATTCGCTTGTATCGTAGTAAAGTCATTTTAATAAACAGTTTTAATAATAAACAAGATCAAAATTGATTCGACAAACATGGCGCCATTAGATAAACTTTTATTTTGAATACACATAAGTACATGAATATTTGTGTTAAAAATCATAATTACGCTGAGAAATTAATTACAATGTCTCTGGCAAGTATCATCGGAGCAGATAACAATTCCCATGCAGCTTCATGTTTCTATCACGTTCTATTCATACTCTTACAGAAGCTATTATAACCGCTTCGTATCTCTCTCGTAAACAACTGCAGCCCCATTATTTAGCACTTCTCTCATTAATAATGTCTTATTATCCAGCAATACCATCTTTATGAAACAACCTTCGATTCAAAGTTACAGCACACAAATGTTTTTCTCAAGATATGCATAATAATTGCATCAATTTCTGTAATTAATTATCTCAATGATTCTAATCTAAATGTATAGCGAAACTAAATGTTATATATAATACTTGGATTATCAAAATCACACATGTAAAATAGTTGTAAATAATAATAATCTATCATAATTTCGCAAAGTAAAAATCGATGTTATATTCACAAAGTGTTAAAATTCGCGTTTATAATGCACCATTATACATAAAACCTGGCTTAAAATTTTGCATCAAGCTTAAGAACCTTTTAATGGATTTTCGATAATTCCACGTGCATATTAATTATGCAGAAATATAACCAAAATTTTGCATAGATTGTATTATGGGACTTTTTAGGATAATATGTAACATGACCTAAGATATGTAAAATCAATCTACTTTTATAAACAGCTTAAAACCAAAATAGTGATTTATGATAATATAATAAAAACTACTTGTTGCTTCTTGTAACAATTTTTTACGATAATAAAATAGAATTAATGCTAAATTAATACAATATATAATATTTGATAAAAATTAATATAGTATATTAAACCGGTTATAATTAAAGCTATTATAGAATTATTTTCCGATAGAAAAAGTAAATATTCAACTAACGAACTTTCTTTATGATTCTATTTTTAGATAATAATAAATCTTTTTTTAAATTGGTTTATCATTGATACGTAACAAAATAAACAGTGACAATCTTCTCCAATTATTTTTGTCTAAGGTTTTATTCTGAATCGATCTTCCGTTTGCTAAGATATAGATATAATAGATAGATAGATAGATAGATAGATAGATAGATAGATAGATATCAGATACTTCTTAATAATTTCAAATATTAACTGATGAAAATGGAATTATTCCAATCGAAAATCTTCCTGAATGATTCCATAATAACTCCGTCAGTCAATATCTGACTCTGTTAGCAAAGAATTTGCCGTATTTCGCCGAATGCCAGGATCGCGGTTGCAGTTCGTTCCAATATATTGCCCCTGTGGTTTGAGTTTGATCTGATGGGATTTCAGTTTTGCGATCGTCATCTTTCTGCAAGGCCGATTTTTTATAGAACAAATCTCTAAACATGAGCATAAAGAAGTATAGAAGCTCCACTATAGTGATGAAACTAAAGCCAATGAAGACGCTACATATACCGCCGATATCACCTGCAAAACGATCATGATACACGTTTTGATAGCAAAGGAAGATAAAATGATTTGATAAAACTGCAGCGTGTTTTCAATGTTCATTCTTAAAAAAAGTATTACACGCATGTGACGATTTATGCTATAAAAGAGAGGGATTTTTTAAGCGATATCATCGTCACTTTCCTCTCTTTATACAGGCTTGCTATCCTTTAATCAATGCTTTATAAATCGGATACGTAATTGTTTTTTTCTTAATTCATAAATACATATACAAACACACACATATACATTCCAAGCCAAAATTTTGGAAACACTTTTTAAAAAATGACATTTTTGGGATTAATTATTTAAATATCTGTAATAATTCTTTAGAGTCAATAATACTTATTGGTCCTAAAGAATTATTATTGTTAAAAACACACTGTTTTATAGATATTTGAAACAATCCCTAAAATCAATTTTTAAAAAGTATTTCCAAACTTTTAGCCTGGAGCGTATATAAACTTAATAAGTTCCGTCTTTGTATTAATATAGAATTATTGCTTTCCATTAATAGTTAATGTAAAAAAATAACGACTCCTGGATAGATTTAGATAGATGTAGAATTTATGACTGTATTTAAATTAGTGTTGAAAAAAGTGCATATCTACTCTCATATTTGATGTATTACCATTTTTTCTGATTTTTGTAGTATGTATAAATAATAAATATACAAAACAAAAAAGTATATACAAAATAAGATATGTAGAAAACTATTCAAATTTCACAATAACAGATTTTCTCTAATTAACATAAATAAAATTTCTAAAAAATAAATTTTTGTTTAAAATTTTCAAAAAAATTTATTTTATATAAAACCTTTATCATTTTATTTTATGAATATAAATAAATATGCATGCATATAATCTACATAATCAAATTTAAAAGATTTGTTTTTTCCTTAATGCGTATTAATTATATTAAAAATTGTCTTCTTAAATTTTTGGGATTATGAAAAGTCGAATGTCGAATAAACTTTTCCATGTTTCTCAGAAAATATTCCTCTTTTCAGCAATTTATTTGCAAAGTAAGCACCGGCAACTAGAAATTGCGCTATGTGAGAAATATTATCTTTTTTTTTGCACGAGTACCAGACTAGAGTGGAGAAACGTGATACACAGTCGGATATTAAAATTTCATTTTTGAAAACCCTCGGGCATCCTACAGAAGAACGCGGACAGAAAATTTCTCTTCCACACTACTCTAGCTTTGATCATGTGATATCTTTTTCATATGTTTTGTATCAACTGTGAAAAGATTTGCTCATCGTTAGTTTTCATACCAAAATTCTTCATAATTTACTTCTTTTTGCAATGTGCAACTAATTAAAAATATTAAAGGTGGAAACATCGCACTCCAGGAGGAGTCATTTCTTCAATCTAATTACATAGATATGATGTGAAACGCAGTGATATCAGATATATCAGGAGAAGTGATAATGTCTTAGAACTAATTGTAAGTATTATATTTACACTAATTATAATAAGTTCAATGACAGCTTAAATAGGACTGTTTGTGTCTTTTACACATCCTCTCTCTACTTATCAATTTTATTCGTTTTCTACAAAATTATTTTTATAGTTTTTATTTTAAATTTGATTATTGGAAAAAACATTTTTTAAAAATTAAGTAAAATTAAGTAAAATTAAGTAAAATAATTATATTCATAATTACAATTTGTTTGAAATGTTTGATTTGTTAAAAAAGTATTAAATAAAAGAATCTTGTTTCTATAATTGATCCTATATTCAAAACAAATTGCGTTTACTTCATGGGCTTTTGTAAAAGTTTTAATCCGAAACGATGTAAAAAGATGTAAAAGTTGAGATTAAGGAATTTAAATTTAATCTCTCATTTATAAGTAGGTATAATTCTTTAACAATCTGTACTTACTTACAAGATCATACCAGTAAAAAGACATATCTTGTTTCAATTTGATTGTAACGTACTTCGAAAAGTATACATGTACTATTCCTTCATTAGTAACGTTGTAATTCTGTCTAAAATTAAGCAATAGTAAAGTTTTGAGACCTTTTTCTAGGAATTTTCAAAAACAATTTTATATTTTATTCTGACAAAAATATAAATATACTTACAATAAGTTAGTATTGAATTCACCAGGAGTCATATCAGTCGTCCAACTTAATACATCATAACTAATATCTTCACAGGCAGCATAACAACTATAACAATGTAAAGCCTTTTCTTCTTTTTCAAAATTGGTGTGTTCTTCCTCGTGAGGGAGAATCGTTAACCAATCGGCTATTTTATAAAGGAAATAAAAATCAATATATCGAATATAAGTAAAGTAATCATAATTATTAATTTATTTAAATAATAAGTTTTAAATAATGTAAATATTAAAATTTACAAATTGTTTATGTAAAAACATAATTGTTTTAGATTAATAATGTAATAATGTTTACATTTATGCTTAGCTAGGCATTCAGAGTCCAAGCTATTACAAATACGCCATGAATCTGAAATATATAATAAAATATATATACATACTTATATATTACATATAAAACATAATAAACATAAATAGAAAATATTTATAAAATTAATCTGTAAAAAAGAATAAAATTTACGTAATTAAAGTTCTTTTCTTATAAAATAAATTTGAAGAAATCCAGACAATTCTCACAACTTAATTAAATTGCTGTATTTTATTATAACTTTTCTATTTTTAAATATATATGTATTACAGCATATATTATAAACATATTACGTTATAAAAAAATTTCTTAATTTGTTTTTTCTAGTTATTGCGATAAATATTATCACATGTCTCGAATTAAAAGATCGCTGACACAGAATTGAAGAGATATCGGTTCGAATTGCGGCTGAGGTAATATTGTTTGCAATAAATTATTTACAGAATTGTAAACATGTATATTAGCATCCTCAACATTAAATTACTTGTCAATTTAATCTGTAATATTACTACTAATATTACTACAGTTTCAGTTCAGGACTATATTCCAACAAATAAATTAATTTTCAAATAAAATTAAAAAATTGATTGCTCATGTTGTTTCAATATTGCCAAGCATCTTTATTTCTTGTAAACAATTAACAAAAAACTTTATCATACTGGGTAATGATCATAATGATCAGATAAAATTACGTTAATATTACAAAATCTACTTTCAATTTTTTAATAAAAATATAAAAATAAGAATTTACAAAAAATGTTCATATTTTGAGTTAGTATGAGGAAAGATAGAGAGTACGTCAAGCAGGATAGCGCGATCGTCGTTGCACGTGTTGTTGATTAATATGGAGAACGGAGAAGGCAGCTGCGAGAAAAACGACTCCAAGCACGCCCTGTGCTATCGATGAAGCGCGAGAAAAAGAACAATCGGGACGGCTTTAAAACGAAAGAACAGAGAGAGAGAGAGAGAGAGAGAGAGAGAGAGAGAGAGAGAGGAGTACTCGGTGTTGCATGCGGCGCGGCGCCGCTTTCAGCGAGTTCCTCTTCTTTGCTAAAACCCCGGCCACAGTAAGTTAATCCTACAGAGCGATGCTTCACGCGATCCGCTTTAATGCTTTAAGCCACCCGTGGTAAAGCCTCGTTAGAAAGCTCGCGAACGCGTACGCCTCGCAATGCGGCGCGCAACGTTCCTTTACAGATTGCCGCTCACGCCTCTCGACTTCGCGATAGAAGAAAGAAATCGCCGGGATATAAGAGAGTTCACCAGTCTAAAGAAACCCGATTTATCCAATAAGATACGATCCTTACTGTATGGTCTATTTAAATCTTATCTATAGTCTTAAGTAATAAAAGTTTATCTGATAAAATTAGTCACATTTATCTTGACTTATACGTTGCTTTTAATTATCGCAATCCTTATTCTATTATGATTAATATCTCAATAAGAATTACATCTAATTATATGTAATTATGCATTTTTATTTTTAATCTGCCATTACATTTTTTAATTCAAATCATTATTAAAATAATGATTATATTTTGTATTTCAATCAATTTGTAAATTAATAAAATTAGATTTAAAACTTTATTTTTAATTATTATATTTTCAATCATTTTTATCGTGCTTTCTGATTTAATGTATTTTTGTTTTATCTCAACTTTCGCGACAAAAGTAGAAAAGTCGAAGTGTGAATGAGATGTGAGAACGATATGAGAAATTGATGGAAATCTTGACTTCGAAAGATATGTTATCTATGACATTATCGTATTGACTATTCGTTCAAATTGATTTCTCTTCTTTTATTTGATTATCTATTATATTTTTTTTACTAAAACAATTATTATATTATTACTTTTAAAAATTTTGATTAATTTTTGTATTTATAATACTTTTACGTATCTAAAAACACTATTAAAAATATAATAGACATAATAATAATATTATTATAACGTTAATTATGAAAAAGATGTAATACTACATACTTATTAAATATTTTTTAACTTACCTAACATAAACTAAATCTTTTCCAAAAAACTTTTGTTAAACAAAAACTCTCTGTAATGTCTGTATAGATTTTTATGATTATTTATAATATTTTATTATTTATAATATTATTTATAATATAGTTTTATCACAGCGTATTCTATTAACAGATAACAAATAATAACAATTGAATAATATGTTATCCTTTATTATATTTTCTAAAACATATAAATTATATTTTTTTACTAACAAAAGAAGATAAATAGAAGGGTTAAATTATATAAGGAGAATTTGAGAAGAAAATAAAATCGAAAAGAAAGCAACACTATTTGTTCCGAAGAGCTAGCAATATTGCTAGCAATATTGTCGAATCGTTAGTTTCGGTAGACTGTAATGCACTGCAAAGAAACACCAATGAAAGTAATTCGCGCTGTTGTGAGTGTAGGATTTACAAGTTCGATGTTACCATTCGTTCTATTAAAATTGAAATTCGTTTGTTGCTCGTATATACGATTCGTCAAGATCAATGAAGTTAATATCAATTTTATCGAGACGTTCAATCATACAAAATGAGCTGACCGTATAATAAATAAATAAAACATTAATATTATAACGATCATTATACTCTATCACTTGACTTTAAAACGTCATTAGGTAAGCTTAATAAATCTCTCAAGCCACACATAAATGAAACACTGAAGAGTAATAAATGAACTGCTTCAGATTTAATACTCTTTCATTTAACCACGGATTCCTTATGTATTTGCACATACAGATTAATATACGTGAGAATTTTTAAATTTTTAGTTGTTTATAAAATTTGACATATTATATTTTAATATTTAAAAAAATTTAGCCCAACGTTTAAAAAATTCATGGACAGAAAACTCTCAGTTATTTATAAGAATTTCAAAAAATTCTTATACTTTTTCATAAATAAAATAGCTAATTTTATTATATTTTCCTTATTTGAGTAAAATACTTGATAACATACATTTTTCTAATTGCTAACTTTATTTGCAAATTATAATTTAAGCTTTAAAAAAGAAAGCAATAGCAAGCGCGGTTAAATTTTTAATTTGCGAAGCTGAGTAGAATTATAAGCCAGTTGAAGCTTTCACAAAATCATGAAATGTAATTTCTCGACGAATTAAAAATTTCTTATTATGAAATCATAGTCCCTGTAAGATTTAATACCATTCTACCATTGTTATTTAACGATTCTTCTTTTAAAATTATATCATGCAACAGAAATTCTTAACAAATACTGCTTTAACGTGTAAATGAATACAGTTAAAAAAAAATTTTATTTTTAAAAAAGAGCTCTCGTATGTATAAGTTGCATCTGCCAAGTATTTTATATTTTCTATTTAATTTTCTATTTAATTTTATAAATCAAATACAATAAGCAATTTTTAATTAAAATTAATAGATTTCATGATTTTGCAGATAAACACTGAAAAATTAAATGACCAAAGTAAAAATACATATTATATCAATTTATCGTTTTAATTAAAAGCAAATTCATCATTAAATACATATTCGCAAGCTTGCAAACAATATGCATAAGCGTTAAGTGCATCAAATTTTAAGTTTTGCATGTTTATAGTAAGCCCAAGAATTTTTTTAAAAACCAGCATAAATAGTTACGAAAATTAATATGTTTTTACTAACAATCTTTTATGCTGTGACGTGGATAAAAGAATGGTCTGCATCCACAGGACTTCTGTATGAAATTAATCTTACAATCAACGATACAATCACTGTAAGTATACATCGTAATATTAAACAATAATTTTCCCTCATCTGGGAAAATGCAATTACGTTTATTTCTAGGGAAATTCTTGATTTCTGGATTACTAATAAAGAGTGTTCCAATTACGTTCAGAAAGGTTTCTGAAAGAGGTACTGCAAGTACCTCCGTGACGCCACCACTGGTCATATCTGGATAATCAGTAGGGTTGAACACAATCACCTAAAAATTCAAAGAATGTTAATTTTGCTAAACTTTTCTCTTTTTTGCCTCTTTCTCAAATACACACGCACGCGCGCACGCACACGTACACACACGCACACGCACCCGACACACACCCACACACACACCCAACCCCACACACACACACACACACCCACGCACGCACACACACACACGCA